>SMVA01409056.1_pt1 | contig 11472 bp, 5 predicted proteins | sample 2456451 | NCBI WGS metagenome assembly SMVA01 (sample SAMN11095933, study PRJNA526329) | marine sediment metagenome | biome: Marine sediment; feature: Surficial sediment; material: Deep marine sediment; isolation source: Hadal surficial sediment | place: Pacific Ocean | collected 2014-05 | depth 0-1...
CGGTCTACGGCCTGCACGAATCGACTTCTTCGACGGGCTCGGTGCACTTCATCGCCATGGAGCTGGTCCCGGGTGAGGACCTGGCCGAGCGGCTCGCCCGTGGAGCGTTGTCGGTCGAGGACGCCATCGACGTCGCCCGGCAGGTTGCCGAGGCGCTCGAGGCCGCCCACGAGCAGGGCGTGGTCCATCGCGACCTCAAACCGGCCAACATCAAGAGAACCCCCGAGGGCAAGATCAAGGTCCTCGACCTCGGACTCGCCAAGGCCCTGGCGCCTGACACGTCGGTGGATCCGGCAGGTCTCTCGCTGTCGCCCACGGTGACCTCGGTGGGGACCGTTGTGGGCGCATTGCTCGGGACCGCGGCCTACATGAGCCCCGAGCAGGCCAAGGGGCGTCCGGTGGATCGGCGCGCCGACATCTGGGCGTTCGGTGTCGTACTGCACGAGATGCTGACGGGCAGGAAGCTGTTCGAGGCCGAGACCGTTTCCGAGACGCTGGCCGCGGTGCTGCGGGATGAGGTGACGCTGGCCGGCTTGCCCGGTGACCTTCCTGCTTCGGTGACCACGCTTCTGCAGCGCTGTCTCGACCGCGAACCGCGCACGCGCCTCAGAGACATCGGCGAGGCGCGCATCGCGCTGGCCCCGGAGTCGCTGGCTGCCGTGGAACCCGTAGCGCCCACCGCGGTCGAGGCCTCCTCCAGCGGGCCACGCGTGCTCCCTTGGGTGCTCGTGACCCTGCTGAGCGTCGTCGCTGCGTTGTTGCTCTGGGGAACGTGGACCGGACCGGTGGTGGAGAGCGAACTGGTGACGCTGGTCGCGCCGTTTTCCGACGAGCTACGACTGCCTGCCGAGCAAATGGGCATCATGGCGCTGTCGCCCGACGGGAAGGCCCTGGCCATCGTTCTCACAGACGAAGTCGACACCATGCTGTACGTTCGCAAGCTCGACAGCACCGAATTCGTGCGGATGCCGGGCACCGAGAACGCAGCCACGCCGTTCTTCTCTCCGGACAGCCAGTGGATCGCGTTCTTCGCCGACGACAAGCTGAAGAAGGTGCCGGTGGCCGGTGGATCGCCGGTGACCCTGTGCGATTCCGACGGCAGCAACCGCGGTGCGTACTGGGGGACCGACGACGTCATCGTGTTCTCGCCGCACTACACTCAGCCGCTGATGCAGGTCTCCGGAGCCGGAGGCGAACCGACGACGTTGACCACCATCGACAAGGCAAACGGCGACCGGACTCATCGCTGGCCGCAAGCCGTCTGGGGTGAAGATCTCGTGCTGTTCACTGTCGGGACCATGGACAGTCCCGAGAGCTACGACGACGCGAGGATCCAGGCGCTCCGCCCGTCCACCGGCGAGCAACGCACGGTGCTGGAGCGAGCGAGCATGGCGAGGTACGTTCCCAGCGGGCATCTCGTCTTCGGGCGTGAAGGATTTCTGTTCGCCGTCCCGTTCGACCTGGACAGCCTGGAAGTCCGCGGCAGCCCGGTCCCGGTCCTGGAGAACGTGATGGGAACGCGTAGCTCCGGCGTCTTACACGTCGGCTTTGCGCGCAACGGCCTGATGGCCTACATCGCAGGCGCGCCACAAGTCCGCCAGTCCCGCCTGATCTGGCGAAGCCGGGAAGGCGCGTCCGAGACTCTTGGCGCTCCGGTTGCCGGTTACCTCGATCCGCAGATCTCTCCCGACGGGACGCAGATCGCCGTACAGATCGAGGGCGCGACGACCTTCGACATCTCGATCTACCACATGCGACAGGACACGCTCACCCGTCTGACCTTCGAGGGAGACAACACCCATCCGGTCTGGTCTCCCGACGGTCAGCGGGTCGCCTTCGCCTCGGTACGGAACAACGCGCTCATGAGTGCCTATGTGAAAGCGGCGGACGGCAGCGGGCAAGCCGAGAAGGTCTACTCGGTGGACCGGATCGAGCACGCCGGGCAGATGATTCCCTTTGGCTGGACTCCCGACGGCCGGACGATGATCCTGGAGTTCACCAACGAGAACGCCACCAACATTGCAGTCTTTTCGGAGGAAGACGGCGAGTTCACGGTCCTGCTGGAAACGCCGGCTGCGGAGTCGGATCCGGCGCTTTCTCCGAACGGGCGCTGGCTAGCCTATGCTTCCGAGCAGTCCGGTAGATTCGAGATCTTCGTCCAGGCGTTTCCGGAGGGCGGCGGCAAGTGGCAGGTCTCGACCTCAGGCGGCTTCTACCCGCGTTGGTCGCCGGACGGCAAGGAGTTGTTCTACCGCTGGCAAAGCTCTCTGTACAGTGTGGTCATCGACGACAGCGCCGGCAGCTTCCGGGCGAACCGGCCGGAACTCGTGTTCGACGATCTTTCCGCCGTGTCGACGTTCGACTACGATCTTGACTCGGACCGCTTCCTGATGGTTGAGAACGTCGGCAACGATTCAGCGCCCGTAGGTGTGACCGTGATGGTCAACTGGCTGGATGATCTCGAGCGGCGGGTTCCGGACTGAGCGGTGCTCGGGTCAGCCGAAGACTGGCCGTACGGCGGAGGATTCAAGCGCGTGTGCGGAATGGGGCGTTCTCGTGGCCCCACTCTGCGCTATCTACCCCACGCCCGGTAGCGTGTAGCGCGTGATGCATGCCGGAAGGTTGTGGGCCCACACCGCCGCCAGAAGGACCACCGTGAGGAGGTAGTACTTCGGCTTCTCCCTCCGCACTCGTTCGAGCAACAGACCGCCAAGAAGCGCCAGGCAAGGGAAAACGTGCAGCATGTACGTTGCCTTGATGGTGTCTCCCTTGTCCAGCTCCGGGTACTGGATGAGGAACCATGAGTAACCTACCGCGCTCACTGCAACGATCAGGAAAGCCAGCAGGGTGGCCGCCTGTGTGGGCGAGGTGTCGCGGCTGCGCAGTGTCTGCACCATCGCCGGGATGCCGAGGCTGAAGGCCAGCAGCAGGAAGGTCGTCGGAAGCAGCGAGACCAGGTTCACCCGCCCCAGGTAGGGCGCGATGCGGAAGCGGTTTGTCGTGAGCCCGTCGGGCACTCGCCTCGGTTCGAAGGCGAAGCGGAACGGCAAGCCGCTTACCCACTCGCCCGTGGACGGCACGTGGCCCGCCACCGTGAAGTAGCACCAGTAGTCCCCCCACGTCTCGGTATAGAAGATGGGAAGGGCCTGGTTCGAGAAGGCCGGCCGCACGGGATGCGTGAACAGGAACGGGTCTCCCGACCCCAGGTAGAAACTCGTCGGCTGATTGGCGAAGGAGAAGCCCGCTACGCCCGAGCGGTTGAACGCGGTGAGCGAACCGTAGCGTGCGTCGAGGTGGACGAAGAACCACCCTGCCGTGACCAGGCTCACCGCCAGCGCCACCGCCAGCGCCCGCGCGTGCCGCCACCGGGCCCGCTGGTCGCGGATCATCACCATTCCGGCCAGCATCACCACCGCCGGAACCAGAAAGATGCCCCATTGCCGCGACAGCACCGCGAGCCCGAGGGCCAGGCCCAGCAGCAGCTTGTCCCTCAGCTTGTCCTCACGCAGCGCAAAGACGCGCAGGGCGAGCTGCAACGTCGCCACGGCGAACAGCGCCACGTACGGCTCGGGCCGGACGAAAGCCATGGTCTTGTAGTAGACCGGCACCATGCCCAGGCACAGGAGAACGCCCATCCGCAGGCGGACCGTGGGGCTCAGGAGCAGGCACGTCTGCAGCAGCATCCACGTGAGGACCAGCGAGAGCAGGACGTTCAGAGCCTGCGCCACGCGCCCCGCGGCGAGGATGCCCATGCCCGTGACGCGCATGACCAGGGCCGGAACGACATAGGACAGCGGCGGGCTGAAGAACTCGGCGCTGTCCTCCGGCGTGGGCAAGCGCAGCTCGGACAGCGTGGCCATGTAGGCGAGATGCTCGGGCGCGTCATAGCCCACCGACGGCGGGTGCAGGGTTGCGTTCACCGCCACCAAGGCGTTGATGCCCAGGAACAGGGCGACCAGGCGCCAGGCCAATCCGCTGGAGTCCGAGAGCGGCGCCAGCACGACCTGCAGCAGTCTCCTTCCTGTCTTCCGATCTCTCACATGGGTGCCCTGCAGAGGATCTCGCCCCCGATCTGCCGGGGATTCCGGGGCCGCCAGTGTGACGTCAGAGCGGCCTGAGGGCAAGCGCAACTCTCTGATACCATTCTGGGTCCATGAGGCAGCACAGCAATCCCGGCCTGCGGTTCACGCTCATCGGCTCTCTTTACGTCTCGCAGGCGATCCCTCTGGGTTTCTTCACGGTGGCCCTGCCGGCGATCCTGCGCTCCCGAGGCGTCGAGCTTCGGAACATCGGACTGCTCAGCGCACTGGCGCTGCCCTGGCTCATCAAGTTCCTGTGGGCGCCGTTCGTGGATCGCTACGGCTCGCAACGCTGGGGGCACTACCGCTCCTGGATCCTCCTGTTGCAGGGCCTGTCGGTGCTGAGCGTCGTGGTCATTGCGTTGCTGGATCCGTCCACCCACATGGGGCCCCTGATCCTGGCCGGCGCGCTCTTCATGTTCCTGGCCGCCACACAGGATGTCGCCACCGACGGGCTGTCCGTGCACATCCTCTCGCAGAAGGAGCGTGGCCCCGGCAACGGGTTCCAGGTGGGAGGCTTCTACCTGGGACAGATTCTGGGTGGCGGGGTGATGCTGCTGGTGTTCGGCCGGTTCGGCTGGACCATCGCGCTGATCGCCATGGCCAGCTTTCTTGCCTTGCCGTTGTTGCCGGCGCTGCGCTTTCGCGAGCCTCCGCATGGACAGACGGGCAAGAGCGTGGACTTCCGCGCCCTGGGCCGCTTCTTCACGCGCGACCGCAACCGGCCCTGGTTGCTGATCCTCATCTTCTTCCGCGCCGGCGAGGCGATGGCCGTCACCATGGCCAACCCCATGCTCATTGACCTGGGTTACTCCCTGGCGCAGATCGGGCTGCTGTTCGGGGTGGCCGGCTCCCTGGCGGCCTTCGCCGGGGCCACCGCCAGCGGTTTGCTGATGCAACGGCTGGGTCGCAAGCCTTCCTTGGTGGTGTTCGGCCTGCTCCAGTCGGTGGCCCTGTGCGGCTATCTCCTGCCTGCAAACGGTCTGGGCGGAGAGGCGGCGATCTACCTGGCGGTGGTGATGGTGTCCTTCACAGGCGGCATGGCCACGACGGCGCTCTACACGAACATGATGGATCGCTGTTGCCGGCAGACCGCGGCCACGGACTTCAGCCTGCAGCAGTCGCTGGCTGCGGTGGGACCCATCCTGGCCGCCACGCTGAGCGGTTTCAGCGCCTCCGCCCTCGGATACAGCGCGCACTTCATGGCCTGCATCGCCCTCAACGTGGTGGTCCTGCTGGCCGTGGCGCGCTGGCTGGTCCACCCGGTGGCTCCCGTTCCCGAGCCGGCCACCGAGCCCGGGCAGTAACCTCGAAGCAAGATCCACCGAAGGATCCCGACCCTGCGAACCCTCCTACTGCCACGGGGTTGCGATCCGGGATTCGCCCGGAGCCGCACGACTTCCCGGAAATCGAACGGAGGAAGCAAGATGCAACACGCAAGGGTTTGGCTCGCCGCGGCGGCAGCCGTTGTCCTGGTCTTCGGGCTCACAGGCGCACACGCCAAGACCATACAGTTGTCCGCGGCCGAGATCCGCATTGAGCTCAACGCCACCGATCTGGACGCGGGTATCCAGATCTTCCTCGACGGAGAAGGCTGGGACCGCATGATCGGCATCGACCCGGATGGAAACACAATCCTCGACATCAGTGCCGTCGGCAGTATCGGCATCCAGGGGATCACCGAGTTGTTCTTCGAGAGTGCGGAGCCGTCGCTCGAAGAGCAGTCACTCGAAGAGCTGTTCGAGCTGTTCCCGGAGGGCATTTACAAGTTCGAGGGAACAACGACGGAAGGAGACGTCCTGAAGGGCAGGGCGAGGTTGACGCATGCGCTCCCGGATGGGCCCGAGCTCGTCTTGCCGGAGGAAGACGCCGACGAGGTCGATCCCGACAACACCGTGATCGAATGGGAGCTGGTGGACGATCCGGCAGGGAGCAGGATCATCGGCTACATGATCATCGTCGAGCGCGAGACCGGAGGCCTTCGGGTCTTCAGCGCCGACGTCGGGCCGGAGACCACCAGCGTGACGGTGCCACCGGAATTCATGGCGTCGGGCACCGCGTACAAGTTCGAGGTGCTGGCCATCGAGGCCAGCGGCAACCAGACGATCTCGGAGCGCGAGTTCGAGACCGACTAGCCGTGGCGGCGCCGCCTACAGGATTCTAGAGCCGCCCGACCAGCGCGTCGCGCTCGAGCGGCAGCTCGTCGGGAAGACGATCAGCGAGCAACTGGAACAGCTCCTTGTGCTGCAGCACCTCCTGCTTCCAGGCGTCGCGATCGATCTCCATGGCCCGGTCCCACTGCTCAGGGCTGTAGTCGGCGCCGTTCCAGTCGATGTCCTCGTAGCGCGGGACCCAGCCAATGCTCGACTCCACGGCCTCGGCCCTGCGGCGGACGCGCTGGACGATCCACTTCAGGATGCGCATGTTCTCGCCGAAACCCGGCCACAGGAACTTGTTGTTGTCACCCTTGCGGAACCAGTTCACGTGGAACATCTGTGGCGGATCGGCAATTCGCTTGCCCATCTGGATCCAGTGCCGGAAGTAGTCGCCCATGTGATAGCCGCAGAACGGCAGCATGGCCATGGGGTCACGGCGCACCTTGCCCACCTCGCCGGCGGCGGCCGCGGTGGTCTCGGAGCCCACCGTCGCGCCCAGGTACACGCCGTGGTTCCAGTGGAACGCCTGGTAGACCAGGGGGATGGTGTGCTCGCGCCGTCCGCCGAAGATGAATGCGCTGATGGGCACGCCCTTGGGGTCATCCCAGGCTGGGTCGATGCTGGGGCACTGCGACGCCGGCGCCGTGAAGCGTGCGTTGGGGTGCGCCGCCTTGCTACCGCAGTCCGGAGTCCAGTCCTTGCCCAGCCAGTCGATGAGATGGTCGGGCGGTGTCTCGGTCATGCCCTCCCACCATACGTCACCGTCATCGGTGAGGCCCACGTTGGTGAAGATGGAGTTGGCGCGCAGGGACTCCATGGCGTTGGGATTGGTCTGGTAGGACGTTCCCGGCGCCACACCGAAGTAACCGGCCTCGGGGTTGATGGCGTGCAGGACACCATGCTCATCAGGCTTGATCCAGGCGATGTCGTCGCCCACGGTCCACACCTTCCAGTCCTTGAGCGAGTCCGGCGGCACCAGCATGGCGAAGTTGGTCTTGCCGCAGGCGCTGGGAAAGGCGGCGGCCACATAAGTCTTCTCACCCTGGGGCGATTCCACGCCCATGATCAGCATGTGTTCGGCGAACCAGTTCTCGTCCCGCGCCATGGTGGAGGCGATGCGCAGCGCGAAGCACTTCTTGCCCAGCAGAGCGTTGCCGCCGTAGCCGCTGCCGAACGACCAGATGGAGCGCTCCTCCGGGAAGTGCACGATGTACTTGCTGTCGGGGTTACACGGCCAGGAGACATCGGACTCGCCCGGCTGCAGCGGCTTGCCCACCGAGTGCATGCACGGCACGAAGACACCTTCTTTGCCCAGGACCTCCAACACGCGGGACCCCATGCGCGTCATGATGCGCATGTTCACGACCACATAAGGTGAGTCGGTGAGCTGCACGCCGATATGGGCGATGGGAGATCCCAGCGGCCCCATGCTGAACGGGATCACATACAGGGTACGGCCGCGCATGCAGCCCTCGAACAGACCCTGGAGCGTCTGTTTCATCTCGCCCGGCTCCATCCAGTTGTTGGTGGGACCGGCGTCGTCCTTGTCTTGACTGCAGATGAAGGTGCGATCCTCAACGCGCGCCACGTCGGAAGGATCGGAGCGACACAGATAGCTGTTGGGGCGCTTCTCCTCGTTCAGCCGGATGAAGGTACCGCTGTTCACCAGCGTGGCGCACAACGCGTCGTACTCCTGCTGGGAGCCGTCGCACCAGTAGACCTCATCGGGGCGGCACAGAGCCGTCATCTTCTCCACCCACTGCAACAGGGCTCTGTTCTGGGTGCGGACCGGTGTGGCCACGCTCATCTCGAAACCTCCTCTACACCATCCTCGTTCGGAGCCCCTTCAGTGAAGCACCGCGTGTCTCGATTTGCAAGAAATGTGCCCCAGGAGGCCGGAGAACGGCCTCAGCGGCGCTCCAGAGCATCGGCGGTACGGGTCTCCTGAGCCACCTTCTGCGGCTGTTCCAGCGCCTGGAACAGCGTGGCCCGTAGCCGGTGCACATAGGAACGCCGCACGCCGGACGCCAGCAAGCGGTCGGTCTCGGACAGTGCCTCCGCCAGCCGGCCCTCGGCCTCCAGGGCGGCGGCCAGGAAGAACCGGGGCAGCACGGCGTCCGGGTTCGCCGCCAGCAGCCGGCCGCACTCCTTGCGGCATTGCGCAGCCAGCTCCGGCGGGATCCCACGCTGGTCGAACAGCACCGGGTTGGCACAGACGATGCGCCGCCGGTCCAGGAGAGCCGCCGTGGCGGTGCTGCGCCGCAGATAGAGGACAGCCTCCTCATCGAAGTACACCAGCCCCCAGTCGGGAGAGTTGCCCAGGAATCCATGCAGGTCCGGCGCGCCATCGAGCTTGAAGTTGAGCAGCACTGCGTCCACGGGATAGCGCGCCAGATGACGCTGGAAGCCTTCCAGGCTGCTGCGGGCATCACGAAACTGCTGGTAGAGATCGGTCCCGTACGGGATGGTCCGGGAGTCGAACACCACCCGTGCCCGGGGCGCCAGGCGGTAGGCAAGGTAGGATCCGTACGGAAACGAGCAGAACAGGTTGCCGCTAAAACCCAGGTCCTGCAACGTGTCGGCGGCCGCCACCGGGGTGAACGGGTCGATGCCCAGGCCGAAGCGCCGCACCGTCTGCGAGTCGAAGCGGTAGCCGAACGCCAGCACGGAGGACACAGCCAGGGCCAGCACCAGCAGCGGTTTCCAGAGTTGCGTCAGGCGCGCGGCCTGCGTGCTGAGCCCCACCGCCACCAGGGGCAGCGAGACCATCACCAGCTCGGGGATGGCCCGGTTCATCCACAGCGAGAGCACCAGAAAGCCGGCCGCCGGCAGCAGGTACGCCGGGTCCAGGCGCTTCCGGCCACTCCACAGGCCGGCAAGCAGCAGGACCAGCCAACCCAGAAAGAGCCAGAACATCCGCGTCCCCCGGAACGCCGCGCTGAAGGGCGGGAAGTACTCGAAGATGCGCGCCTGGAACAACGGATCCACCGGGTGCGCCACTGCGAGCCAGAGCAGCTTCCAGCCGTACGGGTTCAGCAAGGAGGCCGCGGCCAGAACCACGGGCACCAGGGCGAACACCCACAGCGGCGTCAGGCCGGCCTCTTTCTCCTCGGCGGCGAAGAACCGGCGCCGCGCCCACTCCCCTGCTCCGAACAAACCCGCCAGGATGATCCCCTCGGGAAACGATCCGTGCAGGTTGGTCCACAGCACCTGCACCACCACCAGCAACGCCACCGCTGTCCAGCGTCCGGGCGAGCGCAGGCGCTGCAGCAGCAAGAGCGTGGCCGCCAGCAGCGGCACCACCAGCAAGTGCGGCCGCAGGAACAGACGGAACGAGGAGACGTAGATCCCGGCCGCCAGCACCAGCACGGTAATATGTGCATCCGCCCCCAGGGATCGGCAGAGGCCATACAGCAGTCCTACGGTGAGCAGTACACAGACCGGCTGTAGCAGGATCAGAAGCGTGGACCCGCCCAGGGCATCGAGGAAGTGGAACAGGACGCCGGCGAGCCACTCGTGGTAGACGAAGGGCTGGCCCGCTGCGGTGTAGGAGTAGATCTCCTGCTGCGGAATCCCGTCGCGCAGGATATCCTGGCCCAGGAGCAGGTGCATCCACAGATCGTTGGCGGAAATGGGAAAAACGTGCAGCACGACGACCAGCGCTCCCAGCGCCAGCAGCGGGAGGCGCCGGATCACTGGCTACTCTCCGTTTCCGCCCCGCAGCACTCCGATGGCATACCGCTCCAGGTTGAAGTAGCTCCGGGAGACTCGCTGCACGTCCTCCACCGTCACCGCCTCGATTCCCTCCAGGTAGCGGCGCACGAAGTCCGTCCCCATGCCCGAGAGGTAGCTGCGCGCCAGCTCTTCGCCACGCTGGCTGTTGGTCTGCAGGCGGATGGACGTGACCCCGGTGATGTACTTCTTGGCGCGCGCCACCTCGCCCTCGCCCACCGGCTCGTTCCGCAACCGCTCGAACTCGGCCAGCATGCCCTCGCGTGCTCGCTTCTCCTTGCGATGCTCACCGGCCAGGTAACCGTAGAAGTAACCCACCCGGGGCCGGGCCACGTCGCCGGCGAAGACGGTGTAGGCCAGGCTCTCACGCCCGCGAAGCTGGACGAACAGCCTTCCCGCCATACCGGAGAGGATGTGCTGCACCACCTCCAGCGGGTAGTAGTCCGCATGGCCCAGAGGCACCGTGGGGAAAGCCAGCAGGAACGCCGACTGCCGCCGTGACCGCGTCTCCACCTGCTCCACCACACCCTCGGGTACGTGGATGTCCGGCAGCTCCAGCGGCGGCGCGTCCTGCGGCGGCGACAACGAGCCGAACTGCTCCTCCACGAAGGCCTGCACCGCCTGTGGGTCCACGTTCCCGGCCACAACGACGGTCATCCGGGCGGGATTGAAGATACGGCGGTACCAACGGGCCAGATCGGATTGCTGCAGGGACGCCACCACTTTTCCCTGGCCGCGCTGCGGCAAGCCGTACGGATGGTCGGCGCCGAAGAACGCGCGGCGGAACAGATCGAACGAGAACGCGGTGGACGAGTCCCGCCCGGCGCGGATGGACGCCTGGATCACTTCCCGTGCCTTCTCCACTCCCTCCGCGGGGAACGAGGCCTCGGTGATCACCTCGCGCAGCAAGCCCGCGGCCGCCGGCAGGCACTCGATGGGGCTGGCGATGGTGAGACCGAAGTACTCCTCGTCGAAGTCGGCACCGAAGCCGCTGCCCAGCGACTCGATGGCCCGGTCCATCTGCTCGGCGCTGCGCCGGGCGGTGCCGCGCAGAGCGGAGGAGACGGTGAGCCGCGTGATCCCTGCCGTCTGAGACGTCTCCTCCACACGACCACCATGGAAGTAGACGCCCATCCACGCGGTGGGCACCGCGTGCGCTTCCTGGATGATGAGGTCCACGCCGTTGCTCAGCCTGGCCACCGTGACGCGCGGCGCCTTCTCGTCCTGGCCGTTGGTCAACTCGCCCTGCAGTAGTTCACCCACATCATCCAAGGACGCCAGGGGGGGGCCCGAGTCCTCCAGTGCGGCGCGTAGCCTGGACTCCACCTCGGCACCGTCGCCGCTCAGCGGAGGCTGCAGGTAGCGCAGCAGCGAGGCATTCTCCGCCGTCAGGTACGTGTGGGCGACGCGCTGCACGTCCTCCGGGGTCACGGCGCGCAGGCGCTCCACGAAGCGATCGAGCTCCTGGTAGCCGCCGTTCGCCTCGCGGTAAGCCAGCACCTGAG
>SMVA01416501.1_pt1 | contig 11469 bp, 11 predicted proteins | sample 2456451 | NCBI WGS metagenome assembly SMVA01 (sample SAMN11095933, study PRJNA526329) | marine sediment metagenome | biome: Marine sediment; feature: Surficial sediment; material: Deep marine sediment; isolation source: Hadal surficial sediment | place: Pacific Ocean | collected 2014-05 | depth...
TGAGTCAAATTTTCGGTCGATATCTCCTGCATATTTATTGATTTCGGCAGGTTGATAATAAGGAGTTTGGGCAATAAGTGATTTTTTGAATTCTGATTGGTTATAATTTTTTTGGTTGCAGGAAACGGACCAGATATGCCGCATGCGGCATTTCTGCATTATGTATTTCTTTTAAACTTAACGAATCATGAGGGCATTTATAGCCTTCATTATACTTTTGTCACCAGATAATAATGCATCATTCCTCCTGATCTTCAACAGGCGAATTCCGGAAACCAGTTAGAAGGCAACGGTGGTCCCACTTTGACCACGCAGAAAAAGCCTGAAAAAAAACCCCCGGACTTTTTCCAGGGGTTGTTAAAATTGTTGGCAATAGTATGAGCACCACTAATTCTTTTTAAAAAGATTAAGAAACTTTTTAAGTAACGCAGTAATCATTACCAAATCTTTATTAATAGAATCTTTTTCAAACTGACTTATCATTCCTTTAAATTGCTTCCAATTCGCCTTCAACACAGCTACATCGGATTTGATCGAATCTTTTTCGAATTGACTTACTTTTCCTTTTAGTTCATCCAGTAGGTGAGTCATTTGAATATTGATCTCCTTTGTTTGGGAAGAGTTAATCCAAATCTCTTTTAATTCCTGCCAGTCAAATTTTTGTTCTTTATCAGACATTTCTTATTTTAATTTAGAAGTTATACAACTTAGTAGTGTTTTTCTAGTTCTTTTCATTTTTACCGCAATGTGATTTTCCGTTAATCCAGTGATCTTTGCTATTTCTTTATACGACAATTCATCTAAGGATAATATGACAATAGATTGATCTACATCATTGAGTGTACGTATGCAGCTATAGAGTGCGTTATACTTTTCTTCCAGAATCATATCCGGAATGGATGCAGGAGGTTCAAATTGAATTGCTTCTAATCGCATCATTTTTCCGTTAATATTTTCCAATTTATTTTTAGATCTAATGCAAACATTTAAGGCAATCCTATAAATCCATGAACTTATACTTGATCTGCCTTCAAAAGTTGAAAAAGCCTGCCAAATATGAAATGTTACTTCCTGGAAAAGGTCTTCCGGTTCAATTGGAGAAACAGCATAAATCCTGCAAATTCTATAGATTCTAGCCTTATTATCCTCAAGGACCTGTTCAAAAGTTGGTTTTATCTTATTCTGCATTTAATGCATTTTAACCCTCTACTATAATTAGTGACTAGAGTTGAAAAAATATGACAAGAGAATTGTATTTTTTTTGACTCTGCATTGTGAAGTGGAAAGTATTGCCAACAACCGGGCATGCCGCATACATCGGGCATTCATTTCTACATTATGTTTTCTTTTAAACTTAATGAATCAAGTGAGCATTTTATAGCCTTCATTATACTTTCTGTCACCTGATTATTCTACATCATTTCTCCTCATCTTCAACGGGCGTATTCCGGAAACCGGTAGGAGGCCCTGAGGCTCCATGGCCCCGAAGTCCCGGAGGTCCGGGTGGTCCAAATTCCTGCTTTCCTGGTTGAACAATCCCGGCTATAGCTTTTAATTCAGTATAAGTCGGTAAGTGTTCCTGGCCTGCCGGTTTGAACACCTGGAAAAAGCATAAAAATAAAATCCCCGGAGTTTCCAGGGGCTTCAGGGGCTTCCGGGGCTTTTAATACACCTAACTGAATAGTTTAGCAACACCCTGATCCGGGTTCGCAACATTGGTCTTCCTCTTTTTCTGCATACACCGTAATACTATAAATACCCGTTCCTCCTGCTTTGAAGGAATCAATCTCTGCGGGTGATAAATATTCTCCAAGGATATCATCGGGAACAATAATCTTTTTCTCTTTTTGAATGGTAATATTTTTGAACCCCTGCTTTTCAATAATTCCCAGGTATTCCTCTTTTTGTAAAGCACCGGACACGCAACCTGCATACATTTCTGCCGCAGACTTTATTCCGGCGGGTAATTCGCCATCCAAAACAATATCTGAAATACTGAAATGCCCCCCGGGTTTCAGCACTCTGTGAATCTCCCTGATCGCCTGATTCTTATCCGGTACCAGGTTGAGCACACAATTACTCACAATCACATCCGCCTTATTATTGGCAACAGGCATATCTTCTATGTCACCTTGTCTGAATTCTACATTGGTAAAACCAAGTTTATCGGCATTTTCTCTTGCTTTATTAATCATTGCGGGGGTGAAATCCACTCCGATAACCTTTCCTGCTTCACCCGTTTCGTGCCGGGCAATAAACACATCGTTTCCTGCACCGGAACCCAAATCGATGACTGTATCACCAGGATTAATTTTTGCAAATTGAGTAGGCAGACCACATCCCAATGCCAAATCTGCATCTTTTTCGTAACCTTCAAGAGATGAATAATCATCTGTCATGATATTGGCAACATCTTCACAACAACCTGTTGCCCCACAGCAAGAAGCGGCATTTTCAGTTTTATCCTTTAGAGCAATCTCCCCATACTTTTCTTTTACAAGTTCTTTTAATTCTTCTGATTCCATAATCCTATTTATTGATTTGTTGATTTATTGATTTGATGATTTTCTTTTGTCTTTGTGTCTTTGTGTCTTGTGTCCTATCCCTTCAACAGCAATTAATTGAATTCATTTCTTCTTTCAATCCTGTAAAAACTTCAATCACTTCATTCCAGGCTTCTTCATTTAAGCAATAGCAACAGGCACTACCTGAAATTTCTCCTTTTATTAACCCAACTCTTTTCAGTTCAGACAAATGTCTGGAAACTGTTGACTGAGCAAGTGGCAGTTCATCCACAATATCCCCACAGATACACGATGGAGTCCGCACCAGAAATTCGAGAATGGATAACCTGGCCGGATGACCAATGGCTTTTAGCATCTCTGCCATTCTGGTTGTTTTTTCGCTAAATCCTTCAATTTTAGTTATTCCCATATCGCTATATTACGATATTACGATAGAAGAACAAAATTGTTTTAAATAAAATATTTTTACAAAGTAAACAAATGCGCATTTACCATCTTTCCCGATGTTTATTTGCGAGATTTCGTATCTTAAACTCGTGGATAAAATTCCAACTTAATGGATAAGCATCGTGAACTTGCAGCTATTGTATTCACCGATATTGTCGGTTACACAACATTAATGGCCAAAAATGAAGAAGATGCTCTTAACGTTCTTGAACAAAATAGAAAGATCCATCATCAGTTTATTGAGAAGCATGGTGGGCGATTTATTAAGGAAATCGGGGATGGCACGTTGGCAATATTTCCAACGGCGTCTGAAGCAGTTATTTGTGCTACGGAAATTCAGGAGCAATTATCAGGTTATCGACTTAGGATTGGGATCCATTTGGCAGAAATTGTAGTAGACGAAAGTGATATATTCGGAGACGGTGTCAATATAGCTTCCAGAATTGAAAATATCTCACCCCCCGGAGGAATTTTTGTCAGTGAACCGGTATTCAATTCCATTCGAAGCTTAGGTAGAATCAAGTCAAGGTATGAAGGTGAAATTCTATTCAAAAATGTTGAATCGCCAATAAAAATATACGCTATTGGATCAGAGAAAATCACCTTCCCTGATAAAAATTACTTTCGTAAAAGAAGAGATGAAATCGATCAAAAAGCTTCCAGAAAGAAGCGAATCAGAATTTTTTCGACATTCATGATTGCAATTCTTCTGATACTTTCACTATATCAGTTTGATGCTTTTGGATTACGCACACGATTCTCGGGAGAATCCAAAGATAAAACCATAGCTGTCTTACCTTTTGAACATATGGGTCTTGAATCTGAAGGCGACTACATTTCTGTAGGAATTACAGAAGATATTCTTAATCAGTTGTTAAAAATTAATGGTTTAAAGATCATCGACCGTTCAAATTGGAGAAACTATAAATACAATGAAAAATCTTTCCGGGAAATAGGCAAAGAACTTCAAGTTTCAAATTTGCTAATTGGAACAGTAAGCAGAGATGATGATGAGATTCGGATTACCGCAAAGCTTATTGATGCAACTACCGAAGAGATCTTGTGGCAGGATATTTACCAAAATCCTTTCGAAGATGTTTTCCAAATCCAGAATGAAGTAGCAGTATCGATCGCAAAAGCCCTCAGAGTGCAGATAACTGATGTTTTGGCAGCGAGTCTTGAGACGAAACCTACACTTAATATGAATGCATATGACCTGTACCTCAAAGGCAAAGAGTATTACTCCAGGTATACTGAATCTGATAATTTAAGTTCCATTGAGCTATTTCGACAGGCACTTCAATTGGACCCTGATTATGTAAATGCCCACGCAGGCATGAGCGATGCTTTTAGCCAAGTGGCGCAGAAATCCAACATTAAAGAGCCAGCCCTGGACTCTGCATATTTCTATGCAAGTATTGTTCAGAGCAAAGATCCCTCAAATTCGAGCGGGTACAAATCAATGGGATTATATTACAGTATTAAGGGTAACACCGAAAAAGCAATTAATGAGTTTGTAAAAGCGGTAGAAATTGACAACAATGTAGAGGCTGTGATTAACCTCAGCCGTCTGTATTATCGCGGTGGCAGATTGGAAGATGCACTTAAGCTCCTGGACGATGCACAATGGTACAATCCGATGAACGCTGATATGTGGTTTAATTTTGGAGCAACCTATTATCGACTTAAGGATTTTACGAAGTCCGGGGAGTATCTTGAGAAAGCACTCTTTGTAAACCCAAATCACATCAATTCTCTTTTGCTAAAATGGTTTATTGCTGTATTGATTCAGGATAATGAAAATTCATTCACTGTCGCTCAGAAACTTGGAGTCATTGGAAATGATGACACAGATAAATTACTGATAGTTCTGCAGAAAGTTATCCAGGACCGAATGATCCAAACGAAAGAACCTGCTGATATACTCCTTAAATTACTCGAGAACCGGGAAGTTGACTTCATTGACATTCCGTATTTATATAATTTGATCTGTTACGTTTACTTTAATGGAGGGCTGAAACAAAGAGCTATGACATTAATCCAATACAGAATTGACTATAATACTCAACGCATTGAAAAAGGTAACACCTCCTACAAATTTCGATATGAATTGGCACAGATCTATGCTATCCTCGGACAAACCGATGAATCAATACGCTGGCTAAACGAAGCCATCGACTCAGGATGGCTGGAGTTTCCCTATGCCACAATAGATCCTTCTTTTTCATCTTTAAGGTCAAACGTAAAGTTCAACAGGGCAATTCAGAATTGTATTCAAAAATTGGGTGCTATACGGCTTCAAATGACTTCACTGACAAATTCAGATTCTACATAGATATATTATCTATCTTTATACGATAATCAGTATGCGGAATTTATCAATACTTTTTTTATTGCTACTGCCAGGGCCATCAGCATTTACGCAAGATTATATATTTCGGGTAATGGCTAACAAAGGTTCCAACATGGCAAAAACTTCAACCGATGATACCTGGAAACCAATAAAATTCGGTGATGCCCTTCATGCCGGGTATTGGGTGAAAGTAGTAGACAAAGCCTACCTGGGATTAGTGCACAACTCTGGTAAGACTGCGGCTCTTGAAGATCCCGGCGAGTTTAAGATCGAAAGTATCGAGACCTCTATAAAAAACAAGAAAAAAGGTCTGGGGGCAAAATATACTGATTTCGTTTTTGAAGCAATTGGAAATGAGGATTTGTTTGGAGAAGATAAGGTGGTTACGCGTGGAATTTCCGACCAGGTATTTGTAGAATTACCTCCGGACGCTGAAGTCGTACATTCAAAAGTGCATCTTAGATGGAAATCAATCAATGAGTATGATGAATACGTGGTTACTGTAAAAGGAATATTTGATGATGTTCTAGCCAGAATTGACGTAAAAGGAGTTTACACCATTCTTGATTTAAATGACGAAGCACTATCAAACGAACAGACATTTGTTATAGTTGTTTCTGTAAAAGGCGATGAATCCATCAGGTCCGGGGATCATATCATTAATCGTCTCAATGACGAGGATTTGCAACAAATGATCCCGACTCCGGAAGAAAATAACGTGATAACATCTATGGATCTCATCGTCCTTGCTTCGTATTATGAGATTAACAACTTGCTGATTGATGCATCAAACTTTTATTCGGAAGCTATGTTGAAATCTCCTGATGTGGAGGATTTTAAAAAATTTTACGATTCCTTTATAAGCAGACATGGGTTAAAATAATTCCGCTCATGTAATTGTGATCCGTATCAACTGTAATCATTTGGAGAATTAGCTAATATTTCCAACTTTCGTCTACTAACTCAATCTCTCTAATTATGAAGTCATTCATGACATTTATCCTGGTGTGCACATCGTTAACTATTTTCGGTCAGGACAGGGCATTGGAAGCTGAAACCGCCATTGTTACGACCCACGAAACCACTATTAGGGGAGTTAAAATACCCTATACCGCTACAGCGGGTACCCAACCCGTCTGGAATGAAGAGGGTAAAGTAATTGCTTCACTTTTCTACACTTACTATGAACGATCAGATATTAGAAATAAGGATCCCCGTCCGCTGGTGATTTCATTTAATGGAGGGCCTGGATCAGCATCTGTTTGGATGCATATTGCTTACACCGGCCCTCGTGTTCTTAACATTGATGATGAAGGATATCCTGTTCAACCCTATGGAGTTCACAGCAATCCTCATTCAATCCTGGATGTAGCTGATATTGTATATGTGAATCCAGTCAACACCGGTTACTCGCGGATCCTCGATAAAGAAGTTGATACTAAAATATTTTTTGGTGTAAATGCCGATATTAAATACCTGGCGGAATGGATCAATACATTTGTAACCCGTAAAAACCGCTGGAGCTCGCCAAAATATCTCATCGGCGAAAGTTACGGTACCACCAGGGTCAGTGGCCTTGCTCTTGAATTGCAGGGTAGCCAATGGATGTATTTGAACGGTGTGATTCTTGTCTCCCCCACTGGACTCGGAATTGACAGAGACGGGCCCGTGGGCGTCGCCAACAGACTTCCTTACTTCGCTGCGGCAGCATGGTACCACAAAGTTCTGGATCCTGCGCTTCAGCAGAAAGACCTTGATGAACTTCTACCTGAAGTTGAGCAATATACCATCCATGAATTAATACCTGCTTTGGTTCAGGGAGGATTCATAGATGAGGCAAAACGGAAAGAAGTAGCTTCAAAAATGGCCTACTATTCGGGCATATCAGAAGACGTTATTCTGGCCCATAATCTTGATGTTCCTACTTCTTTTTTCTGGAAGGAATTGATGCGAAAAGAAGGATATACAGTTGGGAGACTTGATTCGCGATACAAAGGTCTTGATCGCCAGGAAGCAGGCGAACGCCCTGATTTCAATTCTGAATTAACTTCATGGCTGCATTCATTCACGCCCGCTATCAATTTCTACCTTCGCGAGCATTTGAATTACAAAACTGATATCAAGTACAACATGTTTGGCCCGGTTCGGCCCTGGGATCGAACAGGTGATAATACAGGTGAGAACCTCCGTCAGGCGATGGCACAGAATCCATATCTTCATGTGATGGTTCAATCCGGGTATTTTGATGGAGCCACTACCTACTACAATGCGAAATATACTATGTGGCATCTTGACCCCAGCGGGAAATTAAAAGACAGGCTTCGGTTTGAAGGATACCGGAGTGGTCATATGATGTATTTACGTAAGGAAGATCTCCAGACGGCCAATGATGATATTCGCGATTTTATACAAAAATCACTACCAGGAAAAGGTGTACCTGCTAAGTATTAGAAGTCTCATCAGGAACACATTGATTGTTTCAGTTATTTTCTTCTGTTCATGTACAAAGCAGGAAGAAATTCAGATCAGCCAACCAAACGTTCTTTTCATTTCAATTGATGACCTGAACGATTGGGCAAAACCTCTTTCCGGTAATATTAATGCGCTTACACCACAGTTAGATCGTTTTGCAGCTACCTCTGTGAATTTTACAAAAAATTATTGCACGAGTCCCGGTTGCAACCCTTCCCGTTCCACGATGTTAACAGGATTTCACACGTACACATCGGGGATGTATAGTAACTATCAGGACTGGCGTAAAGTACCTAAGATGAGTACTGCGAAAACGATTCCAGGTTACTTTCGTGAAAATGGGTATTTCACTGCGGGTGCAGGTAAAATCTTCCACTACTCCCAGGTTTCACCGGAATCATGGGATGACTATTACCCTTCTCAAAAAAACAATATGCCCCGCAACTTTATCCCGGAAGGGGCGCCAGTGAATATGCCTGAGTTCAAATACATGTACAAAGCATTTGATTGGTCGCCAATCCCTGTAAGCGATGAAGAAACAGGTGATTATAAAAGTGTTAATTATATCAGTCAACAGCTCAAGAAAGACCATGACAAGCCGTTTTTTTTAGCAACCGGTATTTACAGGCCGCATTTGCCCTGGTATGTCCCTAAAAAATATTTTGATATGTTCCCGATTGAAGAAATTCAATTACCGGAAATGATAGAGGGGGATACATCTGACTTGGGGAATCGAGCCAAAGAGCTGATTTCCAGGGGAGGAAATTATCATCGTCATGTAGTGGAAGCAGATCAGTGGAAGCAGGCAATCCAGGGATATTTGGCTTCTATTGCGTTTGCGGATGCCATGGTGGGTGAATTGCTGGATAATCTTGCTGCAAGTAAATATGCTGACAATACGATCGTAGTTATCTGGTCAGATCATGGCTGGCAGCTTGGAGAAAAAATGCATTGGCGCAAATTCGCTTTATGGGAAAATGTAATCCGCACCCTGTTGATGATCCATGTACCGGAAGGGGTTTCCGGATTCCCGACAGGAACTTCCTCTGTAAACACTGACAACCTGACCTCTCTACTGGATATTTACCCGACACTTATAGAATTATGCGGACTTCCAAAACGAACAGATCTTGATGGATCCAGCCTTGTCCCTATTCTCAAAGAACCCGGAAAGCAAATCGAACGCGATATCATCACCACTTATGACTTTGGAGACTATTCAATAAGATCTGAAAACTGGCATTTTATTCATTATGTGGATGATACCGAGGAGTTATACGATCTTGACAAAGATCCAAATGAATGGTACAATTTGAGTGAGAAGGAAGAATATGCGCAGCTAATTGAAGCATTTCGAAATAAATTGCCCGGAACGCCAATTCCGCTTCCCGAAGAATCTCTAATCGAGCTTAGTGAACACCACATCCCTCCGGTAAAATCAAAAGAATACTACTTTTCTGAAGAGCGCAGAGAATGGATAAAAAGATTTGAGGTCGAATAAAAAGCTTCTCCCGGAGATATGAATTGCCAGGATAATGTCAAGTGCAGGGAGTTTAGGATTAAGTCAAAAGTGCATAATAAACGCCTACTTTCATTGAAACACTTGATTATTTTTACTCCCTGCGGCTTAACATTAATTTCTTCGTTTTATAATTAATTGTTGCCTGGTTCGCGGATAAAAAGTCAGATCCAAGAATTCCCAGTATCCTGATACTATTTTGATCAAAAACATCATTTATTCCGGAAAAGTCAGAACCATAAAATTTGACTGAACTTCTTTCAAAATGCTCGTACATTACATCAATATTGTACACAGTAAATAATCTATTATTTCCTCCAACACCCGTAATCGTACCTGAATTTGCTACACTTCCAATATTAAACCCATAACGTTTTGCCTGGTTATAATCTATCAACGAAATTCCGGCTCCCGTATCTAACAGAAACAGACCCTTTTTGTTATTTATTTGAAGTGTAATAAAAAGCATGTTATTTCGTTTATTCAAAATCATCTCGCTTTCTGAAAACTCAACAGTTTTGCATGAGGTTGCAAGAATCATATAAAATGCGATGCCGATGATTACTCCCTTTTGCATGTATCCATATACGGCGATCAATGCCTTCTTTCTGTTTTTTTGTGATCAAATGGAATAAATGGGATTAACGGATCCATTTCTCATTTAGAATCCCTGAAAAGTAGGTATTGCCGTGGGAACTCTAAAGTACGTTCCCGGATAACTCTTTGATTGCGCTGGCGTAATTTCGTCCACTAACCAATTCCTTCTCCGCAACTTTTATACTGTAGACATTTTTCCCTTTGTAAATAATACCTGAAATAGCACCCGTATTCAATATCAATGAACGATGAATTCTTTTAAACAGGCTTGGGTCGAGTATTTTCAAAAATTCATTCATGGTAGACCGGTAAATGTGCCTTTCAGATCCGTGATATAGCTTAATATAATTTCCGTAGGCCTCAATATAATCAACGTCATGTAATTGAATAATTGTTTGGAGACCCTTTTCTATAATTACGACTTCTTTCAGGTAATTCTCCTTCAGTGGCTCGTCTTTGCGCAAAGATGCAACGTGTAGATAGGTGACCACCTTTTGTATTGTTCTTTCAAATCGCTCAACATCATACGGTTTTAATAAATAGTCAATGGCGTCTGTATCAAATGCTTTCAGAGCATATTGAGAATACGCAGTACAAAATACAATAAATGGACGTTGTTTGCTTTCGTATCTTTCAAGCATTTCAAATCCATTCATGTCAGGCATCTCAATGTCCAGAAAAATCAGATCAGGATTATTGGCTTTTATCAAATGAATCCCCTGCATGCCATTCCCGGCTTCACCAATTAATTCAAACTTTTCATAAGGTTCAATTAACCTTCTGATCCTGGCTCTTGCTAATGGTTCATCATCAATGATCACTGTCCGTATCATAGACTTTCATTTTTAATGTAACTTCAAATCCTCCCGATTCAGGATATAATTTGGATAACGAGGCATTCCCATTATAATATTGTTCCAACCGTTCCTTTACATTCGTGATACCAACGCCTTCAGAAATCGATCCTGAACCAATGCCAATTCCATTATCACTTACCTTGATGATGAGATATTCTTCAACAATTTTCGTTGTAATTGAAATAGTACACCCGTCTGTTTTTTTAGAAAATCCATGTTTGATAGAGTTTTCAACCAAGGGTTGTAAAATGAGGTTGGGCACTGAACATTCCAGAGTTTCATCCTGAATTTTATACTTCACTTCAAGCCGATCTGCAAATCGAACCTGCTCGATGCTAAGATAATCCTTAATAAACTTCAACTCTTCAGCGAGTGTTACCTCTGTTTTTTGTCCATGATCAAGGATCTTTCGCAATAAATTACCTAGCTGGGCTACCATTCGTTGGGCCAAATGACGATCCTCATCTATGAGCGACGAAATTGAATTCAAGGTATTAAAAAGGAAATGTGGGTGGAGTTGCATTTTCAATGCACGAAATTGCGCTTCATGCAATTCGTTTTTCACACGTTCCAGATTTACTCGTGAATCTAAAAACCTGCGGTAATAACTCAACCCGATAAAAAAAAAGGAGTAATCCAAGAAATTCCAGCATCCTGGTGGAAATCGCAAATGTGAAATATTTGGCATTCAGGTGAACA
>SMVA01373372.1_pt1 | contig 11468 bp, 10 predicted proteins | sample 2456451 | NCBI WGS metagenome assembly SMVA01 (sample SAMN11095933, study PRJNA526329) | marine sediment metagenome | biome: Marine sediment; feature: Surficial sediment; material: Deep marine sediment; isolation source: Hadal surficial sediment | place: Pacific Ocean | collected 2014-05 | depth...
GACATCCTGGCCGACATTGGCGAGGCGGTGCCGCAAGCGGCGGAGTAAACCTAACCGCGCGCCTCACTCACTCGAATGACCTGTCGGCCAGGCGCGACCGGCGGCCCCAAGGGCCGAGCACCGGTGGATCGTTCAGGCGCGGGGGCAGGAGGGAAATCGTGAAATGGCGCTTTTTCCACCACGGTGGGGATCTCTCGAACAGGTGTGTTTTGTGGAAAAGAAAACGCTGGGGCTCGTCTTCGTGTAGCGTGACCCGGTACCAGCCTTGGGTCAGCACATGGAATTCGAGTTGCCGCCCGCCCACGATCCTGACGGCATCCACCGGCCCACGATGCCCTCGATAACGCGATTTGCGCGCCAAATCGTATTCTTCACGAGATGCTGTCGCAAGTCCAATCAAGTCTACATTTTGAAAATTTCCGTCAAGATACAATACGTAGACACTCGCTCCTTCAGATTCACCGTAAAGTGACGGAAAATCATATTCACATGATGATATAATCAAAAATCCGTTATTTGTCTTTAATTGTGTAATTATGAACTCATTATATATGTATATTTTCTTGACCATTCGTCCTCGATAAAGAATATGTTCTTCATGTCCCTTCCATTTTTTATCATTTTTATCTATGAAGCGCGCTTCGCGAACAGATTTAAGGTCCCATTCGGCGTTCGGGAGGCGGGACTTGTCAAACCTCGATACGATTTCAAAATCGTTTATGGGCTGTAGCATGTGGCCCCGCTTTCCCGAACTATCCCGGCAGCGAAATATTTCGCCGCCGGGATACTAGACCGAAGCAAATTACCAGGGATCGTCAAAAAACGGCGTCGAATTTCGTCTCCGCGGCCAAGCCGCCCAGAACACCGCCGATGATGATACCTATCGCCACGCAAATCGGCGCGCCGGGGCCACATGCCAATCCCGCGACGGCTCCGCCGGCGGCGCCACCGACGACACCGCCACCAACGATCGCGGCTTGCCGGGCCGCTTCACGAATTTTGCTTTCGGCTATTGCGATTTCGTACGCGGCGGCGACGAAAGTCAACACCCAAAGGGCGCGGCCGAGGCGGCCGATCTTTCTAACCATGTCAGTCGCTTCCGTACTGTCCCTACCGGCGCTTTCAATCGTGCGCTTGAAGACCGCTGTCTGCTGTGCCGTGTTCAATTCCTCGAACCGCCTGCCCTCAAAAAGCTTGATTGCGTTTCTTTGCAGAAGTTCCGGTAGTGTCGTGCCTTCGGGCTTTAGTTTCTGTGCAATGGCTCTCCCCAGCGATGAGCCCCTGTATCGCGCGTCGACCATGATGACGTTCCGTTTCCCGACAGCCAACTCGGCCGCGTCAATGACTGTCAACTGACCCGATTTGGCTTGCTTCACAAACCTTTCCGACATCTCATCTATTTCTCGCAAATACCATTCCCGAACGGTGGCGTCCCGAACGAAGGTTCGAGCGAAAGTAGCAGCCTCGGCTTGCATCAAGCCGACGCCCTCCTTGACCGCTTCCTCAAGTTCGGCGAGGCCGCGCCCGCTTCGTGCGGCGGCAAAAAGTTTGCCCTCCGTCCGTGGGTTGGTGACTTTCACCGCCTGAAGCAGCAGCGCGAACTCCCTGTTCCGTTTCGGTTTATGCAAGGCGCCCTCGGCGATCATGTTCGCCGCCGCCGCGACGGCGGCTCGGACGACGGGATCGATGGGGCGGCCGTAAAGGCGTTCCTGGGCGGCGGTCAGTTTGGGCGGGCCTTGCAGGGCCGCGATGGCGGCGGCGGTTTCGATTGAGAGGTCGGCGCGGCCGGTGCCGCGCCATTCGCTTGACCGGAGCAGGCGTTGACGCACGAAGTGGCGCGCCTGGATCGGGATTTCTCCGCTTTTACGGAATCGCCTGGTTTGGGGATCGAGCCATTCCGCTTGCGGTGCGTGGAGCTTGACGGAGAAAGCGCCCGCGCGGGTTACATCGCGGTCCTTCACGCCGAGAACGAGGTTCATCTCCGCGCCGATTTCCTTCTGGGCCTTGGCGAGCGCCACGCGGGCCTTATCGGGCAGGGGTATTTTGGTCAGCGTTTCGCGGGCGCGTTGGGCCGCGGCGTCTCGACCGCCCCGGTCGCGGAACAAGATCGCCGTTTCCGGAACCGCGTTGACGCCTCGGAATTCGCTTGGCAGGGCACGGCGCAACGCGCTGTAAGCGGGGCCGGACCGCTCGATTTTCGGCCGCGCCGCCTTGACTTGGTTCTCGGCCAGGAAGGCACGGATGGCGGTGAGAGTAGGGCCGTCGAAGCGGCCATCGACTCTCCCGTCGTGATACGGCTTCATGCCGTTCTTGGTTCGTCGTTTGATGACGCCGAGCGCCATCTGAACAAGCGCGACATCGTGACGGGCGTTGCGGCCGCCCAGGCCGACGGATCCGGACAGGTCGAACATGGTAGGTTCTCCTTTCGAGAGGGCTGCGTGAGGGGCCCGGCGCGCGTGCGTGCGGGCCGGTGCTTGCTAATCGGCGCGGAACCGGATGAAATCGGCGCCGCGCGGAAACGAGTTCAGAAAAACAGGGGGGAACGAATGGCGCCGCGATCGTTAAAGGCCATGACGCGGGCGCGGGTGCCGGTGTTCGGCACTTTCGTCGTCGAGTTCGACACGCCCGGCATGGGCCACATTCTGGCCGCCGCCGGGTGCGATTTCGTGTTCCACGACATGGAGCATTCGGGCTTCGGCATCGATTCGGTCAAGCGAAGCCTGCGCTATTACGAAGCGGCCGGGGTGCGCGTGATCGTGCGGCCGCCGTCCAAGGCATACCATCACATCGCGACCGTGCTGGACGCGGGCGCGGAGGGTGTGTGCCTGCCGATGGTGGGCTCGGCCGCGGAAACCGAGGAAATCGTGGCCTGCGTCAAATACCCGCCGGTCGGCGCGCGCGGCATCGCGCTACAGGTCGCGCACGACCATTACACGGCGGGCGTTCCGGCGGAGAAGATGCGCGCCGCCAACCGGCGCACCTGTGTCGTGCCGTTGATTGAGACCGCCGAGGGCGTCGCCAATGTCGATGCCATCGCCGCGGTCAAGGGCGTCGACATGCTGTGGATCGGCCATTTCGACCTGAGCGCCTCGCTGGGCATCCCCGGCCAGTTCGACCATCCCGATTTCAAGGCCGCCGTGCGGCGCGTCCTGCGCGCCGCCGCGAAACACGACCTGTCGCTGGGGATGATCGCGGGTAGCGCCGAGCACGGCCTGGCGCTGATCAAGAGCGGCTTCAACTTCATTTGCTATTCGGGCGACGTGTGGCTGTTGCGCGACAGCTTGCGCGCCGGTATCGAGGGCATGCGCGCCGGCCTCGCGCGTCAGCGGAGATCAGGGACGAAGGAGAAACGCAAGACATGAGCAATTACCGCGTCGCCGTTTCGGGGGACTTTCGCCGCGAGGACGGCACGCCGAATATCCCGGACTTCGACTTGTCGCGGTTGAACGAGGCGCCGGGCGTGGACGTGGGCTTCGTCGGCCGGGGGCCGGAACTGTCGGCGGACGAACTGGCGGGTTACGACGCGCTGATCCTGCTGATGCCCCGTTTCACCCGCGCCAGCGTGCCCGCGGACGGCCGCCTCAGCGTCATCGCGCGCGGCGGGGTGGGGTACGACACCGTGGACGTGGAGGCCTGCACGGACGCCGGTATTGCCTTGGTGATCACGCCCGACGCGGTGCGCCGGCCGGTCGCGGTTTCGGTCGTCACGTTGATGCTGGCCTTGACGGGGCGGCTGTTCGACATGGACCGGATCACCCGCCACGGCCCGTGGGCGAGCCGCACCGATTACATGGGTTGCGGCCTGGTCGGGCGCACCTTCGCCCAGATCGGGATCGGCAATATCGGCGCCGAAGTGTTGCGCATGATCAAGCCGTTCGACATGCGGGCAATCGCGCACGACCCCTTCGTCACGCCGGCGCAGGCCGAGGCGATGGGTGTGCAATTGGTCGATATGGAAACCGCGTTCCGCGAGGCCGACGTTCTGTCCGTGAGCTGTCCCTTGAACGACCAAACGCGCGGCCTGGTCAATGCCGAGCGGCTGGCGTTGATGAAACCCACCGCGTTCCTGATCAATACCGCGCGTGGACCGGTGGTCGATCAGGCCGATCTCACCACGGCGCTCAAGGAGCGGCGCATCGCCGGCGCCGGCTTGGACGTGCTGGAAACGGAGCCGCCCGATCCGGACGACCCGATCCTGAAACTGGACAACGTGATCCTGAGCCCGCACGCCCTGTGCTGGACCGACCAGATGTTCGAAACCATGGCCGGGCTCGATATCGACGCGGTTCTCGCGGTGATGCGCGGCCAAGTGCCGCGCAACGTGGTCAATCAAGCGGTGATCGACAGCCCGCGATTCAAGGATAAGCTGCGCGACTACCGTGAACGCTTCAGCCGCTGATCGTCCGAGAATCGGGAAGATATCTTCGTGTCTGAACTTCGCGACCTGACGCCGCTGCTCAAGCCGCGTTCGATCGCGATTCTTGGCGCCACGCCGGACCATCGCCGGGTTGGCGGCCGGCCGCTGCCCTTTCTGACGAAGTATGCGTTCCCGGGCGCGATCTACCCGGTCAATCCGAAACACCAGGCGATCGATGGCGTGCGCTGTTACGCCAATGTGGGCGAGCTTCCCGAGACGCCGGACATGGCCATCATCGCCGTGCCGGCCGCGCGAGTCCTCGACGCGGTGCGCGATTGCCAGGACGCCGGCATTCCGGCGATGACCGTCTACACCAGCGGCTTCGCCGAGATGGGCGGCGAGGGCGTGGCGTTGGAGCGCGCGCTCAAGGATATGGTGGCGGAAAAGGGCAGCCTGTTGTGCGGTCCCAACTGCCAGGGCGTGGCCAACCTCAACGACCGCATGTGCGCCAATTTCTCGACGACGCTGGGGTACGACGATGTCGCCGCCGGCCCGGTCGCGTTCGTCAGCCAGAGCGGCCTGTTCGCGGGCATTGTCGCCGCCGACTGCCATGCCCGCGGCCTCGGCATCGGCTATCTGGTCAGCACCGGCAACGAGGTGGGTGTCGATTTCGCCGACGTGCTGGCCTACGCGGCCGCCGACGATCGCATCCGCGTGGTGGCGGGCTACATGGAAGGCGTGCGCGACGCCGAGAAGCTCAGGAAAGCCGCCCTCGTGGCGCGCGCGCACGGCAAACCGGTGGTCATCCTGAAAGTCGGACGCGGCGCGGAAAGCGCGGCGGCCGCGGCATCCCACACCGGCGCGATGGCGGGCAGCTACGAGGTCTACCGCGCCGCCTTCAGGCAATGGGGCATCATCGAGGTCGATGATATCACTGAGCTGTTCGATCTGGTCGAACTGTTTAGCCTGGGCGCGCCGAGCAGTCCTGGCGACCGGATCGGGATCGTGACCAATTCAGGCGGCATCGGCGTGTTTTCCGCCGACAAGGTCGGCGAATTGGGCCTGCGCATGGCGGTATTTTCGCCGGAGACGCGCGACGCCATCGCGGAGCGTATCCCTGAGTTCGGGTCGCCTCAAAACCCGGTGGATTTCACGTTGCAGGCGTTTTCCGACCCGGCCTCGGTGGGATGGCATATTCGCCACGTGGTCCTGGACCCGAACGTGGACGCCGTGATGGTATTTTTCGGCGTGCAGATGCTCAACGTCGCCGAACTTGTCGAGGAGATCAAGCAGGCCGCGGCGCTCAACGACAAACCCGTCGTGGTCTGTTGGATGCGGGGCGATCCGGAAGGACCGAAGGCGTTTCGCGCGGCTGGGATCCCATGTTTCGACGATCCCTTGCGGGCCTTGAAGGCGTTGCGGGCGCTGGTCACGCAGGGGCGAATCGCGGCGACGGCGCTGGACGGCGAACCCGTTTCCGCGACATCCGCGACGGCGGCCGCGGCGCGCGTGGCCGAGGCGGCGGGCGCGCGGCTAACCAGTCTTGGCGAACAGGCCGCCAAGGCGGTGCTGGCCGAGGCGGGGGTGCCGGTGACGCGGAGCGTGCTGGCCGGCGACGCGGACGCGGCCGTGGCGGCGGCCGAGAAGATCGGTTATCCGGTCGCGTTGAAAGTCGACTCGCCCGATATCGCGCACAAGACCGAGGCCGGCGGAGTCGTGCTGGGATTGGACACGGCCGCGGCGGTACGGCGCGCCCACGACCGGATCATGACACGCGCGCGCGCCTATGCGCCCGACGCCCGGATCGAGGGCATCGGCGTGCATGAGATGGTCAGCGGCGCCGTGGAACTGATCGTGGGGATCAAGCGCGACGACGCCTTCGGGCCCGTGGTCCTGGTCGGCGCCGGCGGCACTCTGGTCGAGGTCATGAAGGACGTGGAGCTGCGCGTGGCGCCGGTCGGCCGCGCGGAGGCCGAGGCCATGGTTGGGGCGCTGAAATGCCTGCCGTTGCTGACCGGCGCGCGGGGCCGGCCGCGGGCCGATATCGCCGCGGTTGTCGACGTTATCGAGCGATTGTCCGCCTTGGCTCTCGCCGCGCCGGCGCTCAAGGAACTCGACATCAATCCGCTGATGGTGATGCCCGAGGGCGAGGGCGCGCGCGCCGCGGACGCATTGATTACCCTTGTGGTCGAGGAGGAATGAGCGGCGATGGCGCGCCTGATCCCCTTGCTGCTCTGCCTGCTCCTTGGCGTCGTCCCGGCGTCGGCCGAGACCTACACCATCGAGGGGCGCCGTCTCACCATCGAGCCGCCGGAGGGCTACTGCCTGCTTGACCCAAATGTCCCGGGCGAAAAGCGCGTCACCAAGATGTACAAGGCGATTTTGGCCGAGAAGAACCTGATGCTGCAGCTCTTCATGGACTGTGACGAGTTGGCCAATGCGCGCGATTCCGGGGTGCGCTTCATCGGTCGCTACGGCATGATCACGCTTCCGCTACGCGACGGCGGCATCCTGGAGATCGAACTCTCGCGGGCCGATTATCTCGACGCGATCGCCGAAATGATGGCCCGTATGCCGGTCGCGGCGGCGCGCATGGACGAGGATTTCGACAAAAGGATCGCCAACATCGTCCCCTATGCGGTGGACGGCAACACGCAGGTCATGGGCGTAATGGCGCGTGACGACGAGGCGCTTTATAGCGGCCTGTTGCACAATCCCGCCGGCGACGGCAGCGATTCCCTCAACGCGGGGCTGATCGGCTTGACGGTGGTCAAGGGCTTGCCGATCGCCCTCAATCTGTTTCGCCCGTTCGTCGACGCCTCTACCTACCGCGGCCTGTACGAGGACTCGCGCGCCATAATCGCCGAGTTGATCGCGCGGAACTGAGCGCTGGTTACCCCTTCATTTCCCGGCCGGGGCATTGGACAGCGGGTCTTCGGTCGGCACCAGAATGTCGGCCGATTTATGATGCGTGACCTTGTCGCCATCGGTCGGCATTTTTGCCGCCGGCATCGTGCTGGCCAGGGTGGTGATGGTCGGAATGTCGGCGTCCGCGATTGGCGCCATGCGCGGTTTTCGGGCGAGCGCGGCTTCGATATAGGGCGCCAGTTCCTCGGCCTTGGCGGCCTCGCGCTCGGCTTCCCGTTCCTTGAAGTCCGGCATGACCTTGTCGGCGAATAGTTCTAGCGAGGCGCAAATATCTTCGTGGCGGTTGTTTCCGCCTTGCTGGATGAAAATGACCTGGTCGACGCCCGCGTCATTGAAACCGTTCAGATGTTCGCGCAACTGGTCCGGCGTTCCAATGCCGCTTCCCGCGCCGGCCTCGGGCAAACTGGCCCGCGCCTTTTCAAATCTTTGCCAGATATTCGTGCGTCCCGGCATGTGTTCTCCGAACACATAATAGTGACCTAATGCATAGCCAAAGAATCTGAATCCATCCATGCCACGCAGACGCGCCTCGTTGGCGTCCTCGTGGCACGAAAATCCGGTCACCATCGCAATGTTGGCGTTGACCGCGTGGCCGATCGGCACGCATTGGTCCGACTTGATGATATCGTAGTATTCCGCCACCCATTTCAAGGCATCGCCGGGGTCGGTGAACGCGAAGGTCAGCGCGCCGATGCCGTTGCGCGCCGCGTTTTGAATGCTTTCGCGCCGCGTGCAGGCGACCCAGATCGGCGGATGGGGACGCTGTACCGGCTTGGGCACGATATTGCGGCATGGCATGGAAAAATATTTGCCGTCATAACCGGGATAGGGGCTCATCGCCAACATGTTGGCGGTCTGCTCGGTCGCTTCCCGCCACATGTCCTTCTTGTCGTCGGGCGTCACCTGGAAGCCCTCGAGTTCTGTCCGCGAGGCCGATTCCCCGGTGCCCCAATCGACCCGACCATTGGAAACCAAGTCCAACGTCGCGATGCGCTCCGCGACCCGGGCCGGGTGGTTGTAGCCCGGCGGCATCAGCACGACGCCGTGGCCGAGGCGAATGTTCTTCGTGTTGCGCGAGCAAGCCCCGAGAAAGACCTCGGGCGCCGACGAGTGCGAATATTCCTCCAGGAAATGGTGCTCCACCTCCCACGCGTAGTCGATGCCCAGCCGGTCGGCCAACTCGACCTGGTCAAGCGCGTCCTGGAACAGCTTCTGTTCGAGTCCTTCGCTCCAGGGCCGCGGCAACTGGTGTTCGTAGAAAATGCCAAACTTCATCGGACAAAAATCCCCACGGTTCCTATTTTTTTGTTCTCCTCGGCCGCGCCGAGACGGAAATGGGACCAGAAAACCACGCTATTTTCAACCGATGTCCATCAGCCGCCTCGGCGCTTGTCGAGAAACCGGCCCATCACGGACTGTGGTTCGCCACTCGCGTAGGCTTCGAGTTGCAGTCGCGCGGCCCTTTCGAAGGTTGCGTCGAGGTCGGCCTGGGTGGCCTCGCGAAAGAAGCGTTTGGTGAGCTTCATCGCCGTGGCTGGCTTGGCCGCCAACTCATGGGCGATTTCGAATGCCTTGGTCACGACCGCGTTTTCGCCGACAAGGTGGTTGAGCAATCCAAGCGCCAGGCACTCCTCGCCGTCCATCAATCGCCCGGTCAGCGCCATTTCGACCATTCTTGCATGACCGACGGCGCGGTCCAGCAGATGGGCTCCGAGCACGCTGGCAAGGCCGACATTGATTTCCGGTTGGCCCATGCGCGTGCCGGCGTGACCGACGCGAATGTCGCACAACAAGGCGATCTGGATGCCGGCGCCGGCCGCCACGCCGTTGACCGCGGCGACGCAGGGCTTGTCGAGATTTCGAAGACTGGCATAGAACGCGCTCAGTGCCGCGACCCACTCCGAGGCCCGGCTCGGATCGAATTCCATCGCCTCCCCGAGGTCCTGACCGGCGCAGAAAGCATGATCTCCCGCGCCGGTGATCACCACGGCCCGGATCGTCGGATCCGCGTTCACCGGGGCGAGCGCCGCCGCTATTTCGCGCCGCATCGCGGCGTTCAATGCGTTCCTTACCTTGGGTCGGTCAAGCGTGACCTGAAGGATTCCGTCTCGCGTTCGCACGTCGATCGTCTCAAACACGACCGCCTCCCGTTCTCGGCTGTCTTTAAGTCGTCCCATGCCACGGGGTATACTAAAAAGAAGCCTATGACGATAGACGGGCAGGGAGGTCCGCGATGAGATTTGGCGCCGCGTTGGCGGTCTCGATGATGTTGGCCGTGGCCGTGGGGCTGGCGGCGCCGGTCCGCGGCGAAGACGGCGAGCGTTGGGCGCGAGCCCTCGCGGTCGGCGAAACGGCCTATGACGATGGCGACTACAAGGCCGCGCTGGATGCGTGGCTGCCCTCGGCCCGCGAAGGCGTGGCGTCGGCCCAATACAATGTCGCGACACTTTATCGATTCGGCAAGGGCGTTACCGCCGACGCCGCGGCCGCCGCCGAATGGTATCGCAGGGCGGCGGATCAGGGACACAAGCGCTCGCAGGTCAACATGGGCCGGATGTATCTCGATGGGTTTGGCGTCGAGGGCAATACCGCCGTCGCCAGCCAATGGTTTCGCGCCGCCGCCGAGCAGGATTACTCCATCGGTCAGTACTACCTGGGCCGTCTTTACGCCAAGGGTCTCGGCGTCGAACAGGATTACAAGACGGCGGCCGATCTGTACCGCGACGCGGCCGAACAGGGTCTGTCCGAAGCAGCCTACGACCTTGCCGTCATGTATCGCCGCGGGGAAGGGATCGAACGGGACGACAAGGCGGCCGCCAAATGGTACGCGGCGGCGGCCTTCGCGGGACACGCGGCGGCACAGTTCTCGCTGGCGGTGACGTACGACGAAGGCCGCGAAATCAACGGCGATCCGGGCAAGGCCTATTTCTGGTACAATGTAGCGGCCCAAGGTGGCAACCGGGTGGCCGCGCGCAATCGCGACCGCTTGGCTGATATATTGACGCCGGCGCAGCTTTCGACCGCCCGTAAACTTGGCGCCGCCTGGGAAAGACGACCAAAATAAGCTTGGCGTTACGACCCGGCTCGGGCCGGGTCTTGGTGGACAGGGAGCGTGGTATCGACTTTATCTTCATGCTGACACGCGACGACCGGACGATCGCGGATTGTCTCGACGTGGTTGGATCGATCGCCTCATTGGGCCTGGGCCATATTGGTTTCAAGGATGTCGGGGTCGATCTCGAGACGATGCGCCGCCTGAACCGGGCGATCAAGGCGGCTGGCGCGACCAGCTATATGGAAATTGTCAGCCTTGACGGCGAGGCTTGCCGCGGTGCCGCGCGCGTGGCGTTGGACGTGGGCGTGGACCGCCTGCTCGGCGGCACGGAGGTCGAAGACGTCCTGGAAATCCTGCGCGGTCGGATCGCGTATTATCCATTCCCGGGACGGCCGGCCGGACATCCCACCCGCTTGGCAGGCACGCCGCGAGACGTGGCGGCGGATTGCGTGCGCTTTCGGGGATTGGGGTGCGCGGGGGTCGACCTGTTGGCCTACCGAGCCACCGACGCCGACCCCTTAAGCCTCGTCCGCGCCGCCCGGCGCGCCACCGATGGTTCCCTAATCGTCGCGGGCAGCGTCGACCGGCCGGACCGCGTCAAGGCCCTGGCGGAAGCCGGGGCGGACGCATTCACGATTGGCTCCGCCGCTTTCGACGCCACATTTTCGCCACAAAAAAAGGCGCTTTCGTCTCAATTGCACGAAATCATGGCGATTCGTGATATGGCTGTAAATGCTACTACAGATTGATGATACGGAACAAACCATAGATTGTAAGGGCAGTTTCGGAAATTTATTACTGATTAAGAGAGAAAATACCTGATATAAAATCTTTCCAGGGCAGCAAAAATGGCGCGATCGCTATGGGAACTTCGTATCCTTAAAACGCCTGAATTATGGATGACGTCATATATAAAACGCGGTTGCAAATTACGTTGAAATTTGCGAGCGCGTGTCCTCGTAATTATTGATTAAATCGAAAACAAGATTTGATTTTGGTACAACAAAGGGGGTAGGTTCACTCAGTAATACCAAAGCCTACTGACTGAGACTCATTTAGGGGATTCCCAAACGGTTTAAATTCTGAATCGATGGTGTGAACTGAGTCGGAGGTTCGCCATGGGTAGAA
>SMVA01408221.1_pt1 | contig 11467 bp, 8 predicted proteins | sample 2456451 | NCBI WGS metagenome assembly SMVA01 (sample SAMN11095933, study PRJNA526329) | marine sediment metagenome | biome: Marine sediment; feature: Surficial sediment; material: Deep marine sediment; isolation source: Hadal surficial sediment | place: Pacific Ocean | collected 2014-05 | depth 0-1...
ACTTCCTGAACGGTGTGGGTGTCGCGATCGGCGCATCGCTCATGCCCGCCTGTGCAAGAAACGGGGAGCCGATCGCGGGGGCGCCTGCACCGTACTATCCGCCACTTGCGACGGGCATGCGCGGTGCTCACCCTGGTTCATTCGAAGTGGCACACGCCGCGGTCCAGGGTCAGCGCTGGCAGGCTGATCGCATTGATGCGCACTACGACCTCGTCGTCGTTGGTGCGGGCATCAGTGGCCTGTCGGCCGCATACATCTATCGCCGCGATGTCGATCCGAACGCAAGCATCCTGCTCCTCGACAATCACGACGACTTCGGCGGGCACGCGAAGCGTAATGAGTTTACGCTCGATGGTCGCATGTACGTTGGGTACGGCGGCACCATGCTGATGGAAGCGCCGAAAACCTACCCGGCCGTCGCCAAACAAGTGATCAGCGAAATCGGCATCGATGTCGATCGGTATTCCGAATCCCCGCACCGCAAGATCCTCGAGTCGCACGGGCTTGGCTCCGCCACGTTCTTCGACAAGGAGACATTCGGCGCGGACTTTCTGGCTGAAGGTGGCCTCTGGTTCACAGAAGCGATGGCAGATGCGCCGCTGTCGCCGCAAGCCAGGGCAGAGCTGGCACGGCTGACTGCCGACGAGGAAGACTACCTCGCGGGTAAGACACCAGCGGAGCGGCGCGCCATCGTCGAGTCTCTCAGCTGGCGTGACTACCTCGAAAAGTACGCCGGCGCAGGCGACGAAGTGCTTACCTTCGTGCAGAAGTGGCCGCACGGTGTGTGGGCGATCGGTGCTGACGCGTTGCCGGCATGGATGGCCTTGCGCGAAGGTTATCCCGGGTTTGCCGGAATGGACATTGGCCACCCGGATGAGGGCGGTGAAACGGAACACGGGAGTAACTTTTATTTCCCGGATGGCAATGCCTCGATCGCCCGCTTGCTCGTGCGCAAGCTCGTTCCGGGAGTGGCGCCGGGTGACTCGATGGCGGACATCGTCTCGGCGCGCTTCGATTACTCCACGCTTGACGCAGCAGAAAACCCGACGCGTATTCGCCTGGGCAGTACCGTAGTCGATCTGCGTCATCGCGATGGCCAGCTCGACGCCGATGTCGAGGTCACGTACGTGAAAGATGACCAGGCCCGGACCGTGACGGCGAGCAAGGTGGTCTGGGCCGGCTACCATGCGATGTTGCCGCATGTCTGTCCCGACGTACCGCAAGCGCAGGCTGCAGCGCAGGGCAACTCCGTACGCGCGCCGCTTGTTTACCTAAGTGTCCTGATCCGTAACTGGCGCAGCATGGCCAAGCTCGGAATGCGTCGCGCCTATTGCCCCGGCAGTTTTTTTCATACCGTGATGATCAGTCTCCAGGCGAGCCTGGATGACTACGAGCCTTCCCAATCCCCCGACGATCCCGTCGTTCTGCATCTGCAGCACATACCGCTCGAGCCGGGGCTATCTGCCCCCGAACAGTTCAGGGCGGGGCGACGTACCTTGCTCGAGATGCCATTCGAGACGTTCGAGCGCAACGTGCGCGAGCAGCTGGGTCGTCTGCTCGGCCCCGGCGGGTTCGATTCAGCACGCGATATCGCCGGCATCACCGTTAACCGCTGGCCGCACGGCTACGCGTACTCTGTGGATGCCGCGTCTGGTGATGTGGCGTGGTCGCCGGAGTACTGGCAGCACGAAGGACGCTCGTGGGTCGATGCACGGCAGTCGATTGGCAACATTGCGATCGCCGGTACTGACGCTGCATCCAACGCCATGACCGAATCCGCTATCGAAGAGGCGCACCGCGCCGTGCAGAGCCTGGCAACAGCGGACACGGTTTGAGCATCTCTAAAAACCTGCGACGCCGCTCGGATGTGATGCCGCATCGCTCTCTGTGTGGCCGTGTTTCTCAATGTAGCGAATAAGGTGTCAGGTTTATTTTTCGACTGAAATAAATAAACCTGACACCTTTTCAGTAATGGTGTCTGACACAAAAAATAATTAACAGGGGAAAAATTGATGAAAAAGTTACTGACTTGCCTCGTTGCAGTGTTGATCCCGATTTCAATCATGGCTGAACAACACAGTTCGGCGGAAGCGGAGGTCCGCGCTGCGGTTGAGTCTTTCAACGGCGCCTATGCCAGCAATGATGTAGAAGGTTATTTTAGTCACTACACCGACGACGCCATGCTCTATTTCTACGGTGCACGACAGAAGGTTGCGGCCTATCATGAAGAGTGGAGCGCGATGGTCGATGCCGGCGGTGCCGTTGAGAAGAACGACCTGTCGGATGTGAGAGTGCAGGTCATGCCGGGCGACGCAGTGGCTGTTGCCAGTTATTTCGTCGACTATGTGAGTCGCTCGCCCGAAGGCGAGATGGCTGCTGCGAGGGCCTTCGAGTCGGACGTCTGGCAGAAAATTGATGGCGAGTGGAAGATCGTCAATTTACATTACACAGAGATCGCGCCTGACGAGTAAGGCGGCATCGGACGAGGTATGAGGGGACGGAGCACAATTTCGTTGTATCCATGGATATGTACTTCGACGCATAGCTATCCCACAAACTCGAAATTGGTCGTAATGTTAAGAATTCGCGGCTGAAGCCGCTCCCACGATCCTGCCGAAAGTAACGTGGGAGCGGGGCTTCAGCCGCGAATGGCCGATCCGCCAACAGCGAACGAAATATATCTTTAAATCATGTCTCTAGCCAACAAGGGCAAGCAGAATCCGGGCCCACCAATGCAGTCCACGATTTTAAATACTGGTTTGTCGGACAGCCGTGAGTCCGACCCCTTTTTAAATTAATCGTTATTCTGGTGGTTGCGCTTCATGTTGCTCAAGATCGTCGGTAATTTCGTGCCAGGGTGCTTTTGAGCCGACAAAAGTGTGATAGCCCGGAGGGCGGGGTGGATCACCTTCCAGGGTGCTCATACTCAGGTACAGAGTCTCCGGCTCCTCATCCAGCGCGACCAGGATATTGGATCCACATTGCGCACAAAAGACCCGGCGGTGTGAATCCGATGAGGCATAATCCCTGGTATCATTTTCGCCGGAGACGTAGCGAAAGTGATCACGTGTCACCCCGGCGAAAGTGGCAAATGCAGCGCCGTGTAGTCGCCGGCATTGCGAGCAGTGGCAATGGCTAAAGTCGTTGATGTCACCGTCGACTTCAAATCGAACGCGTCCGCATTCGCAGTGTCCTTGAATCATACATTCTCTCCTGCAGTTATAGATTCATGCTGCTCTTCAAGCAGTTCATCGCGCCACTCACTGATGTTCATTTCGATGGCCGAGAATCCGGCGATCCAGACGAACGTGTCCCACGAGTATAACCAGTGCGATAGTGATGCCCAATAGACGGCCAGCACAACAAGAATAAGATAAAGAAAAACTTTCAGCCTGTTAGCAGCCGATATCAGTTTCCCAGCGGTGATTTTGTGCTCCTGAAAGCGGACCACAGTTTCGATTGACAGTATTATCAACAGCCAGGTTACAACCTCCACGACATCGGCCCAGGCCAGGTCTCTCTCCAGATTCAGGCCCGCAATTGTGCTGACCACCGGATCATTTCCAACCCGATAAAATTGAGTTTCGTCTGAAAGGCTGTGGCAGGTTTTTTCTGTCACCTCTGTGTATTCCAGGTTGTACACATAGGAAATATCATCGTCAGCCATGTCGCAAAGACTCGACACATTCTCCACAATGACTGTGGGTTGATACTCAATGACAGTGACGGCGAACGCATACACCGTGTGCAAAATCATTGCGAAGCAAACGAGGCGCACACCGTGTACGGTTTTCCTGACCCAGCCTTTCCAGTCCTCGTCCTCGAGAATATAAGTTTCAAGTTCTAACAGAAAAAGCAGAACGAACCACGCGGATTCATCGATACTGGTCGCAAATTCTCTGGCCCAGTCAAAAAAGGTCGAGCTGGGATTGAGCGTGTGAAGCGCGCGATCCCAGTCCTCGAAAATGTAGAACCCCCAGTTGACGATCAGCAGCATGTAGACGGCCCATTTGACCGCTTGCTGAATCTTGTGCAGGTTGGATTCGGAGATCGATGAAATGCGCGCAATCATCGATGAATCATACTAATTCGTAATGCGCACGCGAATCCATGCCTACACGTACAGGAGCGTCCGACGATATCGTGCCCTGACACCTTTTCCCTATTTCCCCAGGTGGCGCAACAATTCGCTGGCGCACATGTAGCCAGGGGTTCCGGTAACCGAGCCGCAGGGATAGGTGCTGGACCCACAGATAGATATGTTCTCGAATGCCCCAAACTGGTAGAAGCGTCGGTTCGCATCGTCGGCATATTGCCGGTCGAAGTAGCTCTGCCCGGCGACCAGCATTGTGTGTTCAATGTTGCCGCCTGGAAATCCGAAGGTCTGCTGCAGGTCCCGAGGCGTGAGTAGCCGAGTCCAGGCGCAATCTTCGGGATTTTCGATAAAGCTCAGGATGATCTGTTTCACCTCGGCTTCCACCGCTGCAAGTTGTTCTCCGGTTTTTCCCAACGCGAGATTCTTGAAAAACACTGTCAGCCGGTCAAAGGGCTCATCGAGGCCCAGTTGACGCATGCCTGCACCCTCGCCGTAAACCTGAAAGTAACCGGGAGCGAATTCCTCTCCATCCAGCACCGCCAGGGTTGCCGCTTCAAATTCTGCCACGGTATTCACGGCAAAAAAGTAGCGGAAAACTGCGTCGGACTCCGGATTCTCACTGCCATGTTTCCAGCGCACCGGATTGCGGAACATGAGGTTGAGTTTACCGGCAGTTCCTAACACGCGTTCCTTGTTAGTATGTTGCACCAGCGCCGAATCGCCGCTCAGGCGTGCGGCGGTTTGGGGATCGGTGGCCAAAACCAGATGATCCGAATGCAGCGACTGCGAGCCGGAGGAATTCTCATAGCGGACGGTGCCGGTCTTCGTGTCCACTTCATGCACCGTGCAGGACAGCACGATATCCACCCCCAGTTCCTGGTTTATTCGGCCGAGTTCACGGGTGATCTGCCAGATGCCGCCACGCACAAAGCCGTAGTGGCCAGCGAACACGGAGCCGGAGGACATCATCGGAATGATGAATGCAGAGTAAGGCTCGGACAGCGAAACCGGGCCGCTTTCCGTGACGCTCATGGCGACGTAGAGCTTGGTACGTTCCGCGCTCAGGTAATGATCCAAAAGAGTCCTCGCACTCCCGGTGATCCACAGCGTGGTCAGGTCTGCCCCCAACTCTACAACCGTTTCGTCCACGCTGGGCGGCTTAGCGGCTCGATAGCCGGCTTGCAGAAAACGCACCACCCGATCTTCGTCGGTGTGGAAAGCGGCCAGATCACCTCGTTCTCCCCATTGGTCGGCAAATTCCTGGTGTAATCGCAATGTATCGTGGTAGATCCGTGCGGGCTGCTCGGTGCCCGGGAAGAACGCCAGATTCGGCTGCCCCGGTGCCCAGATCTGCAAGCGATCGGCCAGGCCCGTTTCCCGCCAGACAAAGTCCTGCATCAGCCCCAGCACCGTGGCGCCAAGCGGGTAATCCTGCCGGATGCCATCGACCTCGACCGTCTCCGACACACAGGCGCCGCCGACCCAATCCTTACGCTCGAGCAGAGTGACCTTGTGTCCAGCGCGCGCCAGGTAGTTGGCTGCAACCAGGCCATTGATACCGGCACCGATGATCGTGATGTTCTGTGGAGTTTTTGTCATTGAGCCCACGGTATTAATTTCCCTGGTGTCTGTGCACCCTCACTTACGGGCGAGATACCGATAAACGGGCCAGGACACAGCCACCATTGCCACTGCATACAGCGCCGTCTCCCGCTCTACGAATGCCTGGAACAAAGTAATAATCGTCCAGCCGACCAGGCAAACGATAGTGCTGTATGGATGGCCCCACGCACGATACGGGCGCTCAGCTTCAGGCTCTCGCTTGCGCAGGATGAGAATGCCAATGATTAACGCAAGGTAGAGCGGTACAAATAAGAACACGGAAAATAACAGCAGGAATTCAAATCCGCCAAGCAAAATAAGGCCGACTGATACCAGCCAGGTAAACAAAACGGCGAATACCGGATTGCCACCCCTGCTGATATTTTGTGCTCGACGTGCTGCAAAACCATCCTCTGCAAGCGCCTGAAGAATGCGCGGCCCACTCATGTATTCCAGGTTTTGGTGGCTGAGCAAAATCAGAATGGCGGCAGCAACGACGACCGTGCCGGCTGCCGGGTTGATTGCAAGTTCGAGTGCCCGCGCCAGCGCCAGATCGCTGCCTGCAAGCGACGCTAGCCCGACGCTTTTCACCAGTGCGAGATTCAGCAGCATATACAGGGCGATCACGACAACCATGCCCTTGATGCAGGATCGCGCTACTGTACCGGCGCCACCCCTGATCTCGCCACTGAAGTACGACGCATACAGCCAGCCGTCGTAGGTGAAAATGATCGTCGCGAGCAGAAGGCTCCAGTCGCGGAGTGAATTATCCGCGGGCATCGAGCTCACCGCGCCGCTCTCCTGCGTGCCCACAAAGAACAGTAGCAGCGCAAGACCGAAGATGAACAGCCCGATCAACGAAGTCGCGACCTCCTGAATGAGTGCACCCAGGCCGATTCCGCGCAGCTGGATAACGGCGAAGACAGTCGTCACGCTAATCGCGAGTGGCGTACTCCATGCTGCTGATTCAGGAAACAGAATGGCAACGAACTCAATGATGACTACCGCCTTCAGGGCAAGATCTGCAGCATAAGTCAGCCAGTCGGCCCAGCCGATGACGAATCCGGCGTAAGGACCATAGGCACGACGTATAAGAGAGTAGAAGCCGCCGGACCGCGGTGTCATTCCGACCAGTTCGGCGCAAACAGCGGTGGTCAGCAATACGAACAGGCCGGCAAACAGCCAGAGTGCAAGATACAACGAAGGATCGGTTACGATCTCGGCGATTTCACCGGGCCCGCGCAGGATGCCCAGACCAATGACGCCGCCAACAGTGACCGCAAGCACAAATCTGCTGGGTAATGCCCGTGTCAGGTTTTGACCGGTCACGTTATGATTGAGCCGCTATTGATCAAAAACCCGCCACGCCGCTTGGATAGGCTGTCGCATTGCCTTCGGTGTGTCCGTGTTTCTCAACGTGCTCGATAGCGTCTTGCATAATCTGCAGTCCTTCGCGAAGCACAGACTCGTTCATATTCAGCGCGGGATACATGCGAATCGTATCTTCGCGATCCGAAATCGCCCACACCCCGTTTTCGAGCATCTTTCCACGGACGGCCCGGGCCGTCCACCAGTCTTTCTCGTCAACGCTCGCGGAGTCGGGCTTGCCAAAACTCAAACCAAGCAATAAGCCGTTGCCACGCGCCTGGCGCACAATACTGTACCTTTCCCATTCGCGCATGATTCCGGTTGCGATATTACCGAGCCGTTTCGCATGTGCCACGATATGGTCCCGTTCGAATATTTGCAGCGTCGTGATTGCCGCTGCACACCCCGCTGGCATTCCGGCAAAAGTCGAGCCGGATGCAAAATCAGTGTTGTCGCCCAGGATATCGTCGCGCGCGGAGATTCCGCACAAGGGTGCAATGCCACCGGACAGGTTCTTGCCGTACACGAGGATGTCGGGCACGACGTCATAGTGATCGATGCCCCACATCCGGCCGGTACGACCCAGCCCCGTCAGCACTTCGTCAGAAATCATCAACCAGTCGTTTTTGTCACAGAGGTCGCGAATACCACTTAAGAAACGCGTCGACGGAATCCAGTTGCCGCCTTCGGCGAGACCCGGCTCGACGAGGACGCCCGCGATGTTGTCGCGCGCCGCGATGCTGGAGGGAATGTGGTTATCGAGGTACCAGAGGCAATACTCGGTGTACTGATCCTCGTTCATCCCGGCCGGAATTTGTTCGCTGTACGGGTAGGGCGCCTTAATGACGCCGCCGCCCCAGCCTTCGAGATAGGTGCTGAATTGGCCGTCGAGCCCGCTCAGAATCTTCGTGCCGAGTCCCATGCCGTGGTAGGAGGAACTGAAGGTAATGATGAAGCGCCGCTTTGTATGCGTGAGCGCCAAATGGACAGCGGCTTCGGCCGCCTCGGTACCTGACACCTCGTAATTTGTTCGTGGCAGCGCCTTGCCCGGCATGATGTCGGCGAGCATTTCGGCCAGTTCGTAGCGCAAAGGGTGGTCATAATGGAAGCCGAAGCGCCGGTTGGCTGCTTCTACGGCCTCAAGAATCTCGGGGTGACAGTTGCCGAGCGGGTTTGTCGCCCAACCATTCTGGAAATCGATGTAGCGGTTGCCGTCCAGGTCCCAGACGAAATCGCCCTCGGCCTTGTCGATAACGATCTGCCGGACCGGGCGAAAGCCGCGTTGCCCGGCGCGCTCCATCTCGGCATCGAATCTCAACCCGTTCTTGAAAAGCGGAATGCCGCGCTCGAGTGCCGCGCGCGTTTTTGGACCGGGGAAACTGTCATCCACAATGTGCAACCTCGAAGATATTGCAGTCACAGTCTGACACAAGAGGCACAAAGAAAAGAAGCAATTGCAATGCCCGTAGATTAAATCGGACGATCGACTGCGATTCGATCGTCAAAAGTGGCCGTCCCTGGCCACCGAACTCAGGCTATTCCTGGCTGACAATCAAATACACTTTGCGAACCGTCTCCACGACTTCAGCAGTGCCCTTCCATCCGTTCGGGAAAACCCAGCTGTCACCGGCTTTAATTTCCGTCACCTGACCCGATTCGGAGGTCAGGATCCAATGCCCCTTAAGCAAGTGGCAGAACTCGGTGATATCCAGGTCCAATTGCAGTTTGCCAGGCTCACATTCCCAGGTGCCAGCCGTAAGATTGCCCTCCTGATAGAAACCCGAATCAGTCTGTTTCGGCAGGTCGCCAATTGGCGCACCAAAAGACTCACAACCGATAAGGTCCGTGAGTGCCGCACACTGATGTTGAACACTGATTTCCGGCATTGCTTTCTCTCCTCGTGAAGTATTCGATTCGTATCCAGAACGGACTGTGGCATTGTCGATGCGGGCGCACTGGGCTAACTACCGTGCCTATAGGCCTCTGCGTCCGGCATCGAAAAATGGATCATCGCCCGCTGGGCGGGCTCCAATGCTACTTAGAAATGTAGGAGCCCGCCCAGCGGGCGAAATTACGACGCCCAGCGGGCGATGTCTCAAATCAGCAAAGATCGCCGGAACGTTGCACAAACGATTCATTCCACGATCATGATTCCGACCTCTATGGGACAGCAATGGATCAACGTCTTTTTCGCAAATCCTTGATCACCCGCATGGCGCCGTTATGACCTGGCGCGCCACTGACCGCGCCGCCAGGATGTGACCCGGAACCGCACAGGTAAAGTCCCTTCAATGGCGTTCGATACTTTGCAGCGCTGGGGTGCGGGCGCAGGCTGAATATCTGATCCAGGTCGTGGCGTCCGTGAAAAATATCGCCCTCCGTCAAGCCGAACACGCGCTCGAGATCCAGTGGTGTCAGGACTTGTCGGCCCACAATCAGCGATTTGATGTTTGGCATGTAGAGGGCCAGGTGGTCGACGATGTCGTCGGCTACGCGGTCGCGAATATCATCCCACTGCTGGTTGTCTGCAGGCTCAAAAGGGTAGTACTTGCACAGGATACTCATGACATGGTGCCCGTCCGGTGCCAGGCTGTCGTCCAGTGTCGAGGGAATCACGATGTCGAGACGGGGTTCGTCCGGCATATGGCCTGCTTTGGCGGAATGGTAGTTCTGCTCCATCACCGCCATCGGCGGGTAGATGACGATGGATGACTGGTGCTGCGGGCGTATCTCTGTACCGGGATAATCGCGAAGCTCGGGCAGGCCGTTCAGGGCCAGGTTCATCCGCAGCGAAGCGTGACCCATGCGCAGATGACTGATGTCCTCCACAAATGCCGCCGGTAAATGCTCCGCGTCAACAAGCTTCAGGAAAGTGCGCTTGGGATCGGCATTGGAAAGTATGGCTCTGGCCGAGGTTTCTTCGCCACCGGCAAGCCGCACGCCCGTGGCTCGTCCGTTCTCTACAACAATCTTATCCACCACGGCTTCCGTACGAATTTCGACGCCCCTGGAACGCGCGAAAGAAGCCATCGCCTGGGTGATCTGGCCCATACCGCCTTTGGCGAGACCCCAACCCCCTTTTTCACCGTCGAACTCCCCGAGTGCGTGATGAAAAAATGGAATCGCCGAGCCGGGATGATAAAAGCTCGCGTTATTGCCGGAGACGCAGTGTGAGGCATACATCGAACGCACCATCGGGCTCTCGAACCAGCGATCAATAATGTCTGCGGCACTGCTGGTAAACATCTGCAGCAATCGATGCCGTAGTTCCACAGACAGGTTGCGCATGTCACGACCGGCCTTGAGCATGCCCAGCAAATCCATAAACCCACCTTGCAGCGATGGCGGCTCGCGCAACCATTGATTGCGGATCACCGTGCCGGCCTCCGCCAGCATCGCTTCAAATTTCTTGATGGCGTCGTAGTCGCTGCTCGAGAACCGTCCGATCTCGGCGCGATCGTTGGCTTCTTCTCCGGTCAGATAGAGATGATCTTCCCGGCAGATCTCGAGGTCACCTTTGAGGTGAATAAGTTCGTAGCCGCGCTGGTGCAATTCCAGGTCACGAATAACCTCAGGACGTAACAAGCTCACGACATAGGAGGCTATCGAGTTTCGGTAACCGGGATGAAACTCTTCCGTTACTGCCGCACCACCGACAACGTGGCGGCGCTCCAGTACGAGTGTTCGCAGGCCGGCTTTGCCCAGATAGCCTGCCGCGGTCAGGCCGTTGTGGCCTGCGCCGATCACAATGGCGTCGAAATCATGACTCATTGGCATAGCACTCCCCGATAACCCAGTTCTTCACTTCCTCGAAAAAACCCGACCCGGCGTGCTCGGGACGCTGGTACAACCAGCCGATGATCGCCATGCCCCGCAGCAGCAGGAAGTCCGGCAGCATGTTGACATCCCGCTCCGCCAGCGGTCGGTGTTCGCGATAGCCTTCGAGCAGCGCATCGCGCAGAGCAGCAAAGCACGGGAGGAACCGGTCTTCAATCAGCGCCGATGCGATCTCGTACATGTGCCAGCCGTAAGCCGAATCATCGAAATCGATCAACGCGAGATCATCTTCGTTGTAAATGATGTTCGCGGGATGGAGATCGGCGTGAATCAAACTGAAATTGTCAGGTCTCTCGCCATAGTCACAGAGTGCATCGTGAATTCTTTTTCTTGCCCGCCGCAGTAACTTTTGTTCCGATGCAGTCAGGTCCGTGTGTTCCCAGAACCGACCCCAGCGCGGTGCTTCCCCCAACAGGCCATCGAGATCGAGGCGCGGCCGCGCAAAGCCCGGCGGCGCTTCCCAGTTTGTTGACTGGTTGTGAATGGCGGCGGCGAGCTCTCCAATCCGGTGAAAGTAGCGCGCTCGCTCGTCCCGGTCGGAATTGGTTTCCAGGTAATCGTTCA
>SMVA01448896.1_pt1 | contig 11467 bp, 12 predicted proteins | sample 2456451 | NCBI WGS metagenome assembly SMVA01 (sample SAMN11095933, study PRJNA526329) | marine sediment metagenome | biome: Marine sediment; feature: Surficial sediment; material: Deep marine sediment; isolation source: Hadal surficial sediment | place: Pacific Ocean | collected 2014-05 | depth...
ACCCCGACATGTACTACACCGGTGGGACCGTGCTCATCGACCACGGCCACGGGCTGACCTCGGTTTACTCGCACATGAAGGAGGTCTGGGTGATAGAGGGCGCGCGGCTGCGTCAGGGCGACGCTATCGGCAGCATCGGCGCCACCGGCCGGGTGACAGGTCCACACCTGGACTGGCGCATCAACTGGTTCGACCAGCGCCTCGATCCGGCGCTCCTGGTACCGCCGATGCCGAAGGCGGCGCAGTAGGCGGAACATTCGCCAAACGGTTGGTCGGATTACAGCGACTCTGATAGAGTCGATTCGCGATATGAGGTTGGTGGACGGGGGGAATATATTGAGCAAGTTTCGGCGGATCGTCCCGGCGGCGCTGCTGGTTGTGTGCCTGGTCCTAGGCACCGGCCCGGCGCTGGCGGCCGGGGGCTACTTCGTCCAACTGGCTTCGGTGAAGTCCGACCAAAGCGCGCGCAAGGAGTGGACGCGGCTGAAAAATGCACACACCGATCTGTTCGACGATCTGACGCTCGACGTGCAACGCGCCGATCTGGGCGATCGCGGCATTTTCTACCGCATCCGCGTTGGCCCCTTTCCCAATCGGGCGACCGCCCAAGACATGTGCGCCCAGATCAAGGCCGCCAAGCTCGGCTGCCTGGTGAAACGCGACAAGTGAGCGGGCAGGCGGCGGTCCTGGTATAAACCGGAGACATGCGCGTCACTGGTACCCGCCTGCTTGCGGAGCCGATCATCCGTCCACGGATGGATGGGCGAATGGGCGGCAACCTTATATCAACGCTCTTTGGTATTACCAGCTTTTCCAAGGATCATCGGGAGCTTCAGAATCTGCCGCCCGGGGCGCCCGTGATTCGTCTCGGCCAGCCCTTCGACGACGGCCTGGCGGAAATCGTCATCGGGCTCGGACTCGCTTGAACTCTACCCGCCCGGCTTCCCCACAACGGATTCCGCTTGCCGGTAGGCCGCCTCGGGCCAGCGGCGGTGCAGCCATAGCCACTGCTCGGGCTTGTCCCGGATCCAGCCTTCCAGAATTTCGTTGAGTTCGGTCATGACCGCGACCGTGTCGGCTTGGCGGTCGCCGCTGTCCGGCAGCGCGAGCGCTTCAAAAGATTCGAATCGAAATCGCGCCGGTCCGACGCGCTCCATGCGCACCGGCACCAGGGGACAATCGAGGCGCAGGGCGAGCTGCGCGGGCGCGGCCGGGGTCATGGCCTCGATGCCGAAGAACGGGATCGCGATGCCGTCATTCATCTTCTGATCGTAGAGGAGGCCGAGCACCCGGCCCTGGCCCAGCGCGTCCAACGCCGCCTTCGCGCCCAAGAGGCCCTTGGGTGCCAGCACGCCGCCCGCAACCGCGCGCAGCCGTTCTATGATGGGGCGCACGAAGGGATTGTTCGGCTCGCGCACAATTCCCGTCACTTGAAGACCGCGAAGCATCGCCGCTGCGGTCATGATTTCCCAGTTTCCGAGATGACCGGAGGCCACGATGCCGGATGCCCCGGCATCGCGCAGGGCGCGCAACGACGCCGACTCGACCCATTCGATGCGGCCGTTTTCCGGCGCCGCAATTTCGCCGATGTGCGGATATTCGGCGGCGACCCGGCCCAGGTTGTCCCACATGCCGGCTAGAATGCGCGCTTTATCCGCCGCGCTCTTATCCGGGTATACCAGGGCCAGATTGCGCCGCGCCCGCGCGCTGACAGGGAGGTGCGGCCCAATGTGGCGCCCGAGAAAGCCGCCGAGATTGGAGGCGGCGTCGACCGGCAGCGAACCCAGCAGCGCGATGCCCACCCGCAACGCCAGCGCCTCGAGCCGGTAGCGAATCCGTTTCATGTTGCCGGAGCTATGTTGTGTGGCAGCCTGTCGAGCAAGGCCTGGAGCGCTGCCGGGTCGTCCCAGGCAACCGCGACCGCCAGGACCTCGATGCCGTCGCGCTGCTTGGGGGTGAGCCGCACCGCGTCCTTCTCGGTGGTGACCAATGCCGCGCCGAGTGCCTGGGCGCGTTCGCGCAAGCCCTGGAGCTCGCCGGCGCTATAAGGATGGTGGTCCGGGAAGGCCCGCGTCTCGGCGAGTTCGGCGCCGAGCTCCACGAGCGTGGCGAAGAACTTCTCCGGCCGGCCGATGCCGGCGAAGGCAAGGCTTTTGCGCCCCGCCAGGCTTTCGCTCCCCGGCCTTGGCGCAATCTTGGCGGTGAGCACCGGCAGACCGCCCCCGAGAGCCACGCCGAGATTCCGCTGGTCGCGGCCGAGCAACACCACGGCGTCGGCCCGGGCCAGCCCGCGTGCCACGGTTTCGCGCAAAGGGCCCGCCGGCATGACCCGCCGGTTGCCGAAGCCGTAGGCGCCATCGACCACGACCAGCGAGAGGTCCTTAGCCAGTGCCGGGTTCTGAAAGCCATCGTCCAAGACCAGGACCTGGGCGCCGGCCGCGATTGCGGCGCGGGCGCCGGCGGCGCGGTCGCGCGCGACCCAGCTCGGCGCCGCCCGGGCCAGCAGCAGGGCCTCGTCGCCGACCTCCGTGGCGCTGTCGCGTGCCGCCTCGACCCGCCTCGGCCCTGGGCTGCGCCCGCGGTAGCCACGGCTCAGGCAATGAACCGCCGCCCCGCGCGCAGCCAGCGCCTCGACCAGCGCGAGCACGACTGGGGTCTTGCCGGCCCCGCCGGCGACCAGGTTACCGACGCAGATGACGGGGATATCCGCTGAAACCGAGGGAACCAGCGCGCGGCGCAGACGTCCGGCCAGATCGTAACCGGCGCCAAGCGGCGCGAGCAGCGTCGCGAGGGTGCCGTCCTCGGCCCAGAAATCAGGCGCGTGCATGCCGGGCCCGGTCGTCCTCCGAGTCCTCTGGGTCCGAGTCCGCGAGGGTCGATTTTGTGGCGGCGGGGTCTGTGCAGGCCGGAGTCTCGGCGGCGGGCAGAATTTCCGGCTGGCCGAAGCGCCGGTCGGCTTCGGCGGTCAGGCGGTTCAGGCTATCTTCCAGGCGCAGGCGCAAGCGCTCGAGCTCCGCATCGTCGGCTTGGCGCGGCACCTCGATCGGATCGCCCCACTGGATGACCCCGCGGCTGAACGGCAGGGCCAGGCAGAAGCTGTCCCAGCTTCCGAGAATCCGGCGCCGGCCGACCGCGCCGGACACCGGCAGGACCGGAACTCCGGAGAGTTGCGCCGCCTTGATCGCGCCCGGCTTGGCGCGCATGCGCGGGCCGCGAGGGCCGTCCGGCGTGATGCCGATGTTCTCGCCCCGATCCAGCAGGCCAGACATGCTGCGCAACGTCGCAGCCCCGCCGCGGCGGCTCGAGGCGGAGACCGTTGCAATTCCGAGCTCGGCCACGGCGCGCGATATCAACTGCCCGTCGCTGTGTTCGGAGATCAGCACGTGCATGGTGACGCCGCGCGGCAGGGCGGCGCGCATCATGATCATGCGGCCGTGCCAGAAACAGGCGATGAAAGGCCGCCCCTTGGCCAGGCAACGCTCCGTCTCCGGCGGGCAGATCACGGTCCACTGGGTGGTCAGGAACAGCAGGCGGATGTACTGGGCCGCGAGCCAGGCCAACATCGATTGGACCGGCGCGGCGCGGCGCAAGCGCTTGCCCAGTCTCATGATCCGGTTCCGGTCCCGGCGCGCACGGGCGGCGGCGGCGTTTCGGACCCAGTTTCCTCGGCCTCTTCCTGCTCGGCGAACTGCAGCGCGTAGAGCCGCTCGTAGGGGCCGCCGCGGGCCAACAAGTCGCCGTGACGGCCCGATTCGACAATGCGTCCGGCCTCGATCACATAGATGATGTCGGCATCGACCACGGTCGAGAGCCGGTGCGCAATGACCAGCGTGGTGCGGCCGCTCATGAGCTCGGCGAGCGCGCTCCGAACCTGACGCTCGGACTCGCTGTCGAGCGAGGAGGTCGCTTCGTCGAGCAGCAGGATCGGGGCGTTCTTGAGCATGGCGCGCGCGATCGCGACGCGCTGGCGCTGACCGCCGGACAGCATGGCCCCGCGCGGACCGACCGGGGTGTCGAGTCCCTGGGACAGCCCGGCGAGGAAGGTTTCGAGGCCGGCGGCGGCGGCGGCGGCGGCGATCTCCGCCGAGCTCGCCTCCGGCCGGCCATAGGCGATGTTGGCCCGGATGGTGTCGTCGAACAGCAGGATTTCCTGGCTGACCAGGGCGATCTGGGCACGCAGCGAGGCCAATGTGACCCCGCGCAGGTCCTGGCCGTCGATGGTGATTCGGCCGCTATCGACATCGTAGAAACGTGGGATCAAATTCATGATCGTCGACTTGCCGGCGCCCGAGGGGCCGACCAGGGCTGCGGTCCGGCCGGCCGGCACCTCGATCTCGATGTTCCGCAGTGTCGGTCCCTCGGCGTCGTAGGAGAAGGTGACGCCCTCGAAGCGGATGCCGCCGGCGGCGATCTCGAGGGCGGCCGCATCCGGCGCGTCGCGGATTTCCGGCTCGCGGTCGAGCAGCGCGAACACCCGAATCGCCGCCGCCAGGCCCTCCTGCAGGTTGGCGTTCAACTTGGCCAGGCGCTTGATCGGCTCGTAGGCCAAGAGCAGCGCCATGATGAAGGCGAAGAACGATCCGGGCGACTTGGCGCCGGAAATCACCGTCTGGCCGCCGTAGAGGATCACCGCGACGATCGCCAGGCCGCCGAGCACCTCCATGATCGGGTGCAGCGCGCTGCGCGTGCGTGCGCCCTGATAATTGAGCTTGAACACCGCTTCGATCCTGCGCCCGGCGCGGGCTTTCTCATAAGCCTCCATGGCGTAGGCCTTGACGTAGCGCACGCCCTGGAAGGTTTCGTCGAGCAGGGTGGTCAGGCGCCCGACTTCGGTCTGGGTGTTGCGGGATACCACGCGTATCCGGCGGCCGATTCGGACGATCGGCAGGACCGCGGTCGGAAACACCACGAAGGCGATCGAGGCCAGCAGCCAATCCTCGTAGAACATCACCCCCATGAGCGCGAGCGCGGTGAGCGAATCCTTGCCGACGCCGACCAAAGTGTTGGAGACGGCGTTGCGCAGCAGGCCGATGTCGTTGATGAAGCGGGATATCAGCTCACCCGGCGAGGTGTGGTTGAAGTAGGCCAGATCGGCCCCGATCACCCGGGCGTAGAGGCCGCGCTGAAGGTCGGCGACGACGCGGTGCCCGACATAGCTCATCAGCACCGCCTGGCCGTAGGTGGACAGGCCTTTGGCCGCGAAGACGGCGAGCACCGAAAGCGCGATCGGCAGCAGCATCTCCTCGTTCCGGTTGACGAAGATTTCGTCGATGATCGGCTTGATCAGCTGGGGAAACGCGGCCGTACTCGCCGCCACCACCACCATACAGAGCAGCGCGGCGGCGATTCGCCCGGCCTGAGGCCGCAGGTAGCCGCGGACCAGGCGCGCGACCAGCGCCCGCGTCGAATCTTCGCGGCGGGGCGGCCCCCCGGTCAGTCGCGCCTGCTCGGCTCGATTAGCGTGGTTGGACGTCGGATCGGACAAAAGGGGCGGCCGTCAGGCTGTTTCGAGGGCACCAAGGATACCACGGGCATCCGGTTAACCCCATATATGCGGAATTGTCAAAAAAAACACCCGGGACGTGGCGCGTGCATCAGGCATAATCGGCCGCGTTTTGGAATTGGAACCCGATTCGGCATGAACGACACTGAGGACGCATCATCCAGATCTGGGGCGGTGGCCCCGCAAAATCCGCGGATCATGCTTATCCACAATCCGGCCGCGGGACGGGACCGGGGCCGCCTGCAGACGACGCTCGCGCGGCTGCGCTCCCTCGGCAGCGTGCCGGAGGTTTGGGCGACCGCACGCCGTGGCGAGGCCGAGGCGCTCGCGCGCGCGGCGGTGGAGCGGGGTTACGATCTGGTGGTGGCGGCGGGCGGCGATGGCACGGTCAACGAGGTGGTCAACGGGTTGATCGGCAGCGGCCTGCCGCTGGCGCTGTTGCCGCTGGGCACCGCCAATGTGCTCGCCATCGAGATCGGCCTCGATACCGAGCCCGGTGCGCTGGCCCGGACCATCCTGCGCGGCACGCCGGTCGATGTTTGTCTGGGCCGGATTCGCGGCGCCAACGGCGTGGCGCGGCTGTTTACCACCATGGCCGGTGCGGGCGCCGACGCCCACGCCGTGGCCAGCGTCGATCTGGTCGGCAAGAAGGTGCTGGGCACCGGCGCCTACTATGCCGAGATGGCGCGCCAGCTCCTGGTGTTTCCCTTCCCCAACTACCGGATCACCGTCGATGGGAAGGCCTACAACGCGGCCTCCGTGGTGGTCGCCAATGGGCGCTACTATGCCGGCCGGTATATCCTGGCGCCCGACGCGCAGCTCACCGAAGCGTCGTTTCAGGTTTGCCTGTTCGAGCGGGGCGGCCGCCTGGCGGCCTTACGCTACGTGATGGCATTGCAGATGGATCGACTCACCAAGGAGCCGGACTACCGCATCGTGACCGGCCGCAAGGTCCGCGTCGAGGGTCCGATGGACGATCCGGTGCAGGCCGACGGCGACATCGTGTCCGCGCTCCCGGTGGATATCGAGATCGTCCCCGGCGCGCTGCGTCTGTTGATGCCGGGACCCGCTATTCCGTAACCACGCGGCGCTAACTTGGCGCCATGCCTTTTTCGGTCAACTCCTCGATCGCCTTGTCGTTTTTTTTCAAATGCGTGAGCCCCATTCCGCGCAGCACGTTCGGCGCCTTGGAGAATTGTATGTTGTCGTATCCGACGATTTCGATGCGATTGCCCCAAGGATCCTTGAAATCGAGAAACCGGCCGGACAACAACTCGACACCCGCCGCCGCCAGCGCGTGGCGGACCGCTTCTTTGTCGTCGACCACGATGCCGAAATGGCGGCCGTCGTCGGCGGCCTGGGTGCGGCCGCTCTGGAGCGCCAGGAACTGATCGCCCAAATCGATGAACGCCATGGTTTCGCTTTTGCCGCGCAGCTCGAAATCGAACAAGCTTCCATAAAACTCTAGCGCCTCCTCGATATCGCCGACCTCGATGGCGATGTGATTGAAACCGACCGCTCGCGCTTTCTTGGCTGTAGACATAGGACCCTCCGGGCAATCAACGAACATCACCGGCCATCATACGCGTTTCGCCGGCGTGCGTGGGTTTCTTGAATCAGTGCTTCGGGCACCGCGTTCTCGTGGCTCACCAGGAGGGCGATTTCCCGCAGCAGTTTGCGCAAGAACGCGCGCGCGAAGTCGTCGTAATCGTTCGCCGTCTCGACGAAAGCGCCGGGGCCGAAATTGACGTTTTCGCGGTAGTAGGTTTTCAGGTCGTAGAAATCTTCCCCGGTCCTGGTGGGCACGCCGTTGGCATAACCAACGATATGGGTGAGAATCGGCAAGCCGTTGATCACGATCCCCATGGCCTGCGCCTCGTGCCGAGAAACCGGCGGGGGTACGCCGATATTGTTGGGGCCGTCGCCGGATACATCGATCTTCAAGCGCTGCCCCTCGAAGGCGTTTTTGGCGATTGAACGCACGCCATAGTCGATGGCCGCGCCAATCCCGGTGAAAACGCGGTTCGGATCGCGTTCGGTCATTTCCACCCTAGCGGCGAATGCCGAGACGCTGGCCGGGTCCGTCAACAGGCGCCACGGGATCGTATAGCGCTCGTCGATCTCCGAACTCCATTGGAATAGCGTCACCGCCACGCCATCATGCTGTCCGATCAGGGTGACGACTTCTGGCGCTCGAAAGGCGCTGGCAATGCCATTCATCAAGAGATCGTATTCGAAGGCGTCAATGCTCATCGAAGTATCGACCGCGAGGACAAGTTCGATCGATACCGGGGTTTGAGCCCGCGCATCTTCGATGTGCGGGTGCGCCGCAGCCAAGCAAACCGCCATCGCGGCTTTGGACAGGGTCCGCGCAAGCGACGCATGGTTCTTTTCTTCAGCCATAGACCGTCCGCATTTCCGATCTGGGTGGATCATTCACCCGCCGCCGGACGATCGTACCATAACCATGGCCGTGGCGGCTGCGCCGTCCGGCGGGTGCCCGGCTGCCGATGCTATTCGATGACGACGAGAGTCCGCACCTCGATGCTTTCTCGGACCGACGTATTTTCGCGCATCTCAGGCGTGTTGAAGGCGCTGTGCGGCGTAAATCGGGCGCGGCCGTCGTCGAGGCTGTCCCAACCCTTGATCAGGAGCACCTCGTTCGGGGTCATCCGCGGTGCGTAGTACCAGCGCTGCGAGGGCGCATGCGCCACGTTATAGATTTCCCCGACCCGGTCCGGGAAAATCTGGTCGGTTGCGATCAGGTCCTCCTGACGCGTGCTCGACGCATCGGCCAGCGCCAGCGGCGAACGCTCTACCGGACCGCGTATGGGACGCCAGACATTGATCTGAATGATTCGGGCGCCAGCAGCGGTGAGGCGGGCCGCTTCCGCCTCGCCCAAAATGTCTTTCACCCGCTGCGGGCCGCTCTTTGCGGTGTAGTCGACGTGCAGCTGGCTCGCGGGACCGCGCAGGCCCTCCGGATTTTTTGCGCCGGCACCGGCATCGGAACGCCGCGTGACATCGAAGACCACGACCCGGCTGGCACCGAATTTTCGGCTTAGCAGCGCTTCGATCTCGGGAAAATATGTTCGCTCCACCGCATCGTCGTCGTAAAGGTCCGCAACCGCGGTACTGTGGTGCAACAGCTCGAACCCTTCCCGGTCGATCGACAAGTCGTCGGCGATCTCGCGCATGTCCGAAATGGTGACACTGTGGGCCTCGGTCTCGTAGAGGTATTTCGGCTTGCCCCCCGTCAGGGCGGAGCTGTGAAACACCGGTTTTTGTTCTTGGCGCCGGATGAAATTCAATGACGCGCTGATATCCGTGACCGGTCGAGGTGGCGTGGTCACTGGAAGATCGGAAGAGACATATTCGTTCATAACGCGTTTCCTTGCTAATTGACCGCTGCCGTCAGGCAGCCCTGCGGTCACCGAACAGCAGGGCTTTGGATTCTTCGTTGATGGTGGGAACGGTGTTGATCGCTGCGCCGGTTTCGTAGGCACGAATGGTGGCTGGGCGTTCCGCGACCGTCCGAGCCCAGCGCTCAACATTGGCGAAGCCCTCGAAGCGCGCGAGAATGCGCCGCACCCAGGGGTAGATGGCCATATCGGCGATCGAATACGCGCCGGCCAGGTATTCGCGCCCCTCGAGCCGCCGGTCGAGCACGCCCAGAAGCCGTTCGGCCTCCCGCGTGTAGCGGTCCTTGGCGTAGGGGATATCTTTGGGCGCATAATCGACGAAGTGAAGATACTGGCCGAACATCGGGCCAATGCCGCCGATTTGCCAGTTCAGCCACTGCAGAACTTCGGCCCGGCCCCGCCCATCCTCGGGGAGGAACTTGGCCGTCTTCTCGGCCAGGTAGTGGAGGATGGCGCCGGATTCGAACAAGGTCAGCGGCGTATCGCCGTCTTCCGGGTCGCGATCGACGATGGCCGGAATACGGTTGTTGGGGGAAATCTCCAGAAAATCCGGCGCAAACTGCGCGCCCTTGGAGATGTTGACCGGGCGGATTTCATAATCGATCCCGGCCTCTTCGAGGAAGAGAAGCGGCTTGTAGCCGTTCGGCGTGGTCCAGAAATAGAGCTCGATCATCGTATCCACCCTATCGTTCGCGTTGGCCTTGGTAGGGAACGTAGGTGGTATGCGTCTTTGCTATTAGACCAATATTGTGCAATTTATTATTGCGAAAATCGCACAAATAGAGCCGCGAAGGAGGGTCCGATGGACAGGCTGGAGGCGCTCTCACTGTTTGGAAAGGCCGTGGAGTCCGGGTCGTTTTCCGAGGCCGGCCGGCAGTCGGGCCTGGCGCCCTCTTCGGTTTCGCGGCGCATCGTCGAACTCGAGACCTGGGTCGGCGCCGTCTTGTTCCACCGGACCACGCGCAAATTGAACCTGACCGAGGTCGGCCGGTCATTCTATGAACGTACGCGGAGCATTCTGCTCGATCTCGAGGAGGCCAAGGTCATGGCGGCGCAGTTGGAGGATCGTCCCTCCGGTCTGATCCGTCTGACCATACCGGACAGCATGGAGCGCCACCTGACCTCCGGCATTGCCGAATTTCAGGCCCGTTGGCCCGCAGTGGAATTTGCGCTCAATTTCACCGATCGTGTGGTGGACCTGGTGGGCGAGGGCTACGATTTGGCCGTCCGTATGGGCCAGCTCCAAGATTCGACGCTGCGTGTTCGCAGGATTGGTGAGGCGCGGCGCTATTTATGCGCCAGCCCGCGGTACCTGGATCGCGCCGCCGCACTGGAACGCCCCGAAGACCTGGCCGGCCACAACTGTCTGATCTTCCGGACACATCCGGGTTACAACGTCTGGCGGTTCAAATCCGGCGGCCGCAACGTCGATGTCCGGGCATCGGGAAACTTCAGCGCCAATAGCGGCACCGCCCTGATAAATGCCGCCCGCGATGCCAGGGGTCCGGTCCTGGCCCCGGAATGGCTGGTTGGGCCGTATCTTGCGAACGGTGAACTCGTCGAGGCCCTGCCCAAGCATCCACCGGTCCCGGACCGGACGCCGGTTTACGCCGTGCATCCCTACCAACGTTTCGTGCCGCCCAAGGTCAGGACGTTTGTGGATTTTCTCGTGAGCCGCTACGGCAAGGGCTACGACTGGTCTCGCCTCCAGGGCGACCCGGAGTGATCCACCACTCTAGCTCGAAGCTTCGAACTGCCAGCCGTTCTGCCAGCGCCGGTACAGGGTCCAGAGGCCGTAGCCGGCCAATAGAGTGGCGAGGATCGGGCGCGGTATCCCGCCCATCATGAATAGCGGCACCGCGGCAGCGACGCAGACCGCCGGCTGATAGAACAGCGTCCACTTGCGCTTTCCAACATGTGACTGGTACAGGGGATAGGCCGCCGAGAAGAGCGCGATGATCAAGAAAAACAGCGACCAGGGCCGGGTGACGAAGGGGCTTAAATCGGTGGTGATCGCCATCGCCCGGGCGAGATTCAATTCGGCGATGTTGCCGAGCACCACGCCCAGGATCATCGGCGCCAGCGGGAACCCAAACTGCCGCATGATGAAACCGAGGATGCCGAACCACAGCAAGGTCCAGAGGTCGAACTCGACGTTGTTGATGGCGAATACGCCGATGCCGCAGAATCCGAGGATGATGCCGGCCAGCATGTACATGCGGATTCTCGTGACCAGAACGAAGATTCGGAGCATGAACGACTGCAACCCGAGCATCATGAAGGTGGCCAGGAAAAAGGCGATGAAGATGGAGTAGGCAAGCACCGGCTCTTCGGCGATGAAGGTTGGGCTGGGCACGATGTCGTGGATCAGGAGTGCGCCCAGCATCACCGCCGCGGTCACGTCGCCGGGAATGCCCAGCGCCATGAGCACGATCAGCGCGCCGCCCTCGACCGCGTTGTTGGAGCTTTCCGGCGCGATGATACCCTCGGGCGTGCCGGTGCCGAATTTTTCCGGGGTCTTGGAGGCCTTCTTGGCTTGGTC
>SMVA01030115.1_pt1 | contig 11465 bp, 6 predicted proteins | sample 2456451 | NCBI WGS metagenome assembly SMVA01 (sample SAMN11095933, study PRJNA526329) | marine sediment metagenome | biome: Marine sediment; feature: Surficial sediment; material: Deep marine sediment; isolation source: Hadal surficial sediment | place: Pacific Ocean | collected 2014-05 | depth 0-1...
CGATTCGATCCTCGTCGACAGGGCCGATGCGGACTCCACCGTACCAATTGGTATGTCTGATCGGGCCGGACTCGGAGTCAATGGCGTAGACCATGTCGTCGTCTGTGATAAAAATCCCGCTAACGCGACCATAGGTGTAGCGCGAGTCCAGGTAATTACCTTCCTGGTCAAAAATCTCGAATCGATGATTTCCGCGGTCAACAACCCAGAGACGACCCTGAGAATCAAACTCCAGGGCATGGGGAGTACGAAACTCGCCATGAGCCATACCAATCTGTCCCCACTCCTTGATAAAGGTACCATCGGGGGCAAACTTCATGATGCGAGAAGTCTGGCCGGTTCGTATACCTTCTTCAATGGCCTGGTTAGTAATCATGCCCTGTGCGTTGTGACCGTCCGCCACGAAAATACTCCCATCATCTGCCGTGATGACGTCGTTGGGTTGATTGAAGTGAGAACTGTCGTTGCCAGGCTGGCCCGCCGTGCCCAGGCTCATTAATAACTCGCCATCGGGGCTGAACTTATGCACTTGTTGGCCCTTGGTGCCACTCGCGTTGTTGGCAAAGTCCGTAACCCAGACATTGCCATCGTTGTCCACATGAATACCATGGGGAGTCACCATCACCCCAGCGCCAATATTAGCCAGCACTTCGCCTGTATTTCGGTCAAACTTGAATACCGGGTTCACCGGATTGGTATCACAATTGACCCCCGCGCCGCCCCCAAGGGCACCGGCACCGCAACGCTCATACGCCCAGACGTGACCGTCGGTAGGGTCGATATCGATACCAGCGGTGGAACCCCACTGCCGCCCGGCCGGCAGATCGCCCCATTGGTTGGTCGCCACGGGATTGGGATTGGGAAAACCTTCACCGGTGATGATATTGCCGGTAGAACCCCCTGGCTGGCCGGGCGAGCAACCAGCTAGTAATACTGATATACCAAGGACTGTAAATAATATGCGATTGATTGACATGACTATTGCTCCTTTATTTCTAGTAACAAGGCTTCTAATAATTTGTCTTCTAATAACTACCCAACAGTAAAAGTTAGTCTGCCACAAATCTATACTACGTTACAGACTGTTACGCTTTTCAATGAAAAACGGAATTAAAATACGGCCAGTAAAAATGAAATATTGGGGTCAGAACACAATTAGCATTGGCAAACAATATCTACTCCGCGCTGCTAAAAAATTTATTGTGTTCTGGCCCCATTTTAATTAATCCCCCTGACTCTTTTAGTTGTCACTGCAAAGGTATTCGGTTATCCGGGTCGGGCCTGAAAATCAGATAGGAAATGTCCGTTTCCAGTTCACTGAACCAGTGGGGCGTGTGACCGGGGATTATAATGACATCGCCGGGACCAACTCGTCTGCTCACACCACCATCAATTTCTGCACCGCGCACCCAGTTGGCATTTTGCTGGATGGATTCGGTCATGGTGCCGCCGGTCACTAAAGTGGCATAGCCGGTTAACATGTAATAGATCTCAGTGGTGTTTACCTGGTGTAGATTAGAACCACCGGCTAACTCCTTGGGTCTGAATACACCGTAAACTCCTACCCGATAATCACCGGTCACTTCCACACCACGAATAATATTGTCGCTGACCCGATCCTTTGGCAGGGCATCGATGAATTTAGTGATATCTTCGGCGGTAACATCCGTAGCGACAGGTGGTACGGCTGGAGCTGGTGTTTGAGCTGACGCTAAGATGGAAAATAATAGGATTGCCAATATGGTTGCGAGCTTATTCATGTTATTTCTCCGTAGTGATTTATGAACGAAATCGAACAGATTACCTATAGACAGAGCCCTATTTTTATTGGTTTTTAGTCGGTGAGTCTAGCATACATTAATTGGTGTAATTAATTACATTAAATGGGGTCAATCGGAGACGAAGGCATTCTTACTTGGGCTATGCCAGCCCAGTAGAAAACGAGAGGCGTTATGCCTCGCACTATAGCAGTCCGTATTACTGGAGGAACCTCAGACTCCAATTAATGAGCGGCGAAGGGGATTGCAATTTCTGGCCCCAATGCGTAAAGACAGTAATTAATCGTGGTCTGCCCCACATTTTTACGCTAGAGTCAGCACTCATTTCCTACTCCTGAATCAACAACATATAAAGAAGGAGCATTGTGATGTCACGGCATTTCTTTTTTACACTATCAAACCAAGCATTCCGTAATATTCTGATTTCCACCTTTGTCGCTATTGTGCCTGTTACAACACAAGCCCAGAACCTGCGTTCCGGCCAGGTATTTGCTGAGCCGGCGCCGCCACCGCGGGATGCCAGGGTAGACCTGGAGATGAAAATTACTGTGCCATTTTCCATGGCCAGCGTCGGTGATGTCATGGTCAAACGAACAGGAATCCAGCTTGAGTATCCGGAGTTTCAACAGGCTTTCGACCTTATTCGAAATGCCGATATCGGCATCGGAAACATGGAAGGAAACCTGGCAGATATTCCCCGTTTTGAAGGCCCATTACGCGGCATGATGGGTGATCGCGAGGTGGCCGGTGAACTGAAGCGCATGGGATTCGATCTGATGAATCGCGCCAATAACCATGTGTTCGATTCCGCCGTGGAAGGAATGTACTCCACCATCGAACAACTTGAAAACGCCGGAATAGCGCAAGCTGGTACCGGCAAAAACCTGGAAGATGCCAGAGCGCCAGCCTATTTCGACACACCAAAGGGTCGGGTAGCTCTGATTGGTATTCATTCGGAACACAGTGCAAGGCGCCTTGAGGCAACTCCCCAAGTTGGTAATATTGGTGGGCGCCCGGGCCTTAACCCCTTGAATACCACGATTTACCACAATGTAACACAGCAACAACTGGAAGAGATTAAGGCCCTTAGACGAGACGTTTACACACCTCCCCCAGGAACTACATTCACTACTCGCATTCCCGAAGACGCTAATGCTGACCGTGTGCAATTTCTGGGCAATTGGTATCAGATTGGGACACCTGGCACCAAGAATTTTGAAATGAACCAGAACGATCTCAATGAGATCCTGCGCAGTGTTCGTAATGGCAAAACGCTCAGCGACTTTCTAGTGGTATCCATCCATGCCCACCAGGGACCCATTACTGCTCAGCAGTGGTTATTCGAGGACCAGACACCAGATTTTCTTGTAGAGCTGGCGCACCAGTCCATCGATAACGGCGCTGATGCCTTCGTTGGACATGGCCCGCATGTCCTACGGGGAATTGAGATCTACAAGGGCAAACCTATTTTTTACGGCCTGGGTGAATTTTTCTACCAATGGCAACACATGGATGCCTCCTTAATGAGCGGCTCATGGGAAGCAGTAGGTGGCAATCCCAGTGCTGATTCAGATGTAGCAGGTCGATTGTCCTCCAACTGGCGACCGATAAATTTTGAAAGTATGATAGCAGTAAGTGATTACGATGAAGGTCAATTGAAAACCATAAAGCTATACCCCACCCACGGTAGTTTCGAAGGACCAGTTTCCCAACTGGGTATGCCGCGAATGGCAGGGCCTGAAATGTCACAGGAAATTCTATCCCGGGTGCAACAGCTTTCTGAACCGTTCGGTACTAAAATTACCATTGTAGATAACGTAGGCATTATACAAGTACAGGATTTTGCCGTAGGCAGAAATTAATTATCCATGACCGATAGTATTAAGCTTATATCACCTACAGTAAATCGCTGGATTGAGGACAGCCGCAACGACCCGGAAGGATTCTGGGAAACAGCCGCCCGGCAACTTCCCTGGTTTCGCGAATGGGACCAGGTCTACCAGGAAGACTCCCCCAGTTTCAAATGGTTTGTCGGTGCCCAGACAAACCTGTCCTACAATGCGGTTGATCATCACGTTGAAAACGGCCAGGGTGGTCGTGCGGCGCTGATTTATTTTAACGAACGTGGCGAGCAGGACATTTACACCTATGCCGGATTGCAGCACGAAGTAAAGCGAGTAGCTGCTGCCCTGCGGGGATTAGGTGTGCAACGAGGTGACCGTATAACGCTTTCTATGCCCACCTGTGTGGAAGCTGTGGTTCTGATGCTCGCCTGTGCTCGCATAGGCGCCATTCATTCCGTGATCTTTGCTGGTTTTGGAGCAGGCGCTCTGTGTGATCGTATTTCTGCCAGTGAATCCAAAATAGTTTTTACCTCAGACATAACTTATCGCCGCGGTGGTGAGTTTGCCCTGCAGGCAATAGTGGACGAAGCGTTAGAGCAATTAGGGGATCTGGTTGAAAAAGTTGTGGTATTGCAAAGAGCAAAAGAGATACAGCCCCTGCAGTCTGAACGGCATATTTCCTGGCAGCAGTTTATCGAAGGTGGAAATGGTCAGTCCGACCAATGGGTTTCGATGGAGTCCAATGAACCGGCCTTCATTCTTGCCACATCAGGCACCACCGCTAAGCCTAAGATGGTGATACATACCCACGGTGGCTATCAGGTACACATAGTCAGCATGGCACACTGGTTGTTTGGCATGAAAGACACTGACGTGTGGTGGGCCACCTCCGATATTGGCTGGATCGTCGGTCATAGCTATATGGTTTATGCTCCGTTGCTAATGGGATGTACAACGCTGGTATTTGAAGGTGTGCTGGACTATCCCAAGCCCGAAGCCAATTGGCGAACTGCTGTGGAAAAGTTCGGGGTGACAGGTTTGTTCACCTCGCCAACTGCAATCAGGGCCTTGATGAAGTACGGTGATGAACCCCTGGCCAGCGTCGACCACTCTAAGGTGGAGCGAGTTTTTTCAGCCGGTGAAGTGCTTAATCCACCGGCTTGGGACTGGTTGCAAAACACCATTTTTAAAGGGCGGATTCCGGTGATAGACCATATGTGGCAAACAGAGACTAGCGGCCCTATATTCGGCAATCCTTACGGGTTGGGCCTGTTGCCTATCAAACCCGGCTCCGCCACTATTCCCTTGCTTGGAATCGAGGCCGCCGTGGTGAACCAGGATGGCACAGAATGTGCGCCGGGAGAAAAAGGCATTATGGTATTGAAACGACCCTTTCCCGGTTTAACTGCCGCCCTATGGGGTGAGCCGGAACGTTACGGCAAGGACTACTGGGAACGCATTCCGGGATTTTACTACAGTGGTGATTCCGCTTATGTAGATGAAGACGGTTACTACTGGTTCGGCGGTCGCGCCGATGAAATTATCAAGATCGCGGCGCATCGGCTCAGTACCATTGAAGTGGAAAGCGCCTGTCTGAAACACTCGTCGGTTGCCGAGTGTGGAGTGATCGGGCGCCCAGACGAAACCCGTGGCGAAGTGATTTCTGCTTTTGTAGTATTGAAAAACGATTACTCACCTTCCGATGAGCTACGCAAAGAATTGATCGCCACCATACGCCACGAGATAGGGCCAATAGCTGTCGTGGGCGAGTTGAACTTTGTTTCCATGTTGCCCAAGACCCGCAGTGGCAAAATAATGCGACGTGTATTGAAAGCAGTAACTCTGGATAAAAAGCCAGGCGATATCACCACCATAGAAGACGAAGGTTCAGTAGAAGAAGCACGACTGGCCTGGGAACAGATGAAAGCCGAGATGAAGCAAAGCTAAGAACAAAGAAACGGTTATTCCTAATTATTTTTCAAGCGATGGAATAGTCAGTCCAAAATAGTTACTGTCCCCGCATCCCCGTTCACCATTATCTTCTGCCCACTGACAATCCGTTGCGTTATATTTCCGGTTCCCATCACTGCCGGGATACCATATTCTCGGGCAACTATGGAACCATGGGCCAGCATGCCGCCGATGTCTGTCACCAGACCCAGAGCCTGAGCAAATAGCGGTGTCCAGGCGGGAGTTGTCGTTGCGCAAACCAGGATAGTATTCGGCTGCATTTTCTCGAAGTCCGCAGGCGAAAGAATGACCGATGCAATGCCGGTTACATTACCCGGACTCACAGCAAACCCATTCAAGATAGCACTATCTTCTTTGTTTCGTTTCTGAGTTTCCCAGGCGGACATGTCAAAAGGTCCAATCTTGAATCGACTCTTTTCCGGTACCATGGGTGGTGGATGCAAGCGTTTGCGCGATTCTCGCAATTCCCTTCGAGTTTTTGCCAATAATCCCATCTTTGCAACTTTTCTGCTTTCAGTTCGAGCCGTATAGGACGCAATCAATTCGTCGGTTTTTAGATAAAACACGTCGTCAGGATCATTGATTGTTCCTACTTCGGTGAGGCGGCTACCGAGCTCAAGGGCCAGGCCTCGAAGTGTTGGCCAGCCAGCTCCCATATAAAACAGGGCTTCTTCGCGGTTAGGCCCGAAGCCTTGTGCCCAGCGCAAAAACTTGCGAAATAGCCAGCGCCTGATAGGCCCAAGGGAATCCAGTGTATTTTTGATCAGGGATTCTCTTTCTCTGGTCATCTCAGCCTGGCGCAAAGCGGTATCGTAATCTGTGTTTTGTACCAGTAACTTCAAATTTAAAAAAACAGGCAGGGGATCTTCCACTTGAGTCGGTTGAACGAAATCAAGGTTGTAAATCTGATGGCCGTAGCGATCTAGATACTGTTGAATGTCTTGCAATATGGCGTCACTGACAGCATGTCTACTCAAACTTTCCAACAGGTTAGCGGCTGACGACTGCTTTACTAATTCACGTAACTCATCATTCTCATTGATACGTGTTGCAATGGCCTCCAATTCCAGCTGGGCTTCCATGGCTTTCGATGGAAAGCCCCGGAGAAACATGCCGCTGGTTAATTCGCCGCGAACAGCTCGTGATGTTAATAAGTAGTGAAGCAAACCATCAGTTACCTTCGCCGCACCCATAACAAAAGAGATATAAAACCAATAGATTGCATCGGCCACGGTCAAAGCACGAATTCCAGTGAGTAACTCTTCATCGGTAGCCGATGAGAGATCCACAGACTTCCAATGGTCAACCACAGCAAGATAATTTGGTAAACCTTCCTCCTTCCACATGGGAATTAAGTTCCCGATCATCTTTTTAAGGTTGGTAACATACCAGTAGAGAATCTTGGGAATAGTCAATAGCAATCGCCATCCTGTGTTATAGGAGGCGCGGCAGTAAGCATAGCCATTTACGGTGAGGAACATCGGCCGTTCAATAAAGTCTTCGATCTTAAACGGCATATCAAACAGTGACAGAACCTGATCCAGAGACTGATCAAGACCATCCTGCAGATACAGTTCTTCAAACAGTGGCGAAAGTGGCTCGGGCATGTTTTCAACCACCTGGCGCCGGATAAGTTTTGTTCCCTCTTGAGGTGGTTTCCATTGGACATCAGAAAGTGGCGCAGCGGGTAAATTGGTGATAGGGCGTGATTGCAATAAATAACAATCACCGTCTACCACAGCCCACTCGATATCTTGTGGTACGCCGTCAAATAACTGCTCCACTTTGATACTTAACCTGGCTAGATTGATCTGTAAGTCTTCCGCTAGTGAGGATTCCCCCCGCTTATTTTCAGGGACATCCTCAACACGGGTTCCTTGATCTGGTAACGATACAATCATCTGTTGCTTGTCGCTGGTAAGAGACTGCTTTATTTCTAAGCTGGAACGCTCCACTGTATAGGTGTCGGGTGTCACCCTACCGGAAACAATGGCTTCACCAAGGCCGTAACTGGCATTGATGACGATTTCCTCTCGATTACCACTAACGGGATTGGCAGTAAACAATACGCCTGCAACTTCTGCCTGTACCATGATCTGCACAACAACAGCCATGGCAATGTCTCCATGGTCAATCCGCATTTTTTCACGGTAGCTAATGGCTCGCGCCGTCCATAAAGAAGCCCAACAGTTGCGTACCGCCTCCAACAGGGCCGACTCACCACACACATTCAAATACGTGTCCTGTTGTCCAGCGAAAGACATATCAGGTAAATCTTCAGCAGTCGCCGACGAGCGTACGGCAACCGCCCTGCCACCTCCTTTCAATTCACCATAAGCTTGCCTAATGGCTTCGGCGGTTGCTGTTGGTATCTTCGCAGTTGAGAACAATGTTCGAATGTTTGTTTCCGCTTCATCTACCAATAGCGGTTGTCCAGCAACCCTGGCGACAATTTCCAGTATTGCAGCTTGTAGATTATTCACTTCGACAAATTCGAGGTAAGTATCAGTGGATAGGATAAATCCGGGGGGAACCAGTAGATGGGCCGAAGCTAATCGACTAAGAGACCTGCCTTTGCCTCCAGCCTGGGCCAGAGAAACATCAGGTACATTAAGGGGCACTATTTTATTAGGCGGCATGAAAATGGTTCGCTCTAACGTTTGTATTTATTGTTTTGAGTTTACCAAGAATCCTACAAAGCAAAAAGAAGGATCAAGTTACTCTGACCTCGAGGTACCCCCACAATATAAATCCCTAGTTCGGTAACCTAGGGGATAGGCATATCGTTCACATAACCGGGGTGGGGATGTCCTTTCCTGGTACCTGCCCTCAAGAGATGAGCACAGTGTCTTCGAACGGCACCGAGTGGCACTGTGGTTAGGCGGCGGACCGCGCCCCTCCAGGGTTGCCCTCTCTGCGAAAAATGCGCTGGACGGCGATCATTTGTCTACGCTCGGCTCTTGTCTATCATTGCCGCTACACCACAGTCCCACTCGTTGCCTTGGATCATTGTTTAGATCGACTATATTCAACTTCGAACTAGGGTCGTCTCAGAGGCTTGTGCATCTCCAGAAAATAGTGTCTTAGTTCATTATTAGGCTACAAAATGTTGGCCTATCACGAAGTTTGCCAGTCACTGCAAGCGCTGGATTAGGGGATTCTGTTAACTCAGCAATGAAAGTAGGGGTCCATCTATACTTATGTTTATAATCTAATAAAACATAATTCGACGATCTACGCAGTTTTGCCCGTGACACCTTCGATCTGAATAAAGATTACGCCTGGTGATTTCTGTCTGATACCATAAGCCAACGTTCGTACTGGCAACACAAAAGAGGCAGTTCATGAATAACAAGAATAATTCGTCATTAGTTTTGATTGTGCTGGTATTGTCCACACTGTTTTTATCGATTAATACTGTAACCGCGGCAGAACTGAAACTGGTACGTTACGGTGAAATGGGCAGCGAAAAACCGGGTCTGATTGATGCGCAGGGACAGATTCGTGATCTGTCCGGACATATAGAAGATCTGACACCGGACATGCTCTCCGATGCCAGCCTGGAAATGATCGCTGCTATACCACTCAACGAATTACCTGTTGTTACAGGCGATCCCCGGTTAGGTGTTCCTCTGACCGGCATCAGCAAAATCCTTGCGGTCGGATTTAACTATGTCAATCATGCCGCAGAAATGGCGACCGAGTTACCAACTGAGCCACTCATTTTTATGAAGGCGCTTTCATCACTGAATGGCCCTTATGACAATATTGTACAGCCCCGCGGCGGATTCAAACTGGACTATGAATCAGAGCTGGTAGTCGTTATTGGCAAGAAAGCGCAGTATGTTGAGATTGATGACGCTTTTGACTACGTGGCTGGTTACACCTCAGGCCATGATGTTTCTGAACGAGCATTTCAGCGTGAGCGCGGTGGTCAATTTGTAAAAGGCAAAAGCGCCGATACATTCGGGCCGGTTGGGCCCTGGCTGGTGACGCGGGACAGTATAGACGATATCCAGAACCTGGCTGTATGGTCTGAAGTGAACGGTGAAAAACGCCAGCAAGGTAATACTACCGATATGGTGTTTGGTGTTGCCCATATTGTCAGCTACATCAGTCAGTTTATGACCCTGAATGCCGGTGACATTATTTTCACCGGAACGCCAGCCGGCGTTGGCGATGGCATGACTCCGCCGGTTTATTTAAAACCTGGCGATGTAGTAAGGGTCGGCATTGAAGGTCTGGGTAATCAGCAACAAACCATATTGCCACCGCCTCGATAGATTTTTTAGGCGAATCGGACACGGTAAAGGGGTAGGAGGGACTAAATTTTTACCATTAGGACCCCTTTAATACTCCTCTAATTTATTCAGGACGAAAGCTCCGCGCGATAAGCGTAGTAAGCAACCACTCGAGGGTCACTCCCTATACGTTCCTGATGTTCGACCAGGCTCGGTGCCACTTGTTGCACATAATCTGTTGGAATGTGATCGAGACTCCCCGCACGCAGCGAACGAATCTGGACGAATGAGCGAAGATCAGCCACAGTTAACTGGTTAGCAGCAAAGTATTCTCCACCTCCTCGGGTCAACAGGCCATCCACACCTCTCAGATAGGTAGTCATCCATCCTTCCACGAATTTTTCACGTGCCAGTCTCAGTTCTTCGCCCTCCAGGCCGAATGTATGTACCAGGTAATGCGTGAGGTCCTCGAGGGCGCCCAATACCTCATCACAGTACAGTGCCTGAAGATTATCAGTCGGATACAAACCCGCGATCTTGCCGATATAGCGGCTGAGGGAGTTTGATTGTGTCACCGCAACGCCATCGATTTCGAGTACTGGCACGGAATTAAAAGGTGTGCCCTGTCGCATCTCGTTAAACTGTTCAAACGAGATGCGGTCATCTTCAAATTCGACTCCTGCGATATGAAATGCGATGCGAATTGATTCAGCACGGCCACCATCGAAATCGAAATAAGTAAGCTTATAACTAGACATTCAGAAATCCCCCTCTGTAAAACATAACACTTGTATTGCGGATAAATTTTATGAGGCTGTTTCGACAGACTCGGGTTATTCCACCCTGCAATCTCTGACAATAGCCTTGCCGGAAAAACCGCTTCCACTTTTTGACAACCATTGTCAGATGGAATTCCAGGATCAAGCCAACTAGTCTAGCTCTAACACGATCTTTCCACGACTGCGCCTGGTCTCACTCTGTTCATGCGCTTGTGGTGCCTGTTGAAGTGAAAAGCGGTAATTCACTATGGGGCGGACCGTACCGTCCTCGATCAGTTCTCCTATCTGACTTAACTGCTCCCAGTCGGGTCGGACCAGGGTGGAAGTGACGCGGATATCATTCCGCTCCGGGTTCCTGCCCTGGGGTGTAAGCCCTACTATGGATATGAGCGTGCCCCCCTCTTTCAATACTGCCATGGAACGAACCTGGGTTTCCCCACCAATGGTATCCAACACAACGTCTACATCAGTCGCAAAATCTTCGAAACGCTGCGTACGGTAATCCACCTGCACATCCGCGCCAAGCTCGCGTAGAAAATCATGGTTGTAGTCCGACGCCGTGGCTATTACTCTTGCTCCGCGCCATTTGGCAAGTTGAATGGCGATTGAACCCACTCCACCGGCACCGGCGTGAATGAGGACTGTCTGTCCTGCCTGGAGATTCGATATCTCAAACAAAGTCTGCCATGCCGTGAGCCCTACCAGGGGAACTGAAGCGGCTTCTGCGTGCGATACGTTAAGCGGCTTGGTTGCCGCTTCATTTTCTTTCACGATCGTGTACTCGGCATATCCTCCGCCACGCCGAAGATCGAGCATGGCAAACACGTCGTCGCCCACATCAAATCTGGTGAC
>SMVA01380896.1_pt1 | contig 11461 bp, 13 predicted proteins | sample 2456451 | NCBI WGS metagenome assembly SMVA01 (sample SAMN11095933, study PRJNA526329) | marine sediment metagenome | biome: Marine sediment; feature: Surficial sediment; material: Deep marine sediment; isolation source: Hadal surficial sediment | place: Pacific Ocean | collected 2014-05 | depth...
AGAACTCGCATCAGCCGGTTCGGCGACGGGAGCGCAAACAGCAGAGGTTCAAATCACCTGGATCAGCGCAACGCTTCCTCAACATCCACGCCGCGACCTACAATACCTTCTACCACCAGCGCCATCTCCTCAAACGGCCCAATTACAAAGAGCCTCGAACCGCATCGTTCGACGTTTGGCAAAGCGCGGGCATGGCGGCCTGACCTTGGTCCCTATCTGCACAAACTGCAATTTGCTGAAGTTTATGTGACAATGCCACAAAATCTGCCAATAGCCGACATAGGCTGCGAGTTTGTGGAACAGAATTTCGGCGTTGCGGTACGAAAGAAGGAAGCGAACATAAAGCATCACCCCAAGGCGGATGATCTGCGATGATGTCTTGAAAGTGCCAAACGGATTGCTCATCCGCCGATGCTTCGGAACGCTCGCGTCTGGCTCAAGCCAGGTTCCTCTGACAAGGCCCACCAATATCAGGTCCGGGACCGTGCCGCCCATCCGGAGATAAATGCAACCAACATGACGACCGCAACAATCATCATGCCCATACCTTCGCGCGCGGTCTCAACGATCCACCAAACGTCCTTCCGCCAAAATCCGGGGGTATCCGGCCAATAATAGACGACGCCCAGCAGGCCGGCGACCATACACACGGCGAGCGCCGCCATTGGAGCATTGCGGCGCAGATAGTCGAGACGGAACGCAGCTAGTCCCGCCCAGATCGCTGGCACCAGATATACGGCGATCCATAAGAATGCATCGGGGTCATTGTACTGGACCGCCGCAAAAAGCACCATCAAGATGCAAAGGACGATATTCACATAGCGCATAATTTAGACTTTCGACATGTCATTTTGGCACTGAGTGCAGTTGTGGAGATACTGGCTAAATCGGCGCATAGCTCCACAATCACCAACATTAGACAACGCCATCGAACTCTGCCATCTTTTCGGACAACTTCCCAGGTCGGAATATCATCGGGAAGATAAATGAGCGGATGTCAGGGGGAGTCAGGAGTGGACGCCGAATTCGTAGAGGCTGGCATCGAGACATCGGTCTACCAGCAGAAATTTTCCGTTCCGTTCGAGTATAATGTCTATTTTACTCGGCAGCTTTTCGATCCTCGGAACCCGATTCTGCGCGATGTGCTCTGTCGGCTAGAGCAGGACAAGCGGCACCGCTGCCTCGTTTTTGTCGATGATGGTCTGATATCGGCGCAGCCTGCCATCCTCAAACAGATCGCAGATTACGCAGCTCATCACCGACGCAATATCGACCTGGTGGCTCCGCCGATTGCCGTTCCCGGAGGGGAAAAGATCAAGTCGGAGCTGCATTTCATCGAACAGATGCAGCAAACCCTGTTCGACCATCATATCGACCGTCACTCCTACGTTATTGCGGTCGGGGGCGGCGCCGTTCTGGATGCGGTCGGGCTTGTTGCCGCAACAGCGCACCGTGGCATCCGCCACATTCGCGTTCCAACGACAGTTCTGTCGCAGAACGACTCCGGTGTCGGCGTTAAAAATGCCGTCAATCTCTTTGGTGTCAAAAACTATATCGGGACTTTCGCACCACCCTTTGCGGTTCTCAACGATCTCGACTTCGTGCTGCGCCTTGACCCGCGCGACAAGGTTGCCGGCATGGCGGAGGCGGTAAAGGTAGCCTTGATCCGCGACGGCGATTTCTTCAACTGGCTTGAACGGCACGCCGACGATCTCGCAATATTCGAACCGCCGGCGATGGCGGAGATGATCCGCCGCTGCGCTGATTTGCATATGCGTCAGATCGCCCACGGCGGTGATCCGTTTGAAATTGGTAGCGCCCGCCCACTCGACTTTGGCCACTGGTCGGCGCACAAGTTGGAAAGCATGACCCGCTACCATCTGCGCCATGGTGAGGCGGTCGCCATCGGCATTGCGCTCGATGCACGTTATTCGGTCCTTGCTGGCCTGCTCGGAGAGCGCCAGGACGAGCGGATCTACTGCCTGCTTGAATATATCGGCTTCCAGCTCTGGCATCCGGCCCTTGAAAAGAAGAACGCCGACGAGAGTTTTGTCGTTCTGAAAGGTCTTACGGATTTCCGCGAGCATCTTGGCGGCGAGCTGACCGTGACGCTGCTCGCTGGCATAGGAAAGGGCGTCGAAGTCCACGAAATGCACGATGATTTGGTCACCCAGGCAATTGGCTGGCTCAAGGCGCGGCAGAGCGTCTGATGCAGATCGATGGTCGACCTGAACTGGGACATCTGACCTACTGCACCAACATTCATGCCGGCGAAGATTGGCCGGATGTGCTGGCGAGTCTGAAGACGTATCTGCCGCCGATAAAGGCGGAAATCTCGCCCGACAAGCCAATGGGGGTCGGATTGCGGCTGTCGGCGTCTGCGGCCGAAGCTCTGCAGGATCCCGACGCCATGGCGGAGTTTCGCCGGCTGCTCGATGAGGGAGGCTATTACGTCTTCACCATCAATGGTTTTCCGTATGGGACATTCCACGGCGAAAAAGTGAAGGAAGACGTCTACCGGCCCGACTGGAGCGAGGATGCCCGCCTCGTCTATACAAACCTCCTGGCGGATCTTCTTGCCGGTATATTGCCCGACGGCATGGAAGGAACAATCAGCACTGTTCCCGGCACCTTCAAGGCCTGGGCAAAGCCGGAAGTAATCAGGGCAGTTGCCGACAATCTAATCCGGCACGTTGCTCATCTGGTTGCGTTAAGGGCGCGCACCGGCAGGATTGTTATCCTGACCCTTGAGCCGGAGCCTTGCTGCCTGCTTGAGACGATCGAGGAAACGATCGCGTTTTTCCGCAAATATCTGTTCAGCGACAGCGCCGTGGCGCGGCTTGCCGAACTCGCCGGCTTGTCGCATGGCGAGGCCGCCGCTGCTTTGCGCACGCATATCGGCGTTTGCTACGATGTTTGTCATGCGGCGGTGGAATATGAAGACCCGCGCGCCAGTATTGCAGCGCTTAGCGATGCTGGCATCGCGATTGCCAAGATCCAGTTGAGTAGCGCGCTCAGAATCCCGAATGTCACTCCAAAAAGCCTGGAACATCTGCGGTCTTTCGACGAGCCCGTTTACTTGCACCAGGTCATCGAGAGGCGGAATGGACAGCTGACACGATATACCGATCTCCCCGATGCCCTGCAGAATGCCGATGCGGCTGCCGGGAGTGAATGGCGGGTGCACTTTCACGTGCCGATTTTTATTGAGGAACTGGAGGCCTTTGGAACGACGCAGGGGTTCCTTCGCAATATTCTGGCGCTGCATCGGGAGAACCCGATCTCCCGGCATCTTGAAGTCGAGACCTATACCTGGGACGTGCTTCCGCAGTGCTACCGGAAAGTCGACGTAAGCGCGGCGATCGCACGCGAACTGTCATGGGTCGTGGACCAACTCTCGCAGTGAACCTGCACGTATACCTGCGGCTCGGCCGGGTTTCAAATCTGCCGACCGTCTGGACCAACACCTTGGCTGGCGTGGTGCTGGCCGGCCACACTGTTTTCGACCCCCGGATCGTGCCGCTGATCGTCACCATGTCGCTGTTTTACATCGGCGGCATGTATCTCAACGACGGCTTCGACGCCGACATCGACGCGATTGAGCGCCCGGAGCGCCCGATCCCCTCTGGCCAGATCGGTCGCCAGACGGTGTATTGGCTTGGTTCCGCCATGCTGGCGGCCGGAATAGGTCTTCTAATTGGGATCGGATACGGGCCCGCCGACGGCAAAGGCTTTCCGCTGGTCTTGAGCGGGCTCACGCTTGCCGGCGCGATTGTTTTTTACAACTGGCATCACAAGGCCAATCCGCTGAGCCCGGTCATCATGGGACTGTGCCGCGTCCTCGTTTACATGACAGCGGGCCTTAGCGTTGCCGCGCCGATTCCAACGCCCGTACTGGTGGGTGCTGGCCTTCTTCTTTGTTACCTCATCGGCCTGACCTATGTGGCCAAGCAGGAGAATTCCGGCCGTATCGAATTAATGTGGCCGCTTGTCTTCCTGGCGGCGCCAGTGATTTATGGGCTGAGCCTCATCCCTGCACAGCCGGTCACGGCAGCGTTCTGGTTCGGATTCGCCGCCTCGATCGGGGTTGCGCTGGGATTCGTCAAACGGCGCAGGCCTGGCGACATTCCGTGCGCTGTCATAAGTCTTATCGCCGGCATTTCATTATTCGACGCCATGCTGATTGCCGGCGCTGGCCAACTCCTGGGCGCGATTCTGGCCGTTGTCGGATTTTTACTGACACTGACGCTGCAGCGGTTCGTGCCCGGCACCTAAAGCCAAGTCGCGTTCATTGGCATTCACGCGCCCTGCTTACTCTCTTTGTCTGAGCCATGTCTTTTTCGCAAAACCTACTTCCTTTGGTATTATTCAGTTTTTGAAAAGACGTGGTCGAGAACGAGCTGCTTGAAATTCATTGCCGCAACCGGTCCATCGGGCAACAGATCGGTGCGCGAACTTATCACAAGTGGCCCATGCTCGGGATTGTCGGTCAACCTTCCATGCGAGCCTCGCACGAGCTTGGTGTTGTTCAGCGAGATCACGTCGAGCAGGGTGCGCATGCCAAGTTTTCGCTTGGCGAGCCGTATACCGATGGCAAGCTTGGGCCAGCGGATTTCCGGATCAATGAAAAGCTCGACGGGATCGTAGCCGGGCTTGCGGTGAATATCGACCGTGCGGGCATAGTCCGGAGCGCGCTCATCGTCGAGCCAGTAGTAGTAGCTGAACCATCTGTCCGCCCTTGCAATGGCGACAAGCTCACCGGAGCGCGGATGGTTCAACCCAACCGACTGTTTGCCGGCGTCATCAAGGACGGTCTCCACGCCGTCGAGCGCCTCTAAGAGTGCCTTCACCTCTTCCACCCTTTTGGGATCGCTGACATAGACATGCGCAATCTGATGATCGGCCAGCGCGAACGCCGCCGATGCCCCGGCATCGAGTTGCTCCCGCCCCATTTCCTCGCGCACCACAATCAGCCCGGCTTGGCGCAGCGCACGATTGATGTGCACCGCATCGGTGACCGGGGTGATGCCGTATTCGGAAACGACAATCGTCTCGCGACCACTGCTATCGGCGGCTTCGATCAGTTCGCCGCAAAGGGCGTCGATCTCCTGCAAATCGTTGATGAGCACCGAATTTGAAAGATCAGGTCCAAGCCGCTGCAGATTGTAGTCCAAATGCGGTAGATAGGTTAGCGTGAGGGTGGGATTGCGCGTTTTCATCACATAAAGCGTCGCCCGTGCAATCCATGCGCTGGAAGAGATGTTAGCGGCGGGGCCCCAGAAATTGAAGAGGGGGAAGGTGCCAAATCTCGCTTCCAGCTCATCGTGCAAGTCGGCCGGAAATGCATAGTGATCCGGGATCTTGCGCCCGTCGGCCGGATACATGGGCCGCGGTGTCGCGCTCCAATCGGCGGTGGCGTACATATTGTACCACCAGAACATCTTAGCGCAGGTGAATTCCGGATCGCGCGCTCTGCCGGCCTCCCAGACTTTTTCGCCCGCAATGAGCCTGTTCGACTGCCGCCACAGCCTTACCTCTGCAAGGTCGCGAAAGTACCAGCCATTGGCGACCGCGCCGTGATCGCAGGGCATCAATCCCGTCAAAAGCGTCGGCTGCACGGTGCAGGTCACGGCCGGGATCACGGTATTGAGCGGCCGCATAACGCCGCGCGCGGCAAGCCGGGCAAGCTGCGGCGTATGCACGCCGACAAGGCTGGGGCTCAGGCCGACGACAAGGATGACAAGCGTTGGTTTCATGAGCTATCACTAGACGGCGAGCGCTGCCCATGACAAGCATTGTGCATGCTGCATCACCATCGGCGATCGCAGTTGAAGCGGCGGTAAAATGACAGAACCAGAATTGCCAAACGCCCGACGGTCATGAGCCAGTCACCTTCAGAACTTTTGCAGGCGTGGATACGGCGCCAGGTGCCGGAGGGATCATCGACCTGGTTCGGCGAGCAGTTGGAGAAGCTTAAGAGCGATCCCTCTGACCGGTTCCTCGATATTGCGCTGGGAATGGTCCCACGCCGTCTGGGAAAAGACGATCTGGCTGTCAGCGAAACGGATCTGAATGCCGCACACTCGGCACGGCCCGGATGGGATCCGCGCGGTTGGAGCGTCGATGCCGCGGCCCGAATCGTCTTGCTCTGTTCCCTCGATGGCGACGGTGAACGGTTTGCCAAGCGGTTCTCCCAGCTCTGCCAGACTGCGGATGTATCTGAGGCGATTGCGCTCTATCGCGGGCTGCCGCTCTATCCGTCGCCGGAATTGCTGGAGGCCCAGGCGGCGGAGGGTTTGCGAACGAATATGCGCGCCGTGTTCGAGGCGGTCGCGCACAACAATCCGTTTCCGCGCGAGCAGTTCAGCCAAAACCGGTGGAACCATATGGTGCTCAAAGCGTTGTTCGTTGACAGCAAGCTGGCCCCGATCCAGGGCCTGGACGAGCGTGCCAATCCGGAACTCGCCCGGATTCTCGTCGACTATGCGCACGAGCGCTGGGCCGCCGGCCGGTCGGTGACGCCGGAACTGTGGCGTTGCGTTGGGCCATTTGCCGACAACGCCGAAATACTTGCCGATCTGGAGCAGGTGGCGAAAAGTGGCGAGGCAGCGCAACAAAAGGCGGCAGCGCTCGCCCTGTCGGCGAGTCCGGCGCTGGAAGCGAAAAAGTTGCTTGGCGAAATGCATCCCGCCATTGTCAAGGCAGTTGCCGAGAGGCAACTGACGTGGGATTCATTGTTTGAGTAATTGTGAAGAAACAGGCAGGCAAGCCGGCAATTCGGCTGGCGCAGGGAGGATTAGGCTATGATGTTCGTCGATCCGCATGCCCATATGATTTCGCGCACGACCGACGACTACGAGGCGATGGCCGCCTCCGGCGTCGTCGCAGTCATCGAGCCGGCGTTCTGGATTGGCCAACCGCGCACCCATGTCGGTACCTATATCGACTACCTTTCGACCATTGTCGGCTTTGAGCGCTTTCGGGCCGGACAGTTTGGCATCCGCCACTATTGTACGATCGGCCTCAATTCCAAGGAGGCGAACAACGAGGAACTCGCCGAAGCGGTTATGGAGATCCTGCCACGTTTTGCGCTCAAGGACGGCGTCGTTGCGATCGGCGAAATCGGTTATGACGAGCAAACGGAGAGCGAGGACAAGTACTTCAGGTTGCAGATTGACCTAGCCAAGGAGCTCGATCTGCCGGTCATGATCCACACACCGCACCGCGACAAGAAGCGCGGCACGACCCGGTCCATGGATGTATGCGAGGAACAGGGGATCGATCCCTCGATGGTCGTCATTGACCACAACAACGAGGAGACGGTGCGCGAAGTGCTTGACCGCGGATATTGGGCGGCGTTTTCGATCTATCCGAGCACCAAGATGGGCAACGCCCGCATGGTGGAAATCCTGCGCAGCTACGGCGCCGAGCGGATCATCGTCGATTCTGCCTGCGACTGGGGGATTTCCGATCCCCTTGGTGTGGCCAAGACCGCCATGCTAGCGCTGGAACGCGGCGTGCCGGAGGAGAATGTGCGCCTTGCCTGCTACCAGAACGCGCTCGACGCCTACGGGCAGAGCGGCCAAATTAAGGAAGCGGACTGGCTCAATCCGCCCGCGGTTGATCAGCGCACGCTCTATGAAGGCAATTCAATCCTTCGGGGCGGCCGTGAGCCGCACATCGAGGAACGCAAGCTTCGCCGTGTCGAAGAAACACTGATCATTGAATAGGGCGCGTCTCACCGGCATGATCGGCAATGTCGCAACGGTGGGCAGGTTGGCCGGTGTGCTGCTGGCGCTTGCCGTTCTGGTCGCAATTCCCTTCTTATTATGGGGCAACCGGCTGGGACAGCTATTTGCCGGAAACGGTGCCATCGACTGGCTCGCCGGCTACGGTTCATTTGCCTGGCTTATTGCCGCCGGCCTGCTGACCGCGGATCTGGTGTTGCCGATACCGACGACTGCAATCATGAGCGCACTCGGGATTCTTTACGGCCCGTTCTGGGGCGGACTCGCCGCAATCGGCGGCTCGGTATTTTCGGGCCTGGTCGGATACGGCCTTTGCCGGCATCTGGGGCGACCGTTCGCCGCAAGAATTGCCGGCGAGGACGCACTCTTGCAAGGCGAGCGTTTTTTTTCCTACGCCGGCGGCTGGTTGGTGGCACTGTCGCGCTGGCTACCAGTCCTGTCAGAAGTCATGGCCTGCACTGCCGGTCTTGCACGCATGCCGTTTGCTGTATTCCTCGGCGCGCTGCTGTGCGGCACCGTGCCGCTCGGTTTTACGTTTGCGGCAATCGGACATCTGGGCGCGGACCGACCGATGCTCACCCTTGGCATCGCCGCCGTCTTGCCGGTTTTTCTGTGGTTCGCGCTGCGGCCGATTTTCCGGTCACGGGCTCTGAAGCCCGATATGCCGGAAGGTGGTTCACAGCCGGGTAAATAAGCTCTACATTATTTGAACAGGGATATGCCGGGACGGCATGGGTCTTCGTGCGCGGATCTAAAGCGTTCAATGAGTGAAAACGAGACCATCACGGCGATTGCCGGCGACGGCACGCTTTATCCGATCGACAAGCTGGATGCCCATGTCCGCAACATCAGGCATGTCGCGATTTCCGTATTTGTCCTGGAAGGCGGGCGGCTGCTTCTGCAGAAACGCGCGACGGGCAAGTATCATTCGGCAGGATTGTGGGCTAATTCTTGCTGCTCCCATCCCAGATGGAATGAATCCGTCGAAACTTGCGCCGCGCGGCGCCTTCGCGAAGAGCTTGGCTGGTCCGTTCCGCTAACCAAATTCGGGACAATTGCCTATACGGCCAAGGTGGGAGCGCTATTCGAAAACGAGGTCGCTCACTGTTTCTTTGGACGGGTCGAACCGGGGATGTCTGTGGAGAATTTCAACATACAGGAGGTGGCGGCGGTTGAATGGCGCACGCTTTCGCGGATTGCCGAAGATCTTGAAACCGAGCCGCAGCAGTTCACCGAATGGTTCCGAATTTACATAACCCGCCATCTCGACATGATCGGCCCGCTGGCTCAATAAAAATCCTGAAACATATCGTAGACAATTGATAAAGCGCCCGATAACGTGTCTAGCGCCGGCCAAACAGGGCGGTTTTGCTCGGCCCGGTGATCCTTGATGACGTTGCATTTTAATAACTTCAACATGAGTGGGGAGGTAGTATTATGAGATTGGCAAGATTGATTTCTTCCATCACCGTGGCGGGAGCGCTGGCGATGGCCGCCGGCGTGGCCAATGCCGAAGTGAAGATCAAACTCGAACCCTATGTCACCGGCGTCAACGCGCCGCTGGCTATGGTTCAGCCGGCCGGTGATGATCGCAAGTTTGTCATTGAGCAATATGGCAAGATCAAAATCATCAACGCTGCCGGTGAACTTCAGGCAAAGCCGTTCCTCGATATCCGGAACCTGATCGTCGACCAATTTCATGATTTTGACGAGCGTGGCCTTCTCGGTCTCGCCTTCCATCCGGATTTCAAGAACAATGGCAAGTTTTATATTTCCTATTCCTCGAAAACAAATTTTCAGGGAACCCTTGATAAATTGTTTTGGTGGGACCACACCAATGTCGTTGCGGAATTTTCGGTCTCTAAAGACGATGCCAATGAGGCGGATATTAATTCCGGCCGGATTATTTCACAAATCGACTGGCCGCAGTTCAACCACAATGGCCACTGGCTTGGATTTGGCGGTGATGGCTATCTTTACATTTCTTCCGGCGATGGCGGATATGCCAACGACTGGGGAATTGGCCATAATGTGACCGAGGGAAATGGCCAGGATTTATCCGTTCTGCATGGCAAAATTCTGCGCATTGATGTCAACGGTTCAGCAGACGGCAACAACTATTCCATTCCAAGCGACAATCCGTTTGTTGGAAACGATGATGCGCGCCCGGAAATTTATGCTTACGGTCTTCGCAATCCGTGGCGCTGTTCCTTCGACATGAACGGGGGACGTTTGTTCTGTGCCGACGTTCAGCAAAACAGCTTTGAAGAAGTAAATATCATCGAAAAAGGAAAAAACTATGGTTGGCGCAGAATGGAAGCCACCCATTGCTTTGACTACACCCAACCTGACAATCATCCGACTTCTTGTGACCAAGATGGATTGGTAGCGCCGATCCTGGAACACAAAAACTGCACGGCTCAGCCGGATGGTTGTAATGGCATTTCCGTTACCGGCGGTTATGTCTACCGTGGGTCCAATTCGGCTTGGGACGGCAAATACATTTATGGCGACTGGAGCAAAAGTTTTGGCGTCATGGACGGCCAAATCTTCTTCGGAACCGAAGCAGCCGATGGAAAGTGGACCATGGAAGTCGCCACCATCACCAATATGGAAGGTAAGAAACCCTACATCCTGGCATTTGCACAAGATGCCGATGGAGAGGTATATGCCCTGACATCGATCACCACCGGTCCCAATGGAACGCTTGATACGATCTACAAGATCGTTCCCGCCAACTAATCGGGACAAACAATAATGGTGCCGCTGGCCTTCTGGCCAGCGGCACTTATTTTGTCGGGCAACGGCATAGTAGAGATATGGCCACTTCAATTGTGAATTCAAATACTGAAGCAAAAATATTGAATTGTGGTTGCGAGGTAATTTGAAGGTCGAATTTGGCGTCGCAACCGTTGCGAACAAAGGAGCATGGAAATGGCGAAAACTGGTATGGTAATTGGATTAATCGCCATTCTGGCTGCAATAGGATTTGGAATTTATGGCGTTTCAGCGGCTGAGCAACCAGTCGTATTCACTGAAGAGTATTTAAATGATCCAGAGGTATTCAAGCAGGGCAAGGAAATATGGTTCGAGCAGTGTGTGCATTGCCACGGATACAATGCCTATCCGGGTAAAGCACCCAAACTGAAGCCGAAACGCTACAAACCGGAATTCGTATACAAGCGCGTCGCCAAAGGATTTAAAAAAATGCCTGCGTGGGAGGACGTGTATGAAAAAGAAGAACTCATGGCCGTGGTTGCCTATGTTAAAAGCAAAAATTTTTCACCGTGACCAATGCGAAAAAATCATGATTTGAAATGCGTATTTTCAAATTGGACGAACAGGCGCTCCGTGCAGTTCTTTTTCTGGGAGTGTCAGTATGGGTGCTGTCAGTCTAATGCGAACCGGTCTCCAAAGAGCGTGAACTCAGGGCTCTCAGGCCGCAAGTTGACGCCATTCGGCCAGAGCGGCAGATCGGTTTTGCCTGAAGGTATCGCGGCGACTGAGATGACGGTCCTGGTTGAAATGATTGTGGATCGAGGCATGAGCGGTGGCGAACTTCTGAAGGGTCTTCATGTCCCTGAATTTCGCCATCGCGCCCTCTCGTCGTCGAAACGGCTGGTGTGAGTTTTCGGCCCGGTTATTGCGCCAACGTCCACATTCCTGACGCTCCAGATTTCCGATCACTTTCATCGCCGCGCCGTAAGATCGAA
>SMVA01132517.1_pt1 | contig 11460 bp, 11 predicted proteins | sample 2456451 | NCBI WGS metagenome assembly SMVA01 (sample SAMN11095933, study PRJNA526329) | marine sediment metagenome | biome: Marine sediment; feature: Surficial sediment; material: Deep marine sediment; isolation source: Hadal surficial sediment | place: Pacific Ocean | collected 2014-05 | depth...
AGGGGGAATGTATGTCGTTTGTGCAGGAAGTACGGGCAGAAAATTGCTCGCCTGCATTGCTCTACTAAGTTACATCTCTGTAACGATGCATTTTCTGCACTTCCATCGTCCTTGGCGGTCGTATGCTGCGACTGCATGGACGACATACAGGAAGGTATTAGTGTCGTGGAGGATAGGAGTCCGTAGTGACTGTAGAAGAGTTGCGATGCCTAGGGACAGGCTTTGTGTTTCCTGACAAATCTTAAATTCCCGCATCCATGCAGGTAATGCCGTGAAGGTCAGGTATTCTTATCCCTTCAGAGGAAGAGTGCGTTATCATTGTTTGATATGACGCAGTCCACAGCAAAATATAATTTTTTGTATGAATCCCCCGCAGGTCAATTGGTAATTTTCATTGATGCAGAAAATATCACTAAAATTATCTGGCTGGAAGAGGACGTACTGGAAGCATCAAAATTATCACTATCAAAATCAAGCAATAAGAAGCTGAAAGAAGAAATTTGCACAGCTTTGGATAACTACTTTGAATCAGGTTTAATCGATCCAAAAATCCCCTTATGCCCGCAGGGAACACTCTTTCAGAAAAAGGTCTGGCAAGCGCTAAAAAGAATTCCATCAGGGGCAGTTAAAACCTATGGCGACGTTGCCAGAGAATTGCAAACCAGTAATCGTGCAGTTGGTCAGGCTTGTCGCAGGAATAACATTCCAATTTTTATCCCATGTCATAGAGTCGTTGCCGCAAAAGGCCTCGGTGGTTTTATGGGCGGTTACCGGCATGTAGAAAGAAAACGTTGGTTACTACAGCATGAAGGCATCCTCTAATTCCATCAGTCCGGTTTTGCAAGCATCAAAGGAGCAGATTGATCGTTTCCTGGATGTGCTTTGGATGGAACGAGGCGTCAGTGATAATACGCTGACGGCCTACAGAAGTGACCTGCAGAAATATGTCCTCTGGCTAGATAAAAACAACTGCGAGATGACAGCAGCACAGGAAAGTGATCTAAGAAATTACTTGTCGAGTATGCAGGGAAGAACAGCAAGAACGATGGCGCGGCATCTTTCAAGTATCAAGAGGTTATATAGTTATCTGGTGCGTGAAGGAATAATGAAACACGACCCTAGTGCCAGAGTAGAGGCACCAAAAATAGGTAGACAATTACCTATATCATTAACAGAGACCGAAGTAGAAGAATTACTAAATGCACCGGATATAGGCACGCCACTTGGTTTGCGAGATAAAACAATGCTCGAAATTTTGTATGCTTCTGGTCTACGTGTCTCTGAATTAATCAGTCTGCAAACTGGGCAGGTTAATCTACGGCAAGGTGTTGTGCGTGTAATGGGTAAAGGTAGTAAGGAAAGGCTTGTGCCTCTGGGGGAAGAATCAATTGAGTGGTTAACACGGTATCAACAGAGTGCAAGAATAGAGCTATTAGGGAAAAATATTAGTGATGCATTGTTCCCGACAAAACGGGGTGAGGTGATGTCTCGACAGGCTTTTTGGTATCTGATTAAGCGTTATGCAGTGGTTGCAGGCATTAACAAAGCGATCTCCCCACATGTATTAAGGCATGCTTTTGCAACACACTTGCTAAACCATGGTGCTGATCTCAGGGTTGTGCAGATGCTCTTGGGGCATAGTGATATTTCGACCACACAAATTTACACGCATGTCGCCAGAGAACGCCTTAAAAACCTGCATGCAGAACACCATCCCAGAGGTTAATTTACGGGAATCTCTATTAATTGTCTTTATCCTGCGATTGCGGCGTCAGCTCCGTATTCACAAAAACGCCGGCCACGCAAAAATCCTAATGAATAGAAGCCCCCTTAGAAGCCTAAAATTTATCCAGATCATCTGGGATGACGGAGAATATTTCCTCAAGTGTCGTCAAACCTTCTGCAATCTTTTGGGCACCACTGATGCGTAGACTACGCATGCCTTGTTTCAATGCGGCAGCGCGGAGTACATTGATGTTTGTATTATCTGAAACCAATTTCTGTAGTTCAGGATTCATTGGCAATATTTCATAGATACCGATGCGCCCCAGGTAGCCGGTATGTTTACATTCGTCACAACCTACCGCCTTGAAGCAGTGATTAGGCACTTCCAGTTTTGGAGGAGCCGTGAGTTTATTCCATGCATCTTTGTTAAGTGTCGTTGCTTGTTTGCAATGTGGGCAAAGTGTACGAACCAGGCGTTGTGCAAGAATACCTAGCAATGATGCGTTAATCAGGAAAGGTTGAATGCCTATATCAATGAGTCGAGTGATCGCAGATGGCGCATCGTTCGTATGTAGGCTGGACAGTACCAGATGCCCGGTTAGCGCTGCTTGTATGGCGATATCAGCTGTTTCATAGTCACGAATCTCGCCGATCATGATGATATCCGGATCCTGTCTTAATAATGTACGTACCCCTATTGCAAAATCAACTTCAATATTTTTTTGAACCTGCATCTGATTGAACTGGTCATCGACCATTTCGATAGGATCTTCGATAGTACAAATATTGTTATCCGGACGTGCCAATTGTTTTAATGCCGAATAAAGCGTTGTGGTTTTTCCTGAACCCGTGGGACCTGTGACTAGAATAATTCCATGGGGGTTTTGTGTCAGATTTTTCCATTGTGCAATCTCATGTTTGCCAAAGCCAAGGCCTGAAAAATCTTTATATAACATCTCAGGGTTGAAGATTCGGATCACCAGCTTTTCCCCAAAAGCCGTCGGCATGGTCGAGAGTCGCATCTCAACTTCATCTCCGGTGGGTGTTTTGGTTTTTATGCGTCCATCCTGTGGCCGACGTCGGTCGGTGACATCCATGCGCCCAAGTGATTTTAATCGACTGGATATGGCTCCCATAAGAATGATGGGAAATTCGTGAACCTGATGCAGAATGCCATCAATACGAAAGCGAACTTTACCTTTTTCTCTGCGCGGTTCCAGATGAATGTCACTGGCACGCTGTTCAAATGCAAACTGTAATAACCAGTCAACGATACTGACGATGTGTTGATCATTAGCATCGGGCTCGCCCATCTTGCCAATTTCGACGAGTTGTTCGAAATTATGCAGCTTTGACCTGGTGTCATCAGAGTCAATGACTGCACCTAGTATGGAACGGCTGATACCATAAAATTCTATGAGATAACGTTCGATGTCTTTTGGGTTAACCAATACACGTTTGATTCTGAGATTAACGATACGTGAAAGCTCTTGCTCCCATGAATCAAAGAAAGGCTCGCAGTTGGCAACGGTCAGTTCCCTGGTATTTATTTCCAGGGGTAGAATTTTCAGGTTTGCAGCATAAGCCTGAGACACAAGGCTGGTAACTTTATTGACATCTATCTTTAAAGGATCAATTCGCACATAAGGTATTTTGGTCTTTTCAGCCAACCATTGTGTGAGTCGTTCAAGGGTTAATGGATACGATCGTTTACCCGAGGTACTCCAACCTTCGTCGGATATGGTGATAAGTGGGTGTGTTTTATCATTATCATCAGGCTTATGCGACCCAGTAAACTGTGCAAGTTGCTGTTCAGTGATGAGACCATCTTCTAACAATAGCTTCAGAACATAATCCAGTGTCAGTTTTTCATTGCCTGAGGATGTGATCACTTGCTGTTGCATCTATTTATACCGTAGCGAACCATATTGAGCTTATTTTAATGACTCTAGCACCCATTATATGAATATGGAATTGTAGCGCTTACGGAACAGAAACTAATTTCTTATGTCTGATACCATAGCTCGGATTATTGTGATTGATTCTGGCATTAATAATTCCAATCCTGAATGATAAAATAAACCTGATTTGACCGAAAAATGGAGTATTTGATGAGAGTAGTGACTGTTTTACTGTATATAACGCTAACTTTGTCTGCATTCAATACTGTGGCAGCCGAGCAGGTGGAAGCACGTCTGGTAAAAAGTCTGCAACAGGTATTCCCGGATATCGATATTTCACGCGTGAATTCGACACCAATTGATAATCTCTATGAAGTGATGATAGGTCCCGATGTTGTTTATATTACAGGTGATGGCCGATATGTTCTGAAAGGTGATTTAATCGATATGCAAGAAAGGCGTAATCTCAGTGAAGACCTGCGTTCACAATCTAGAGCTGATTTATTGAAAAAAATTCCTGAAAGTGAATACATCGAATTTGCTTCAAAAAATAGTAAAGATACCATTTACGTTTTCACAGATGTTGATTGCGCCTATTGCCGTAAATTACATAAAGATGTACCTGAATTAAATGAAAATGACATTACTGTCAGGTATCTTGCCTATCCCAGATCGGGCGTTGGCTCTTCTACTTATCAGAAGATGGTAAATGTCTGGTGTGCTGAAGATCGTCCCCAGGCGCTAACAGATGCAAAAAATGGTAGGCCAGCCGAGGCCAGTGATTGTAAAAATCCAGTTGCTCACCAGCATGCCCTGGGTAGAGAAATGGGTGTACGGGGGACACCGGCTATCTTCCTTGAAAGTGGACGCGCGGTACCTGGATATATGCCTCCGGACGAATTACTCAGAGTACTCGGACGATAAGTTATTTTCTTCTGACTGAATCAATCCAGCTAACTGCTTAATCATTACTGTTGTTATTACACCGTCATCGTCAGTACTCTCAATCTTGATAGGCAAATAATATAAATCCTTGGCACACCAGAGGACTGTATTTTCTATTTCACCAGGTTTCTGGCGGACTAGTTTTACGGTATCAAATCCACCGATGGGTGTTTCTATAAATTCTTCACCAAGGAAATCGAAATCATAGGTTTTAATTTTTGCCCCATCTATGACGGTGTAGGTGGTTGGACGATGCCCACTTCCAAGATCACGCATTAGGTTGATCTGATAGAGTAGTTTATCGGTCATGCCTGCTTGCAGGTCGAAGCTTAATTTTTTTCCATTACCAATATAATTTGCCTGATTATTTTCCCAGTCGAAAACAGTCTTTTTATGGGTTTCTTTCTTTTTTTTGATACGGTCATAGCTATAATTCAGGGGTTTTAATTGTTGGCCTAACAGATACCAATGTGATTCTTCCTCAACATGAAGTTTATAGAAAATGGATGCCAGACCTGTTGAATTTGTTTCTGAACGATAAATATATTCGCCATTATCAAGTCGACTTAAACTGCGATGCATTTCAGCTACTTCTATGCCTTTCCTGAATATCATAAATGAGGCCTCAAATGGTGGTGGCAAGAAGTCTTCTGCACGCAATGGCGAGGCACAGACCAGTAAAATAAGCAGAAATATTTGATTTGATTTTTTCATGGTAATCATTTGCATTTGGAGTACTAAGACAAGCATTCAGTGGTAATATTCGCCAAAAATTATTAATTAATGTGACTTTATAACTGTAAATGGTTATCAACAATAAATGAAACAGATATTTACACCAGATAACAGAGCCAGGGTGCTGATTGTCGGGGATGTTATTCTGGACAGGTATCTTTATGGAGACACCGCACGTATATCACCGGAGGCACCGGTGCCTGTGGTTCACGTGAAAGAAACTGAAGAACGACCAGGTGGGGCAGGGAATGTTGCTCTGAATATTTCGAAATTAGGCGTGCAATCGTGCCTGGTTGGGATTACCGGAAATGATGATTCAGCTGACCTACTTGAAAAATATTTGTCAGATGAAGATGTTGAATGTCAGTTTGTTCGTCAAGAAGGTTTCCCTACCGTGACAAAAATAAGAGTATTGAGTCAACATCAACAGTTGATTCGATTGGATTATGAAGCAACTACAATTCAAGTTGATGTAGAAAAAATAAATGCATTATTTATTCAGCAATTACAGGAATCTATGGTTGTTGTTTTATCCGATTATGCGAAAGGGAGTTTGCGAGATATAAATAATTTGATTAAACAGGCAAGAGATAAAGGATGTACTGTCCTGATTGATCCAAAAGGCGCTGACTTTTCACGGTACCAGGGCGCGAGTGTTTTAACACCAAACCTTAAAGAATTTGAGACGGTTGTTGGTGAGTGTGATGGCATTGATGAAATTGTTTCAAAAGGTAAATCTTTATGCCAATCACTTGAACTGGAAGCACTATTGGTGACGCGTGGCAAAGATGGTATGACATTGATTCGTCAAGATGAGCAAGCAGTACATCTTCCTTCACGAGCGTTAGATGTATTTGATATAACAGGTGCAGGGGATACGGTCATCGCTACATTGGCAGCAGCGATTGCATCAGGTCATGACATAATCCACGCAACCGCATTGGCCAATGAGGCCGCAGGTCTTGTTGTTGCTAAGCTTGGAACAGCCTACGTAACAGTGGAAGAACTAAATCGTGCTGTGATGGAACATCATGTCAAAAACAAAGGCATATTGAAAGTTGATCATTTAATGAGTGTGGTGAGTGAAATTAAAAAACAGGGGGAAACACTGGTTATGACAAATGGCTGTTTCGATATATTGCATGTAGGGCATGTGCAATATTTACAACAGGCTAAACAATTAGGGAACTATCTATTGGTTGCAGTCAATGATGATGCTTCAGTCTCTCGTTTGAAAGGAGACGAACGCCCGGTCAATCAATTAGCAGATCGTATGGCTGTATTGGATGCACTTGAAGCAGTGGACTGGGTCATTTCTTTCTCTGAGGATACACCAGAAAATTTAATTAATAAGGTTTTGCCAGAGGTTTTGGTGAAAGGTGGAGATTATCATATCAATGAAATTGCAGGCGCTGATGCAGTCATAAAAAATAAAGGTGAAGTAAAGATTCTTTCTCTACTTGAAGGAAGTTCGAGCAGTCGTATTATTGAAACAGTCAAGAGCATGGAGAAAAGGAAGCAATGATTATTGTGACCGGTGGCGCAGGGTTCATAGGCAGTAATCTGGTAAAGGCTTTAAATGATAAAGGGATTGCTGATGTATTGGTTGTTGATGATTTGACGGATGGGATCAAGTTCAGAAACCTGGTTGATTGTCAGGTTATTGATTATCTAGATAAAGACGATTTTCTACAAATGGTTAAACAGGAGAGGAGTTTCACTGAAAATATTGAAGCAATTTTTCACCAGGGGGCCTGTTCTTCAACCACCGAATGGGATGGTCGGTATATGATGGAGAATAATTACGCTTATTCAAAAGCGTTATTACATTATTGTTTGAAGCTTAAAATTCCCTTCATTTATGCCTCGAGTGCTGCAGTTTATGGCATAGGTGAGAATTTCAAGGAAACGAAGGAAAACGAAGCACCAGTAAATGTTTATGGATATTCAAAATATTTATTTGACGAGTATGTCAGGCGGTTTGTGACTGAACCCGAAAGTCTGGTTGTTGGATTGCGTTACTTTAATGTATATGGACCACGGGAACAGCACAAGGGATCGATGGCCAGTGTTGCCTGGCACTTAAATCAACAAATTCAAGAAACTGGAAAAGTGAAATTATTTGAAGGTAGCGGGGGTTACGCAGATGGCGATCAACGTCGTGATTTTATTCATGTTGATGACGTCGTTAAAGTTAATCTCTGGATGTTGGAAAATGGTACTTGTGGCATTGTTAATGTAGGCACAGGAGCAAGTCGGCCATTCAATGATGTCGCAAAAGCAATTATCAGCTGGCATGGGAAAGGGGAAATTAATTACATCGAATTTCCTGAGAATCTGAAAGGCAACTATCAAAGTTACACAGAGGCGGATATTCACTCATTAAGGAAAATGGGTTATGAAGATGATTTTTTATCTGTCGAAGAAGGCGTGAAACAATATCTCGATGACCTTAATCAATAAAAGCCAACATTAGAACAAAATTATTTCGAGATCATCCCCATTGAGAAGAATCTATTCTTTTATCCTTTATCTATTTTTCCCTGTTGTCGTACTAAGATTATTCTGGCTTGGATTTCGGAATCCAGATTATAGACATCGCTGGAAAGAAAGATTTGGCTTCCCTGGTAAAGTTACATTACATGACAAGATTATCTGGTTACATGCTGTTTCTGTCGGTGAAGTACAGGCATCAAGGCCCTTGGTTAAAGGCTTACTGGAAGAGTACCCTGATTACAAAATATTAATCACAACAATGACGCCAACAGGCGCTGATAGTGTGGCACAATATTTTGGCGAGACGGTGGAACATCGTTATCTACCTTATGATCTGCCTGTTTCAGTCAAGCATTTCATCTCTGTAATTGAACCCTCAATACTGATCGTCATGGAAACGGAGCTATGGCCAAATTTGTTTTATTATTGCCATGCAAAGAATATTCCCGTCATCATCATTAATGCGCGTATGTCTGAAAAATCTGCCAGCGGTTATCGACGCTTATCATCATTAATACGCTCAACGCTTGAAAATATTTCATTAATCGTGGCTCAGGGACAAAAGGATGCAGAACGATTGATAAAGCTGGGTGCTGTTAGCGATAAAGTGAATGTCACAGGGAATCTGAAGTTTGATATCCATTTACCGCACAGTGTTACCGAACAGGCCCAGGCCCTAAGAAGATATTTTTCAGTAAATAGACCAGTCTGGATAGCAGCAAGTACGCACGAAGGTGAAGAAAAAATAATTTTAGATGCTTTTGATAAAGTGCTGAAAAAACAATCGCAATGCCTGCTTGTGATCGTCCCCAGACACCCAGAACGTTCAGAAAGTGTTAGAGAATTATGTACCAGACGAAATTTTAAAGTATTGTCTAAAAGCGATAATAAAGAATGTGATGAAAATGTGAATGTCTTCATTCTTGATACTCTGGGTGAATTACCAATGTATTATGCAGCTGCCGATGTTGCATTTGTCGGCGGCAGCTTTACTGAAATAGGTGGTCATAATATGTTAGAGCCAGCCAGTCTGGGGGTGCCAGTGATCATGGGGCCGCATGTGTTTAATTTTCAGGAAATTAGTAAACTGTTACTGGATGAAGGTGCAGCGTGGAAAGTGACCAACGTAGATGAACTAACTATCAAAGTGAGTGGTCTATTGGGTGATGCAAATTTAAGACATAGCACAGGTGAACGAGGCAAGAATATTGTCTTGAAAAACCGTGGCAATGTTGAAAAAATCATGGAATTAATAAGAGACTCTTTCAGGACTCATGTAACTTAAAGTGCATCGACTGGCTAAGGCGTTATAATCGCTATTAATGGCTGAAATTTATTAACCTTACCCGAAATTATATTTGGAAATTATTTTTGATTTAGAATTTGGAGATATGTGAAATGCAAATGATTAAAGTTATTCCTCTTGCACTATTACTAGGCGTGCCATCGGTCGTTGTTGCGAATGACTTCCCGACGCGTGATCGGGTTGAATACGTGCTTAATTGTCTTCAGGAACTTGGTAGAAACTCCATGGACGATTTACAAACATGTTCATGTCGGCTCGATTTTGTCGCATCAGAAATGTCGTTTGAATACTATGGTTATGCGGTGACCTATAACCGCAATAAAAGGATGACAGGTGAAAAAGGTGCTGTTTTCAGGGACAACAAAGCAGGCATAAGATTATCAAAGGATCTCGCAGGGCATGAAGAGATGGCCAAAGGTCCATGCAAACAGGTTGTGCAAATAGTGGCACCGACAGACCTGACAGGGGATAAAAGATACAAAAGGTACGATGAGGAGCAAAAGTTACAATAAAATTAATAGAGGGATCCTCAAGTAAGTTGGAGAGTAATGTAGTCAAGGCATAAGCATAGACAACAAAAAACGGGTGGCGAATGCCTCCCGTTTTTATTTAGCCAGATTTATTTATAAGGTCACTGAATGTGTTGATTTAAATTTATTGTTTTTCGTGTCAACAGCTTCAACGATCATATCCGCTTCTTTTTCAGGTGTGAAGAAGAAACGAAAGCTAGGATCCTGACTGATGGCAAATGTTATATTGGCCTTCATGACCATTTTACCGTCATAGCTTACCTTGAATTCTTTCAGGAAATGAGGTGGTGGTTTGACGCCGGTTCTCTGGCTGGCGCCGAGGCCTGTGATATTTGGATGACTTATTTTAATTTGCATCAAATTAGGTTCTCCTAATGTGAGTTCCCCTACGGTATTCATCTTCATTTTCCCCATACGTTTCAGTGATTCATCTACACTTGCGCCCAGAGGTTCTGAACAACCACCAAGTGATCGGATGAATGATTTGCTCATCAGTAAATCACCGTTGTTCATTTCAGTCACGACACGAAAATAGGTATTATCATCGACCCTGATACGCATGGCCAAATCTGCCTTGCCACTCTCAGGTGTAAATTCAAACACACCAACAAGTGGTAGCGGATTTTTGTCCAGATAAATATGTAACTTCTTAATATAGCGGTCGGCTGTTTGCGGGATCTTTGAATGTATTGAGACTGGCACGACTGAAGGATCTTCTGACCTGAAAGGGGCTTTTATCTCTATAACGGCATCGGCCTGATTATCATTAATTTTCCTGTCCTGAAATGCGCCAGGGCGAAGGTTTTCATTCCATACTCTGTCTGACGACTTTTTAAGGTCACCCGGGCTTCTGTTCCTCAGGTCGTTAACATCGGCCATGGCTGGTATGACCAGAGCGAAAATGGTTGCTGCCGAGACTGTTTGAACTATCATTCTGAATGAAATCATTACTTCTTTCTCTCTAATGTCTTAATTCATTGACTAATTTTTAATTTTTTAAATAAAGTTGAAATTATACGTTACATGCTAAACGCAATGCATAAGTTTAAACAATTAAGACAGTCGAATTTATAAAAGTTCACAAAAAAGAGGCGTTAAACAAAGAGGACGAAGTGTTATTGGTCATTCATATTTCTATATAGATTATTATTTAATAAGCTTAACTAAGTTGTTAATAATTATAGATTATTAACAGATAAATTTAAGGGTATATTTCTCAAGTGAAGCATGCAAATTGAATATGTATTTGAACATGCATGTTAATAGCTATAATTAAATTACGTGACCAACTACTTGCGTATTAATTAAAATTGCCTAGAATCCACGCGCTTGAGGTTTATGATTTTATTGCTGCGCTGCATCAACTAGATGTGTTAAGTAGTTGGTGACAAAGGCGAAAGTGGTATACAATACACGCCTCAACGTAGCTGAGTAAGAAATCATTAAGGATAAACTTACCCGCACAAAGTAGTTAATGCTTCCGCATTTAAAGAAGTACAGATTAAGAAGTATAAATTTCAATTTGGGAAATATTGTAATTTTTATAGACGCGCGATTAATACATGCCTAATAACGATATAAAATACATGGCAATAGCAAGTCCTTCTTTAAACCGACTGCACGGACTGTGTGGTTTGGTCGTTTTTCCGCATGACAATATTTCTGTTCTAACTGTTTCTGGTCCAACAAGTGAAAAATTCTTTTTACAACTCTTTGATGTCTATTGATCTCAGGATATCAGGGGGTTTCTGTGTACACACGAGATCAAACATGATCAACTAATATAAGAGGAGGAGGTCATGAGTAAAATATCTTTTAAATC
>SMVA01134797.1_pt1 | contig 11456 bp, 9 predicted proteins | sample 2456451 | NCBI WGS metagenome assembly SMVA01 (sample SAMN11095933, study PRJNA526329) | marine sediment metagenome | biome: Marine sediment; feature: Surficial sediment; material: Deep marine sediment; isolation source: Hadal surficial sediment | place: Pacific Ocean | collected 2014-05 | depth 0-1...
CGCGGAGCGAACAACGACTATAGATCCGACCACTTGGCCAGAACGACCGCCCGCAACAGATCCTGTTCGGGGACGTAGTTGAGCAATTCCAACGCTTGATCGACCAGCAACCACTTCAATTGGTCGACTTCCTCATTGGCAGTAAAAGACGATCCCGGGCGCGTCTGCATGTTCCAAAACAGGACGACCTTGACTCGTTGCCGAACCAGATAGCTGAAGCTGCCGGCAAAGTCATCCAGTTCGACGTCGAGCCCCGTCTCTTCTTCGACTTCGCGTAGTGCCGTTTCGGTCCAGGACTCGCCGGCTTCCATCTTCCCTTTTGGAAAAGACCAGTCATCGTAGCGGGGTCGATGAACCAAGACGACTTCGGGGCCCCGCGCCGATTGACGCCACACCAGACCACCCGCCGCCTGAATTACGTCGTTTGAGTTATCTTGCCGTTGATTCACGTTTGTGTTTTCCAATATCCACCACGTTGGTGATCAAACAGCGTTTCACGGCCACGTACGCGTTCGTCGATGGTTCCATCTCGAAAGACGGTCTGGCCTCTCACCCAGGTTTGGACCGGCCAACCAGTTAGCGTCCTGCCATTCCAGGGACTCCAACGCGACTTGGTTTCCTGTTCGTCGTCGCGGATCATCGCGGACTTATGCAGATCAACGAGCACCAGATCGGCATCGTACCCAACACAAATCCGTCCCTTGTCGACGATGTCCCAAACTTGTGCGGGAGCCTCGCACATCCACTGCACAACCTGCTCGATCGAACAATTCCCTTGGTTGACCTGGTCGAGCATCAAGGCCAACGCGTTTTCGACGGCCGGCAGACCGGAAGGCGAATTCGGATAGGGCTGTGCTTTTTCTTGCAACGTATGAGGTGCGTGGTCCGTGGCAACCAATTGGATTCGACCGTCTAGCAGAGCTTGCCACAACGCTGCATTATCCTGCCTGGTCTTGATCGACGGATTCATCTGGATCCGCGTGCCCAGCCGATCGTAGTCGTCGACATTGAAGAACAGATGGTGCGGACAAACTTCGCCAGTGATCAAATCGCCATGATCCGCCAGAAGATCGAGTTCGTTGGCGGTCGAGACGTGGAGCACATGAAACCGGTGATTGTGTCGCTTCGCCAACTCGATCGCCCGTCGGGTGGAAATCTCGGCGACCCGATGGTCGCGAATTCTGGAATGGTCGGCGACGTCCTGGGTTCCGGCAAATCGCTGCAGATTGGCGCGAATCGTCGATTCATCTTCACAATGGGCACAAATCGGCAGCGATGTCTCGCCAAAGATCGCTTCCAAGGCATCCTGGTCGTCAACCAGCAAGGTACCGGTGCTCGATCCAATGAAGATCTTGATCCCCGGCGTCCGACTTACGGCCTTGAGTTCATCGAGATTCTCACGGGTCGCACCGACATAGAACCCAAAATTCACCAGACATTTGCCAGCGGCCAATTGCAGTTTACTTGCCAACGCGTCCGCAGTGATTGTATTGGGTTGTGTGTTGGGCATCTCCAGGAATGTCGTTACGCCACCCTTGGCGCACGCTCGTGTGGCGTGATGAAAATCCTCTTTGTGCGTGAGACCCGGTTCACGAAAATGGACCTGGTCGTCAATGACACCTGGTAACAAATGTAATCCTGTGGCGTCAATCGTCTCGTCGACGGAGACCTGCACGGCCGGATCGATGTCCGCGATCCTATCGCCATCGACGATGACAGACGTTTGCACACTTCCCGTTGGGAGGACGACGGTTGCATTTTTGACCAGAGTCTTCACGACGTGCACGCTACACCACCTTCACGACGGGCACAATGCCGAGGGTCTGCCTCGGACCGATGCGAGCTCTCATTCGATTCAGCGACCCGCTCCGCGACCAACCAGCGGACGGTGCAAACATCTTGGTCAGTTCACCCTAACCCTGGGCTGATGCAAAGGCTCGAAGACGTCTTCACTTCTTGTCGCGCACGTTGACCAAATCACCTTCCCGTGGGCGGGGAGGTAAATTTGATAACCCGAACACCTGGAAGAGGGGACGAAGAAAGCAGAAGTGAAGTAGTTGAACTAGCGCCGCAGATTGCGGTCGCTGCGCGTGCGAAGACCGTCATAGCGAGGGATGACGGGAAGGGGCTCGCGGAGTTGTGGATTCAAAGAGAGCGGGCGGCGTGTTTCCCCAGTGAAGAAGTTGAATGTGTCGACCGGACCAATAGACGAGAAAAACGGATTCACGGTGATTCGGACATGACGTCTGTCCGGAGACACAACCGCCGATGCCGTCATGCTGACGCCTTGGGGAAGGACCGTAATCACAGGGAAGAATCCGCGCCGCGACGCCGCTGCTGCCGCATACCTCGCGGCGGCCATCCGTCGCAACCTGTCGCGAGTTTCTCTGGCCCGGGCGAGATTCCTGGCCGCTCGGCTCGTCACATCACGGCTGCTCCGTCGGTCCAACTGTTCCTGCAACCGCACCGCGGCGATATCGACTTGCCGATCGTCAAGCCGATCCAATTGAGCGTTTAGTTGAACGATCTGATTCTTGTCCCGTAATTCGGCCGTCAGGTGCTTACGCAGCCATTCACGGCGTTTCTCGGTTGCAGCACGCCTCACTTCAGCAAGCCGCTCTTGGGATGGCCGAGCGTTGTCAACGCGACGGCTGTTCCCGACAGGCTTCTCGTCAGCCTGACACGTCGCCGCAGCGATCAGCGGGCACGAAGCAATCAACAGAAAAAGAGAAAGGTGTGTTCGCAAGTGGTTCATTTTCTCTACCTCATAATCTCCGCGTTCACCAGCGGCCAATCTAGCGATCGCGAATTGTCTCGAGTTTCTCCAGCAGTTCGCGTTTTTGATCTCCGGTGGCACGTGCTGCCGCTTGTCGATAGCGCACGCGAGCCGCACCAAAACGACCCACTAATTCGGCGGCCTTCGCTTCTTCAATCAAGCGATTCAAATCGTCTGCTTCCTCTTCCGCGCGGGCCGCCTGGCGACGACGGATTTCTGCGACGCTGATGTCGCCTCGTTCCGCCGTGCTGCCAGAATTTTGAACGCGAGATCCGAGCGTCAGACCGAGGGTTGTTTGTGTGGCGGCGCCGAGCACTAGATCTGGTATCCCGGATGCATCGCTGGAATCGACCGCAACTGGCGCGTCGACCGCAACTGGCGTAACCGTTTGCTGAGATCGTCTCGCTCGTTCGTATCTCAGACGGGCGAGCCGCTCCTTGAGCGGACTGATTAATACGGGTGGCGAAACGCGAGCCCGACTCCCGACAACTGGAATCAGGCCGGTAACAAATGGTCGCAATTGGACGTCGCGCACCGATCCAACCGCACCGTTCATAACGGTCACGCTGGGAGTCGACGAGGTGATCGAGCGATTGCTTCCTTGCGCCGCAGTTAGATTGAATGAGAATCCTCCGGAAGAAAACCCCAGTCGCGCTGCCGAAGCCGGGTCAAACCCGCCAAAGCGAGGCATCGTCCCTTGCGAACTACCCCGATTAAAAAAGAAACTGCCGTGGCGACCTCGCGAATGATATCCCCAGTCGATGCCAAACCACTCGTAGAAACTATCACTCATGTTGATCGATGGCGTCGAGACGTAGACTTGCTGAGCTACGGCCTTCGGCGCGTGCGAGATCAGTAATGCCGCGAAGACGATCAACATCATGCGACGAACCATGGTATCCTCCATCCGACTGGCCACAGGACTACCGTCTCAACGATAAGAGTCGCAGTTCGCCACGCGAATGGCTATACGACCGATATTGATTTAACGGTCTGGGCAGATTTGGAATTGTAGGGCGAACCATGCGACCAGGTCAATCAAAATCGCGTTTCATATCGAACTTGCTGGGTAGGTCGTAACGCGGTTTCAAGACCACGAAAACCCGAGTACACGGCGGACTTCCTGGGGACTGGTTTGTCCGGTTTCGACTGCCTCGAGGGCGCGTTGACGAATCGGCACCATTCCGGCCTGAACCGCCAGCTCTTCCAAGTTTCTGGAGTCGTCACGAGAGAGGATCGCCCGCCCTAACTCGGTGGCACTCGATTCCAGGATCTCGGCCAGCACCAATCGGCCTTGAAATCCACTACCCAAGCACTTCGGGCACCCCACGGCGTTCCAAGCTTTGGTGGCGGTCAGACCTACTTCCTGGGGATCCTCGTCTGCCCGTTGTTTGCACTCACATAGCCGCCGCACCAGTCGCTGACAGAGAATACCCAGAATACCGCTCCGCAGTAGGTAGGGCTCGATCCCCATGTCGGACAATCGACTGATGGCCCCGGCGGCACTGGCTGCATGAAACGTCGAAATCACCAGGTGTCCGGTCAGTGATGCTTGAAAAGTCGCTTCGGCGGTTTCGCTATCGCGAATCTCGCCGACCAGAATGACTTCCGGATCTTGCCGCATCAACGACCGCAATCCGGCCGCCAAATCAAATCCGGAGGCCGCATTGACCTGCGACTGAGATACGCCGTCGACGGCGACTTCGATTGGGTCTTCCAGCGAGACGATGCTGCGACCATGGTTGGCTGCGCGAACCAATTCCCGCAAACAGGCGTATGCCGTCGTCGTTTTTCCACTTCCTGCCGGTCCGCAGACGACGATGGCACCAGCCGTTTCGCTCAACAACAGCCGCAGTCTTTCGGTCGTCTTCTCTGGCAGGCCCAAGCTATCGACGTGCAGATAGTCGCCCAACGCCGCGAACATCCGCACGACAGCCCGTTCACCATGCAGTGTAGGAAACGAACTGACACGAACTTCGACATGCCCCGGCTGCTGATGCCGGATTCGACCCTCTTGGGGCACGTCGTTGCGATACGTCAACAGCTCGGCCAAGACCTTTAATCGATTGACGACATCCGCCGCTTCGCCTCGCGGAAAACACCCGATAGGCTGCAATACGCCATCCAATCGCCAGCGCACATCCAGGCCTTGCTGAGTCGGCTGCAAGTGAATGTCACTGGCGGAATTGGCGCGTGCCGCCGACAGTAATTGATCGACAAAATTCGTCGCGTATTCGGCGTCGTTTGGGTCGAGCTGCCGTAGTTGATCGGAAATACTAGCTGCCTCGTCGGCAACGGTAGGGTGGTTCATGAAACACAACCATGCGGTGGAATTGAAATGCACAAACGTCGATATGCGAGCCAGAGGACCGGGGCACGGTTCAACAGCACCTTTCAACCTACTGGCTGACCTCCAGGAACGCAAACCGCACATCCATCGTCGTTGTTCTCTGCGCGAACACGACGTAATGTTCGCGGAGCAAACAACGACTCTTTTTCCCAGCGTTCTGTGGCGTTGCACGGAAACTGAAAACGCGGATTTCGGTTGACCTTGATTGTCCATTGATCTAGCCTGACCGGCATGGCCAAGCACGATCCCACCAAGACACACGTCGTAAAAGAACACAAGCACGATAGCCCACTCATCTCCTGCCGCTTTGACCCATCGGGTCGCTACGTGTTTTTCGGGGCGCAGGATTCAAAGGTCTGGCGGTGGGAATGGGGAAGTGACCAGAAGGTTGAGATGTCTGGACATGACAGCTGGGTTCGGGCGATGGCGTTTACACCGGACGGAGAAACGATCCTCACCGGCGGCTATGATGGCCGGTTAGTCTGGTGGCCCTCAGGAGACGGCAAGCCAACAGCCACACGCACGATTGAAGCACATCAAGGTTGGATTCGCGCGGTCGCCGTTAGTCCTGACGGCACGCTGGTCGCGACGGCAGGCAACGACAACCTGGTCAAACTCTGGAACACGTCCGATGGCGCGCTGGTACGGGAATTGTCGCGCCACGAACGCTACGTCTACAACGTCGCATTTCATCCCGCGGGAAAAGACCTGGTCTCCGGCGACTTGATGGGCAATCTCGTGCATTGGGAAGTTGCCAGCGGCAAAGTGGTCAGGGAGTTCAAAGCCAAATCACTGCACAAGTACGACACCACATTCAAGGCGGACATTGGCGGCTTGCGAGGTTTGGCCTTCGATCAGACCGGCAAACGACTCGCTGGCAGCGGCATTACCAACGTAACCAACGCATTCGCCGGCGTGGGCAACCCGGTGATTGCAGAGTTCGATTGGGAAACGGCTGAAGAGACCATTCAACATGTCTCCAAAGATAAATTGCGGGGCGCCGCGTGGAACTTGGCGCTCCATCCAGATGGCACGGTGATCGGTATTTCCGGCGGCGGCGGTGGCGGATTCTTGTTGTTTTGGAAAGCCGACCAAGAAGAGGAATTTCACAAATTCAAGCTTCCCAACACCGCCCGCGATATGGACCTGGCCTCCGACGGAATGCACTTGGCAACGGCGCACTACGATAAGAGGCTGCGCATCTGCAAGATGGCGGACAAAGAGCAAGACTGATGCTCGTATTGCTCTGTCAGGTTTCAATCTTTGGGCGCCAATGGCTCTTGCCAGTGTCCGAGCCGGTCAAATCCGAGAGCACGGCAAAGCCAGTGGCACACACTGAATCGGGAAACTAGAGGCTGACAAAGCACTAGGTATCGTCGGAAAAATCGTTATGCGCCAAAGAGTCGCGACCGTAGTTTCCGAAGACAAACCAAGATTGTGGCAATCCTCCACCCCACTGACGCAATGGTGCGACCTATCCTGCGATGTAAGCCTACTTAGGCGGGATCAGGGTCTTCTCACCCATACCCACACACGGTAGCTTGTTGGGTTCGCGGTTTCCGGGTAAACGGGGTAGGTGAATCGTCTAGTCATTTGTTGCAGGAAGTCGGAATCATGTCGCTGGCAGAACCGCCGAATCGTAAGAGGCCAATCCGATTTCTCTTCGAGAACTCGATTTTTCTAATTGCCGGAGCTGTTGGCGCACTGGTGTGGGCGAACACCTCGCCGCATTCATACCACAACTTTACGCATTTCGACCTGTTGTCGATCTTCCGTGATGCGGACGAGCAACATGGCCATGACGCCACAAGCGATCACACGGTCGCGACCGAGAGTCATGCTGAGACTCCCGAGGACGGACAAGTCGCCGATGCAGGTCAACCCGCAGAGGACGAATCTGGGGAACACGAAGCTGCGAGTACGCTGACAGCGCCCGCTCCAGATGGATCGCCGATTAGAACCCTGACATTGCATTTCCTGGTAAACGACCTCTTCATGGCGTTGTTTTTCGCCATCGCTGGCAAAGAAGTCTGGGAGGCATTGCTGCCCGGAGGCGCCCTTTCCGACCCGCGAAAGGCAGCCACACCGTTGTTTGCAACGCTCGGTGGCATCGTGGGGCCCGCGGTGATTTACGTGGGTGGCGTGTTGATGTTTAGTTCATGGAGCGAACTCGGGAGGGGTTGGGCCGTTCCATGCGCGACCGATATTGCCTTCAGCTATCTTGTCGCGCGAATTATCTTTGGTGCCGGACATCCGGCCATTGCATTCCTTCTGTTACTGGCTATCGCCGATGATGCGATTGGTCTGGTGATTCTGGCCGTTTTCTATCCAACCGGCGATTTGGCGCTACAATGGTTGCTATTGAGCGTTGCTGGAATGGTCCTGGGATATGTCTTCCAAAAAGTACTAAAACTGTCCAGCTTCTGGTGGTACCTGTTAATTCCCGGTGCCATGAGTTGGTATGCCTTTTACATGTCTGGTATTCACCCCGCCCTGGGGCTGGTTCCCATCATTCTTTGTATGCCACATGCTAAGACGGATCTGGGGATTTTTGCGCGTGAAGAACTAGGCCGCCACGACGCATTGAACGCTTTCGAACATTGGTGGAAGAATCCAGTCGAACTCATTTTGGGTTTGTTCAGCTTGGTCAATGCCGGAGTCGCGATGACCAATGTGGGTGTCGGCACTTGGCTGGTATTGAGCGCGCTAATCATTGGTAAGCCTGTGGGCATCGTCTTTTTCACCTGGATTGCCCAAAGAGTGTTTAAACTGGAAATCCCTGGAGGCATGGGCTATCGCCATGTGCTCACCATCGGCATGGTGGCGGGGATTGGCTTTACCGTTGCCCTGTTCGTCGCCACGGCCGCATTCCCAATTCCCCCGACGAGCCCTGCGGTGCTCGATGCCGTCAAGATGGGTGCCTTGGGCAGCTTCTTTGCCGCGGTCATCGCGTTCGTAGGTGCGCGGATGATGGGGATTCGTCCCGACGTTGCGCCGGCGGAAACAACGGTGGCCACGAAAGCCGAGGCGGCGGATCCGTCAGAGCCTAGCCTGGTCGAATCTTCGGGAAATTCATTAGCATAATGCCTGCCAAAGTCGGCCTGGGGTGAACTCCTCAGACGGACTACAATTCGCTTGTTACGAATCGCGGGGGGACGTTGGTCCCCCTGTTTTTTTGATCCGAGCACGCCATGGCCAACGTCGATTTTATCAGCCAGATTCACCGTTCGACCGCGCGTGACTACCTGGGCCGCGTCAACGAAGACGACAAGGCGGTCTGCGCCGAAGTGGCTTTGCAGTGGGGTCGCGATTACTGGGACGGCGACCGAAAATATGGTTACGGTGGGTTTCGCTACGACGGCCGCTGGCGCTCTGTGGCCGAAGAAATCGCCTCGCACTACCAGCTCGCCGAAGACGCCACGATCCTGGACGTTGGTTGTGGCAAGGCGTTCCTGTTGTACGAGTTCACGCAGGTCTTGTCGCAAGCCGACATTGCCGGCCTCGATATCTCCAAGTACGCGATCGAGCATGCCAAAGAGGAAGTGCGCCCCGCCTTACGCGAAGGCAACGCGGTCTCGCTTCCATTCGAAGACAACGCCTTTGATTTGGTGATCTCGATCAATACGCTCCACAACTTGCGGAACTTCGAGCTGCAACAAGCGCTCGGCGAAATCGAGCGGGTAGGTCGTGGTGCCAAGTACATCACGGTCGAGTCATTTCGTAACGAATCGGAAAAGGTCAACCTCTTGTACTGGCAACTCACCTGCCGTTCGTTCTACGATCCCGACGAATGGGAATGGGTGTTTTGCCAAGCCGGCTATTCGGGCGACCATTCGTTTATTTACTTCGAGTAGCTCGCCACATGGATGCTCAGTCTACGACGCCACGGCGACTCTCTCCGCGCAGGTTGCTTGCGCTATTGGAGATCAATCGGGCCGTTTTTTATGCGATCCTGTTGCGACTCTGGCAACTCCTCGCCGGTGCCGGTACGATTTGTCTGATGATGCGGTACTTTAGCCCGGTAACGCAAGGATACTACTACACCTTTGCCAGCCTGGTGGCGATGCAATCGTTCTTCGAACTGGGGCTGAACATCGTCGTCATCAACATCTGCAGCCACGAGTGGGCGCAGTTAGAGCTGGATGAAAGCGGCGCGATACGCGGCGACGCTCGATCTCGCTCACGGTTGGTCAGTTTCGGGCGAATGCTGTTTCGCTGGTACGGGGTCGCATCCGTCCTGTTCATCGTTGTCGCCGGTGTCGTCGGTTTCTATTTCCTCAAGCTACAAGCCGACGTCCAAGTCGCCTGGCATTCTCCCTGGCTGGTCCTGGCCATCGTCTCGGGATTGCTGCTGTGGACGTTGCCGTTTAACGCGATGCTTGAAGGCTGCAATCAAGTCACCACCGTAAATCGGTTTCGTTTGATCCAGGCGATCATCGCCAGCGTTTCGGTGTGGACGGTCATGATTCTTGGTGGCGGTCTGTGGGCCGCGGTCGCGGCGACGACGGCCCGTCTACTGTGCGAGCTGTATTTATTGTTGATTCGCTATCGCCAGTTCTATGCACCGTTCTTCAAGTCGGCTGACGAACATCAGATCTCCTGGAGAGATGAAGTTTGGCCACTCCAGTGGCGATTGGCTATTGGCGGAGTCTTTTCCTACTTTGCTTTTTTTCTCTTGACGCCTGTGATGATTTCCTATCACGGCGCCATCGTGGCGGGCCAGATGGGAATGACCTGGACTGTGGTTGTCGCCATACAGGCGGCCGCGACTGCCTGGGTCCAAACCCGCGTGCCTCGATTTGGGATCCTGATTAAGGAGCGCAACTTTCTCGAACTCGATCGGGTCTTTCGCCGCTTCACTTTGCTTGGCGCGACGGCGATGATCCTGGCCGGTGGAACGTTCTGGCTGCTAGTCGTCGCCCTGAAGTCGCTCGACTATCGCCTTGTTGATCGGCTCTTGGAACCGCTTCCGACGGGCCTGTTGCTGTTGGCGGCCTTCGTGCAAATGCTGGCCAACTACCTGGTCTATTATGTGCGAGCTCACAAGCAAGAACCCTTTCTGGTCGTCGGCGTGATGTCGAATTGCCTCGTGGGGCTAATGATATGGCGACTGGGAAGTTGGTACGGACCGGTAGGTGCCGCGGTGGGCCTTTTGGCGACGAACGCGCTGTTTACCTTGCCCTTGCACTGGGTGGTTTGGATACGATGTCGCCGACAACGAGATTGACGCCGTCCCTGGCAGGACAACTCTTGCAAGTTCACAGGGTCGATGACAACGGGATCCAATTGCTGGACAAATGTGTCGAATATTCGAGGATCACGCCCCACACGCAGGACTGTGGTATGCTCTGGCTGTCCAAACGATTGCAAGTCCGTGATATTCAATCCTTGTTGCTGTAATGATACGATGCATACCGCGACCATCTTGATCATCAAGCCGGAATCAACTTTGCCTCTTGACGTCTTATTGGGGAATCGGATCAGCATCGTATGACGGCAATCCTGGGAATATCGGCCTTCTATCATGACTCGGCAGCCGCGCTGATCGTCGATGGAGATATCGTTGCAGCCGCGCAGGAAGAGCGATTTACGCGCAAGAAACACGATCCTGATTTTCCCCGTAACGCTGTCGAGTACTGCTTGGAAACGGCTGGCTTGCAAGCCGAACAACTTGACTATGTCGGCTTCTACGACAAGCCGTTCTTGAAATTCGAACGCCTTCTGGAAACGTATCTGGCGTTTGCCCCAAGAGGATTTCCATCTTTCCTGAAGTCGATTCCGGTCTGGCTGAAACAGAAATTACATCTGCGCCGCGAATTGAGTCGCGGACTGGGAAACGGCTACAAGAAGCGATACGTCTTTACCGAACATCATGAATCGCACGCGGCCAGCGCTTTTTTCCCCTCGCCTTTCGACGAGGCAGCAATTCTCACCGTTGATGGGGTCGGCGAATGGGCAACCGCCACCCTGGGTATCGGCCGTGATAATCGAATCGAGCTAACGCACGAACTGCAGTTTCCCCATTCACTGGGCTTGTTGTATTCCGCGTTCACGTATTTTTGCGGCTTCCGAGTCAACTCGGGTGAATACAAATTGATGGGCCTGGCACCATACGGCGATCCCAAGTATGTCGACCTGATCTTGGACAAGATCATTGACCTGAAAGACGACGGGTCGTTTCGCATGGACCAGTCGTATTTTCAATACTGCCACGGACTGACCATGACCTCGCGCAAGTTCGACCAGTTGTTCGGTGGGCCACCTCGCCAGGCCGAATCTCCACTGACCGAACGCGAAATGGACATCGCGGCTTCCATCCAAGTGGTAACC
>SMVA01171950.1_pt1 | contig 11454 bp, 7 predicted proteins | sample 2456451 | NCBI WGS metagenome assembly SMVA01 (sample SAMN11095933, study PRJNA526329) | marine sediment metagenome | biome: Marine sediment; feature: Surficial sediment; material: Deep marine sediment; isolation source: Hadal surficial sediment | place: Pacific Ocean | collected 2014-05 | depth 0-1...
GATCCGCCGCACTGTGCGTTTCAAGAAAATTGATCGCGCTATCGCCCGCGGCGATATCGAGGCAGTCAGTGTCACCGCGATGGGATACAGCTCCGGGCAATCGGTGTGTTTCTTCCAGGGCAAACCCGGATTGGAAGGCTGGCAGCGACACCGCCGCGTTGGTCGTCGCACCCTGCTCAATGCAGATCACCTGATGGCCTCTTCCGCTATCCCCAGCCTGTTCCCCACCACCAAGATCGAGCACGAATACTTCGGCGACGGCGCGCTGCGCCAACTCTCGCCCATCAGTCCTGCCCTGCACCTGGGTGCTGACCGGGTGTTTGTGATCGGAGTGAGCGGCAACCGTGACCGTCGCGAGCAGAGCAAACCCAGACCCACCAGGCATTCACCATCGATGGCGCAGATCATCGGCCATATGTTCAACAGCGCCTTCGTCGACGGCCTCGAGGGCGACATCGAAAACCTCGAGCGGGTGAACCGGCTGGTGGCATTGATTCCCGAATCCATCAGAAAGGAACGCGGTATCAAGCTGCGGCCCATTGAGAGCCTGGTGATTTCTCCCTCGGAGCAGCTCGACAAAATTGCCGGCCGCAAGATTCGCTACCTGCCGCGAAGCCTGCGGTTTTTCCTGCGCAATACCGGTGCCACAGCCAGTGGCGGCGGCGCCACCGCGGCGAGCTACCTGTTGTTTGCCAAGCCCTTTATCGACGACTTGATTGCACTGGGCTATAAAGACACCATGTGGGAACGGAATGCCATCGAGGCATTTTTTGCGGCGACAGGCGGACCTGACTAGGGGCTCTCTGTGAGCCCGGGCAGAATTACTGCTAGTATGTGCTTCTGAAACCGCCTTTCAAGAACCCAGCGTGCGCCAACTGACCAAGCAACCAGCCCTCTCCTTTTCCTGCCTGTGTCTGTGCCTGCTCCTGGTTTGTTCCAGCAGGGTCTCCGCTCTCACCCCCGATAAAGCACTCACGCAGTACGTTCACAGCAGTTGGCAAAACGTTCACGGTCTTCCCCAGAACACTGTCAACTCATTTGCCCAAACCGAGGACGGTTACCTGTGGATGGGCACTCTGGAAGGACTGGTGCGTTTTGATGGTGCGCGCTTCACTGTTTTCAATACCCGCAACCACCCCGAGTTCGCACACAATTTCGTGGTGTCGCTGCTGGTAGACAGCCAGAATCGTCTATGGATCAGCACGTCCGGCGGCGGACTGCTGAAAATGCAGGATCAACAGTTCACCCGCTACACCACGCAGGACGGCCTGCCCAGCGACCACATATCGATAGTGTTCGAGGACAGCCGCGGCAAAATCTGGATTGGCACCGATGGCGAGGGACTCGCTAGCACGAGTGATGGTGAAACTTTTGTGCGGGCCGCCGTCGATGTCCCGGGCAGTAGCATCAGCGCAATTACGGAGAGCAGGACCGGACTGTGGATCGGCACGGATGGGGGTTTACTACTGCTGCGTAAAGACGGCTCCGAGATATTGTTCACTCAAGCTGATGGCCTTTCGGATTCGAGCATTCGTGCGCTCTTCTCCGACAACACCGGCGCACTCTGGGTCAGCACGGACAGGGGCCTGGACAAGCTGGAACACGGTCTGTTCACGCCCATTAATCTCAATGCATCCCCGGGCGACGATACGGTTATGGCCATGTTACAAGACCGGGATGGCGAGCTCTGGTTCGCCACTGATGGCGGCGGACTCAAGCGGCGAGACAAGGACGGTTTTTCCTCCTTTACATCACAGTTCGGCCTCTCCAATGACACCGTGCTTGCACTGTATGAAACCACTGACGGGAGTCTGTGGATAGGCACCAATCTCGGCGGACTCAATCGACTCAAAGACGGGCCCATAAGCACCTACACCACCAGGGAAGGGCTTTCTCACAACTTCATTCGCGCGGTGTATGAAGACAGCACAAAGACGCTCTGGATTGGCTCCGAGGGCGGCGGGTTAATGCAGTATCGGGACGGGCACTTCCAGGCATTCACCACCAGCGATGGACTGCCGGATAATTCAGTGTATTCAATACTGGAGGATGCCAGCGGCGACCTCTGGGTTGGCACAGGCAACGGCCTGGCACGGCGCACTGGCAATACCTTCGAGGTGATGGACGAAAGCTCCGGTCTCGCCAGCGGCACCATACTCACACTCCTTGAAGACAGCGCCGGCACACTCTGGGCAGGCACCTGGCGCAGCGGTCTTGTTCGCTACAAAGACGGCGTTTTTTCTTCCATTACTACTGAACATGGCCTGGCTAACAACACGATCAATGCCCTGCTGGAAGACAGCGAGGGCAGACTCTGGATCGGCACTCGTGGTGGCGGCATCAGCCGCCTGACCAACGGCAAGCTGGAGACTTTTACTACCGCTGACGGCCTCTCCGATGACCTGGTTTTTGCATTCTTCGAAGACGACACAGGCAGCCTCTGGATCGGCACTTATGGCGGCGGAATCAACCGCTACAAGGACGGTAAATTCAGCGCGGTAACGGAAGCACAGGGACTGTTCGACGATGTTATTCATCGCATTATCGACGACGGTCGCGGCAACTTCTGGATGAGCAGCAATCGCGGCATTTTTTCCGTCGCCAAAATTGAGCTGGATATGGCCGCCGACGGAACACTGGACATGGTGAACCCTGTTGTCTTCGGTATCAACGACGGTATGAAGAATGTCGAGTGCAACGGCGGTGGCAATGCCGGCATTCTCGGCAGCGACGGCGCGCTATGGTTTCCTTCCGTTGCGGGCCTGTTGCGCGTCGCACCAGACGCGATCGAGGCGAGTGGTCCGCCGCTGAAACTCCTCATTGAGGAGCTAAGGGTCGGCGGTTCCCCCCTTGCCGACGCCAATAAACTGAACTTGCCCGCCGGCACAAACAACCTGGAAATTCACTACACCGCGGTTGACCTCCATTCACCGGAAAAGCTGATTTTCCGTTATCGGATGCAGAATTACGACAAGGACTGGATAAACGCCGGCAGCCGGCGCACAGCATACTATTCTCAATTACCGGCAGGTCGATACCGGTTCCAGGTCCAGGCAGGATACGGTCCGAACCTGTCCGCTATGCAGGAGGTGAGCGCCGAACTGCGTGTCGCTCCGCGCTGGTATGAGACCGGGTGGTTCCGTGGCATGCTCCTGCTTGCCTTGTTGTTCATTGCCTATGCGCTGTATCGCCTGCGTACCAGCCAGGTGAGCCGACGCACACTGCAACTTGAGCGCGAGGTATCCGAACGCACAGCAGCACTGGAAACAGCCAACCAGCAGCTCAAACAGCTGTCCATCGAGGACGGCCTCACCGGCTTGCTCAATCGCCGGGCCTTTGACGCTCTGCTCCAGGACGAGTGCCGCCGGGCAGAACGGGCAAAAATCCCCTTGGCACTAATGATGCTGGATATCGATTACTTCAAGCAGTTCAACGATATCTACGGTCACCAGGCCGGAGACGCCTGTCTGATTCTGGTAGCCGATACGCTGAAGAAGGCATGCGGTCGCGCCGGTGAATTCGTCGCCCGCTATGGCGGCGAGGAGCTTGCGATCATTCTACCTGCAACATCACCCGAGTACGCCCTACAGCAGGCCGAGAACCTGCGCTGCAAACTGTTGGAACTCGCTATCCCCCACTCTGGATCTGACGCTGCAAAGGTCGTAACAGTAAGTATTGGCGTTACCAGCCTGGTACCTGTGTCTGGACAGTCGCCCTCAGTTCTGGTGAGCGCTGCTGACAAGGCGCTTTATAGTGCCAAGGCGGCCGGTCGTAACAGGGTCGAATTTACAGAAGTAGATTAGACCAGCCCTGCAATTTGCAGCAGGGCCAGGCCCAGAGTCAGGCTGACACTCGAAAACAGCGTCGACACCACCACTATATTGGCCGCCCTGGCGCCATCGCCGCCGGATGCCATCACCATGATATAACTGGTCGCCGCCACCGGTGAGGCGAGCAGAAGAAACAGCACGCCGAGTTCGGCACCGTGCACCCCCATGGCGACCGCTATCGAAACACCTGACAGCGGCGCCACCAGCAACTTCCACAGCGTGGCCTCCAGGGTCAAGCCACTGGCAGCGTGCAAGGCCCTGAAATTAAGGCTCGCACCAATGCACATCAATGACAGCGGCAGCAGGCCCGTGGTGAATACAGCGCCCGCGTTCAACATGCGCAGCGGCACCTCAAGCCCTGACAGGGAAACCACCACGCCCGCGCCGATGCCAATAATAAGCGGATTGGCCAGGATACCGCCCAGCAGACCGGCTGCTGACAAGCCCCGCCCGTAGGCGTTGTTTAGAAGCACCACGGCAATCAGGTTATAGAGTATGGTCATCACTGCCACCGGCAGCGCCGCCAGGGCCAGACCATCCTGGCCATAGGCTGCGGCGCACAGGGCAACACCAATAACACCCAGGTTTGAGCGGTAGGCAGCCTGCACGAATATCGCTCCGTCCTCCAGTGGGAACTTGCGCCAGCGCCGGTAGAGGGATGCCGCAGCAACGACCACAAATGTAGCGACAATGCCTGCCAGCAGGTAATTGGCGGCAAAAATATGCGCGTAATCGACGCGCGCCGCCGCAAAAAACAGAATCACCGGCAAGCCCGCGCGAAACACTAACAGGGATACCGCTCGAATCAGGCCATCGGTAACCCAACTGATCCGCCGCAGAACCACGCCGCAGAGAACCCAGAGAAAGGTCGGCCCGGTAACGCCGAGGGCGAAACCGAACAGGCCGCTAAAACTTTCGAGAAAGTTCAGGCAGCTTCCCCCAGTGCATCGGCGAGTGCCTCAAGCAAACTGTCGATCTCTGCTTTTTCGTCAATCAAGCAGGCGGCCTCGAGCTCGCGCCGGGTGAGCACTGATTTTCCCGGATTTTTCGACATAGTATTTCTCTTTAAATACATAGTGTTACAGATTGTTTGCCGAGTTTACTCCCAAAGTAATTTCGCAGATATACCTGACTACCGGTAGATGGTCTAGAATGGCTCGATGATGGAAAAGATTCGAGAAATCGCCCAATCGATGGCGCAGGAGCCCGGTGCACTACTGCCGATACTGCATGCCATCCAGGATGAGTTTGGCTACGTGCCGGAGAGCGCGGTGCCGCACATAGCGGGCATCCTCAACCTGTCCCGGGCCGACGTACACGGTGTGATCTCCTTCTATCACCTGATACGCACCACGCCGCCGGGCCGGAGAACCCTGTACATCTGCCGGGCGGAATCCTGCCGCGCCATGGGTGGTAAAGCGGTAGAGGATCATGCCCGGGCGCGGCTGGGAATCGATTACCACCAGACCACTGCCGACGGAGAAGTCAGCCTGGAGCCGGTGTATTGCCTGGGCAATTGCGCCTGCTCACCCAGCGTGATGATTGACGACCGCCTGTACAGCCGGGTAGACCCGGCCCGTCTCGACGAGTTACTACAATCGTGAGCCGCGCCCAGACCCGTGTTTTTGTTCCCGCTGACTCCACGGCTCGCTCCCTGGGTGCGGATGCGGTCGCTGCCAGTATTGAAGCTGCGGACATCGAGCTGGTACGAACCGGTTCGCGCGGGCTCTACTGGCTGGAACCCCTGCTGGAAATCGGAACCAGCGCCGGACGTATTGGATTTGGCCCCCTGTCGGCGGCAAGTGCTGCCTCACTTTTTGCCGACGGAATTCCCGACGCAACACACCCGGACTGCCTGGGCCTGGTAGAGGAACTCCCCTATTTGCAGGCACAACAGCGCCTGACCTGCACCCGGGTCGGCATTACCGACCCACTTTCCCTCACCGATTATGAGGCCCTGGGCGGATTTGCGGGCCTGCAGAAAGCGCGGGGCATGTCAGCGGTGGAGATCGTAAAAGTCATCACAGATTCCGGCCTGCGCGGGCGCGGTGGCGCCGCTTTTCCCACCGGTATCAAGTGGCAGACTGTGCTCGATGCGCCAGCGGATACCAAATACATTGTCTGCAATGCGGATGAAGGGGATTCCGGCACTTTTGTCGATCGCATGATCATGGAGAGTGATCCCTTGGTGCTGATCGAGGGCATTGTCATCGCCGGCCTGGCGGTGGGTGCCGACGAGGGATTTATCTATTGCCGCGCCGAATACCCGCAGGCGATCACCACGCTCAATAAGGCTATTGCACTTGCCGGCGAAGCGGGTCACCTGGGCAACTTCAAATTGCAGGTGCGCAAGGCCGCCGGCGCCTATATTTGCGGGGAGGAAACCGCCCTGCTGGAAAGCCTGGAGGGCAAGCGGGGAATGGTCCGCTATCGCCCGCCGCTACCGGCGATCGAAGGTCTGTTTGGCAAACCTACGGTGGTCAACAACGTGATCAGCCTGGCCTCTGCCCCCGGCATTCTGGCCCAGGGGGCCGCACACTACCGCGATTTCGGGGTGGGCCGCTCCACCGGCACACTGACCGTGCAACTGGCCGGTAATATCAAACGGGCGGGACTCATCGAAGTGCCTTTTGGACTGACATTGCGCGAGGTACTGGAGGAATTTGGTGGCGGCACCGCCTCCGGGCGCCCCATCAAGGCGGTGCAGGCGGGCGGCCCACTGGGCGCCTACATCCCCCCGGCACACTTCGATACCGCTCTGGATTACGAGGCCTTCAAAGACATTGGCGCAATGATCGGTCACGGTGGTCTGGTGGTATTCGATGATACCGTCGATCTAGGCGACATGGCCCGCTTCGCGATGGAGTTCTGTGCCGAAGAATCCTGTGGCAAATGTACCCCCTGCCGCATCGGTTCAGTACGGGGTGTTGAGGTGATAGACCGTATTCGTGCTGGGGTCGCCCCGCAGGACAACCGCATTCTGCTGAAGGATCTCTGCCATACCATGATCGACGGTTCCCTCTGCGCACTGGGCGCCATGGCACCACTGCCGGTACTCAGTATCATGGAACACTGGGAGGAGGAATTGTAATGGACAATTTTTACCGGGTGGGCGCCGAGCAGGACCTGGGCACCCCGGCCTCAGGCAACACCGAGCTGATTGGGCTCTACATCGACGGTTGTGAAATAGCCGTACCCGTCGGCACCTCAGTCATGCGCGCCGCGGCCCTGGCGGGAACGCAAATTCCCAAACTCTGCGCCACGGAGGATCTTGAGGCATTCGGATCCTGTCGGCTCTGCCTGGTGGAAATTGAAGGCCGCCCGGGACATCCCGCCTCCTGTACCACCCTCGCCGAGGAAGGCATGAGCGTGCGCACACAATCCCCGCGCTTGGAGGAATTACGCCGCAATGTCATGGAACTCTATATATCAGACCATCCCCTGGATTGCCTGACCTGCGCTGCCAACGGCGATTGCGAACTGCAGGATATGGCCGGCGTGGTCGGCCTGCGCGAAGTGCGCTACGGCGACACGGGCGCCAATCACCTGGCCAAGGCCAAAGATGAGACCGCACCCTACTTCAGCTTCGACCCCGCCAAATGCATTGTCTGCTCACGCTGTGTGCGTGCCTGTGAAGAACAACAGGGTACTTTTGCACTGACCATCGAGGGCCGCGGCTTCGACTCACAAGTCGTCGCCAGCCAGGCCGATGATTTTATCGATTCTGAATGCGTCTCCTGTGGTGCCTGCGTCAAAGCCTGCCCCACCGCGACCCTGATTGAAAAATCGGTCGTCGAACAGGGCCAACCGACCTCGGCGGTAATCACTACCTGCGCCTACTGCGGTGTCGGCTGCTCCTTTCGGGCGGAACTGCAGGGCGACCAGCTGGTGCGCATGGTGCCCAACCGCGACGGCCATGCCAATCACGGTCATGCCTGCGTCAAGGGGCGTTTTGCATTTGGCTATGCCAGCCACCCGGACCGGATCACCACACCGATGATCCGCGATTCGATCCACGACCCCTGGCAGAAAGTTAGCTGGGACGAGGCGATCACCCACGCCGCTCAGCGACTGCAAGCCATACAAAAACAGTACGGTCGCAAATCCATCGGCGGCATTACCTCTTCCCGCTGCACCAACGAAGAGGTTTACCTGGTGCAGAAGTTTGTCCGCGCCGCTATGGGCAACAACAATGTCGATACCTGTGCGCGAGTCTGCCATTCCCCCACCGGCTACGGATTGAAGACTACCCTGGGAGAATCGGCGGGCACCCAGACCTTTGATTCGGTGATGCAGGCCGATGTGATTATGGTTATCGGGTCCAACCCCACCACGGCGCACCCGGTGTTTGCCTCGCAGATGAAGCGCCGCTTGCGCCAGGGGGCCGGACTCATCGTAGTAGACCCCCGCGCCATCGAGCTGGTGAACTCACCCCACGTTCGCGCAGACCATCACCTGCAGTTGAGGCCGGGCACCAATGTGGCGGTGATCAATGCCCTCGCCCACACCATTATTACCGAAGGGCTGGAAGACAAGGACTTCATCGCCGAGCGCTGCGAGGACGAGGCCTACCAGGTCTGGCGTACATTCATCAGCCAGCAGGGCAACTCCCCGGAAGCCCTGGCGGAGATCACCGGCGTCGACGCGGAAACCGTACGTGCGGCGGCTCGTCTCTACGCCAATGCGCCCAACGGCGCCATCTACTATGGGCTTGGGGTCACCGAGCACAGCCAGGGCTCGACCATGGTCATGGGCATTGCCAATCTCGCCATGGCGACCGGCAATCTCGGTCGAGAGGGTGTCGGCGTGAACCCCTTGCGCGGACAAAACAATGTCCAGGGCAGTTGTGACATGGGCAGCTTTCCCCACGAACTCCCCGGTTACCGACATCTGTCGGATGCGACAACCCGCGAATTATTCGAGAAGGAGTGGCAGGTAAGCCTGGACCCGGAACCGGGTTATCGCATTCCCAACATGTTCGATGCCGCCGTCGCCGGTGAGTACAAGGGCCTGTATATACAGGGCGAAGACGTCGCCCAGAGCGACCCCGACATCCACCATGTGCACGCGGCGCTATCCGCCATGGAGTGTGTGATCGTGCAGGACCTGTTCCTCAACGAAACGGCCAAGTTCGCCCACGTGTTCCTGCCCGGCTCTTCCTTTCTCGAGAAGGACGGCACCTTCACCAATGCCGAGCGCCGAATTTCCCCGGTCAGGAAGGTCATGGAACCCTTATCCGGGATGGCTGAATGGGAGGTGACCGCCGCCCTCTCCAAAGCCATGGGCTACGAGATGCACTACCGGCATCCATCAGAAATCATGGACGAAATTGCCAGGCTGACCCCGACTTTCCGCAATGTCAGTTATGCAAAGCTCGACGAAATGGGCTCGATCCAGTGGCCCTGTAACGCCGATCACCCCGACGGCACTCCCTTCATGCACGAGGGTGAGTTTGTCCGCGGCAAAGGCTTCTTTGCACCTACCCCCTATGTGGCCAGCGATGAACGCTGCAACAGCAAATACCCCCTGTTATTGACCACCGGTCGCAGCCTCTCCCAGTACAACGTCGGCGCACAAACCCGTCGCACTGAAAATATGCTTTTCCATAACGAGGACCGTATTGAAATACACCCGACGGATGCAGAGACACGAGGTATCAGCGACGGCGGCTGGGTGGGCATCAAAAGCCGCGCCGGCGATACGGTACTGCGAGCCCTGGTCACCGACAGAGTGCAGCCCGGCGTGGTCTACACCACCTTCCACCATCCGGAGTCCGGCGCCAACGTGGTCACCACCGATAACTCGGATTGGGCGACCAACTGTCCCGAGTACAAGGTGACCGCCGTACAGGCCTACCCGGTGTCGCAACCCGGTGATTGGCAGGACAGCTTCAAGCGCGTCGATAAAGAGCAGCGGGAGTTGCTGGAGGCCGCGCGCTCATGACCGTCGACGTCGAAAAACTCACCAAAATGGCGCGGCAGATTATCGCCAATATGAACTATACCGATGACCCGGCAATCGTCGCCGCAAAAGCCGCCGACCATATGAACCGCTTCTGGGATCCGCGCATGAAGGCGGCGTTGCGTGACCACGGTGCAGGGGATGCCGCCGGGCACTGTGAGGAATCCCAGGCACTGCTAACAGACGTCATTCGACAGTTGGATTAAGTGGGTCTCCGGGTCGCCACTGCGCGAAAATCCATAATTCGATTGCGGTCTAATAAATAGCTCTAAGTAGTTGATATTAATATAAATATTATGTTTATTTAGGGAGGAATCAGGCATAAACTAAGCACTGTATATTTATACAGCTATGGAGAGATTTCCATGACCGCCGCCCTCCCCCAGGACCCCGATTTCACACCCGTAGATTGCCCCCAATACAACGCACACCTGGCCAAAGAACTCACCCGCCTGGCCGGTCATATGAACGCCGGGGATTACCGGTTTTTGAAGCTGACCGCCATCTTCGACAAGCGCAGTGCCTGGGTTGGTGCGGGCATTCAATCCTGCGCCCACTGGCTGCAGTGGCAGTGCGGCCTGACCCTCGGTGCGGCGCGGGAGAGAGTCCGCGTGGCACGATGCCTTGAGCACTTGCCCCTGACCAATGCCGCCTTCGCCGCGGGAAAAATCTCCTTCTCCATGGTTCGCGCCATGTCGCGCACTGCCACCGATGCCAATGAAGGCTTTTATCTCAGGATCAGTGAATACGGCACCGCCAGCATGATGGAGCGCCTGGTACGTACCCATCGGCGGGTCAAAAAATTGCAGGAGAAGAATCCCGAGAAAGAGCAGCAGGAAGCCCGCTCACTCACCTATTACATCGACGACGATGGTATGTGGGTGATCAAGGCGAAGATCCCCGCTATCGAAGGCGAACTGGTGGTCAAGGCACTGAATGCCATTATGGATGCGGAAGAGGAGGAGTTGGCAGAGGCTGTGGTAGCCCCGGAGGAATGCCAGGAAACTTCAAAGCCCAGAGCCACATTCCCTCAAAAACGCGTAGATGCTCTCTGTACCATGGCCGAGCACTATGTTGCCACGGCTGAAAACGGCGTTGCCGATCTCAAGGGCAGTGAACGAACCCAGCTCATACTGCACGTCGATATCAACACGCTGCAGAAACACACGAACACGGAACCCACACGTTGCCACCTGGATCATGACAACTGGTTGCATCCCGATACCGCGAGGCGATTATCCTGCGATGCCAGTCTGGTTACGGTGCTGGAAGACGACAAGGGCAACGTGCTCAATATCGGCCGCCGTTCCCGTATCCTCCCCTCCGCCATCAAACGGGCGTTGGATATCCGCGATGGGGGATGTCGGTTTCCGGGCTGTGGTTGTACGCGCTATGTGGATGCCCACCATATCGAACACTGGGCAGACGGGGGTGAAACCAGTCTGGGCAACCTGATTACCCTGTGTCGGTTTCACCACAGGCAGTTACACCTGGGTGAATTCAGTATCACCCCGGATGGCGGCGAGTTTATCTTCTCCAATCGGCGGGGAATTGAGATCGTGCCGACTTTCCGGCCGCAGTTTGCCGATCAGGAAAACGTTTCCGCGGAGATTTTAGAGATAGAAACGCTGCGCCCGGAAATCTCCGCGGAAACGTGTAGGAC
>SMVA01425945.1_pt1 | contig 11454 bp, 15 predicted proteins | sample 2456451 | NCBI WGS metagenome assembly SMVA01 (sample SAMN11095933, study PRJNA526329) | marine sediment metagenome | biome: Marine sediment; feature: Surficial sediment; material: Deep marine sediment; isolation source: Hadal surficial sediment | place: Pacific Ocean | collected 2014-05 | depth...
TGTCTGGCACGGCTGGGCGGTCAAGTCGATCACCAGTGCCGATCGTGAAAACCCGGAGCCGCTGATCAACGAAATTGTCGAGGCTATATTGGCTGAGTTTCCGCCGACCGCAGGCTGATCGCACGTGCCCGCTTGAGGGTAACGGTAAAGCTCGTGTTGCTGGGTGTAGCCGGCTGCACGATGCGCGTACCGTACTGCACAGATATAATATTCCACAGCTCGATGTTGTTGCGCACAGCATGGGCGGACTTGTGAGTTGGGGCACAGTGAGTTGCTGGAGCGAATTCTCGCCGATGGCGCGAACAGGCTGGAGTTCCCGAATTGTTGAGGGGTGACGTGATGACGAGTAAATCAGCTGTACTGTTGGGCGTTCTTTTGCTGGCTGTCGCGAACAGTGTTCAGGCTCACGAGGAGTCAAACGACGTGCCGCCGACGCGTGCTCAGGGATACGTGCAGATCTGGTTAGGCAGTGCCGGCGCTGACGACTCCTGGTCGGTGGACGACGGTGCCGGTACGACCTTGTCGGGCGACTATTCCAGCCTGCCGCTTGGCGGGGGTGTAGGTCAGCGGATGTGGGGAGACCGAGCCCAGTATGGCTTCGAGGGCGGTGGTCTCGTGTCCTGGCAGAATGATGACATCGATTTTACCGGCGGCGAACCCGGACTCGTGGTCGCGGTAGATACGGATCTGATCATGGTGGAATTATTCATGGGTGGTGTCGTTGCCGTGCGGCCGACCCGGTGGCTGCGCCTATACCCCGCCGGTTGGGCGATGGCAGGCAATACGCCGTTCCGCTATTTCAAGCAGAGCGAACACCGTGGCGGACAAGCAGACCACCTGGTTGTGCACTGGCCGGACGGCATCAAGGCGAAGGGGGAAATACGCAGTCAATATCATCACATCAGCGATATCGCGCCGACCATCATGGAAGCCGCGGGTATCGAAGTACCAAAGGAATATAATGGCGTTGAGCAACAGCCGATGGATGGGCATTCATTGATGCGTTCATTTAGCGCCCTCGCAGCAGTGCCCATGATCACTCAGGAACGGGCCTACACTTCGCCAATCTGGTACACACCATAATGACAAGCGCGCCACAACCTTTACCGGTCTTCCAAACAGTGGGTACACCTAGATTGCGTGCTGCCATTCTTTTTTTGGTTTCAACCGCTATCTGGAGCGTTAGTTCCGCATCATCTTTGCCAGAAGGTACTGATGTATTCGAGTTTTCTTCCTTCACAGAAGTAGAAGGGCTTTTTGAGGAACGAGGTTATACACCGGAGAACTGGCAAAAAGGTATCAAGGAAGTGCCGCGATTGTACCTGAGTCATATTCCTGAGCGTTGGCGAAGTGCGACTTCGCAAACTATCTCTGTGCAAAAGAAGAAACAGATTTTCTTTCGAATATTAGGCCCCCTCGTGCTCAGGGCAAATGAGTTGATACTTGAAGATCGGAACTGGCTCCTGAGTCGTACTGTGCATGAGTCCAACCCCCGCTTGGCTGCGCTGCGGGAAGCCTACCGTATTCGTGATGGAAGCATCGAAGAACTGATGTCGAGAGTGGACGTGGTGCCAACTTCGCTGGTACTTGCTCAGGCCGCAGAGGAAAGTGGTTGGGGTACCTCTCGGTTTGCCGATCTGGGGAATGCGCTGTTCGGCCAATGGACCTATGGTGCGGGAATCGCGCCTCTGCAAAGGCGCAAGGAGAAGGGTCAATATAGCATTGCGGCGTTTGACTCTCCGCTTGGCTCTATTCGCGCCTATTTGCAGAACATCAACAGCCACCCGGCCTATCGGGAACTAAGAAAGTTGAGGGCTGCGGCCCGCACTAAGGGTGGTGTCGCTTCAGGATACGATCTCGCGAAAACCCTCACGAAGTACTCGGAAAGAGGTGAAGATTACGTGCACTCTTTGCACGCGATCATGCGGGTAAACAAACTGGCGCCCACAGATAGCGCGTTTTTGACCAGGACCAAGGCGGTTGTTCTGCTGCCTGTTGGAGACAATTCGAATTAGCCAGATCGAATTTGCCTCAACGTTGGTTGGTCGCTTGCGTATATAATGCGTAACCAGTTCTCTTTTTGATTCTAGATGGTATTTTTATGATCAAAACCCTACCGTTCGTAGCCGTCACGCTGTTGCTAAGCGGATGTGTTACCTCCACTAAGTTCGTTGACAGTTGGCAAGCTGAATCCTTCAGCCGGGACGATTTGAACAACGTGCTGATCGTTGCTGTCACGAGTAACACGACTTATCGATTTATATTCGAAGCTGAAATCGAACGCCGCATACTCAAAGGTGGGCGGAACGGTATCACCAGCCTGCGAGCTTTGGGTGACAAGTTCCCCAGGAAGGAGGCTGTGCTGGCCTATGTTGCAGAAAATGACATCGATTATGTGATGGTCACTAGCGTCGCCGATATAGAAACAGTAACAGAGCGTGTACCCGAGTCGGTGCGTACTTATTACACGGGGCCATACTATCCGAGCGTTGGATACTATTATGGTGGTATGAGCGACTCTATAACCATGGTTCGCGAAAGTTACGTCGACACCCGCACCACGGTAGTTCTGGTGACGACGATATTTGACGCTAAAACCGAGGAGCCGGTCTGGGTGGGTCACTCCAGAACCTTCGAGCCAGGCTCAATCGCCAATCTGGCGGGCGATATTGCAAGAGCTAGCTGGAACCATATTTCGCGCTAGCACTCGGCGGTTGGGGCGGTTACTTCATCGCCGAGGTCGTTTGTCAGGTTAACGCCATGTACCTCTGTACCTATAGTAGGCGAGAGGTGAAACACTTTGAAACCAAGCGCTTCAATATTGGCCGCTGCAGCAGCTGCCATAACATCAGCCTCGTGAAAACTCGACTTTTGCATTGCCCGATTACCTTAGCGCAGACAATTACTATTCGGCAATGCTCAGGTTTTTATATCCCCAAGGTCCCGTCGCATTTATTTCCGAGTAGGTACATTCCACAGATTGACACTCTCTAGATAAGACGAGAATGTCATTAGTATGAACATGGAAGCAAAAACGGCCGACTCCTGGTCGAAAACAGGTCGTCAACCTCGCATCGCCATCGTCGGTGCAGGCATGTCCGGTATTGCTGCCGTCGTGAAGCTGCGTAAAGCAGGCTATACCGACCTGACAGTGTACGAAAAATCCGATCGCGTTGGTGGTACCTGGCGGGAGAATAAATATCCCGGGCTTTCATGCGATGTTCCCTCAAGGTGGTATTCATTCAGCTTCGCACTGAATCCAGATTGGTCTCACCGTTATTCCTATGGTCCGGAGATCCAGGCTTACATGGAAAAAACGGCTGAATTTTTTGGCGTTACCGAAGTCGTGCACTTCAATACGCCGGTTACCCATCTCGTGTACGAGGTGCCTGATTGGCGTCTCACCACGGGCGCCGGCGAAGAGCAAATTTACGACATCGTTATTAGCGCAACCGGCGTACTGCACCACCCCGTGAACCCAGAAATTGAAGGGTTAGACAGTTTCGCCGGTCATTGTTTTCACTCTGCGCGTTGGGACTCTTCGGTCAACCTCGAAGGTCAACGCGTTGGCATTATTGGTACGGGCTCGACTTCTGCGCAGATCGTGGGTGAGATCACCGACAAGGTCGATCAAATGTTCGTCTTCCAGCGCACGCCGCAGTGGATGATCCCGTTGCCACAGAAGAAGTACTCCAAGACCTATAAGCGGTTGATGAAGATGTTGCCGTTTCTCATGCGCTTGGGCTATCGCTATTACTACGAAATGATGGTGCGAAATTTCGGTGCTGCCACGGTCGGTGATAAGGACAAACAGGCAATGTTGAGCCGCGTTTGCTCGAAAAACCTGCGAGAAAATATTGCTGATCCTGAACTGCGCGCGAAGCTTACGCCGGATTATCAAGCGGCCTGTAAGCGGCTGATATTCTGCACGGACTTTTATCCCGCCATATCGCGGGACAACGCGCATCTGATAACAGATGCGATTGAGCGCATTACCCCTGAAGGCGTACAAACCAGCGATGGCGCACCACGGGCGCACCGGGGTGTAGCAGTACCGGGGTTTCCGAATTTCTGGTTGATCGAAGGACTAACGGGGCCGGTGGGCAATCTTTCGTTGATCACGGTCTCCGAACATCAGCTCGACTATGTCAGCGGCATGCTGGACAAGATGAAAGCGGATGGCCTGGCAGCCATCGCTGCGAATGAAGCCGCGTTCGACGACTACAACGAAAAAATGCACGTGGCCATACAGTCCACCATCTGGGTAACCGGTGGTTGCACGAGTTGGTACATGGACAGTACCGGCACGCCTAATCTGTACCCGTGGCCACCGGAACAGTATTTGACAGAAATGCATCACCCGGATTTTGCCGAATACCGTTTGCTGCAAGGGGTGGAGGTGGCCGAGCCTGTTGAGGGTGACCAGGTCGTATCAAACTAGGCCACCACCACTCGCACAACGCGATGACCCTTCCATTTGCCTCGTTAGAGCTACTTGTTTATTATGTACGGTATTACCGTACGATATGTGGTTGAAGCCAATGGATTCAGTAAGCGTAAATAAATTCAGAGACAACCTGAAAAAATTTGTAGAACAGGTAGTTAACCAGCATGAACCGATTAAAGTTACTCGCCGTGCAGGAGAAGACTTTGTCGTAGTTAGTGCACAGGACTGGGAGCGTGAGCAAGAAACACTATATGTGCTGCAAAATAGCGACTTAATGAAGCAGATAGCTGCGTCAACAAGTACCCACACTAAGGGGCAGGGATACAAGCTAACAGCAGAGGAAGTTGATGAGATCTCTGGTGTTTGAAGGTAACACATGGCTAGTTTACGAAGAACTCAGGCAAAAAGATAAACGACTACACAAGACGCTTTGCCGGTTACTGAAAGAGATGCTGCGTAATGACCCTTCCACTGGAACTGGCAAGCCCGAACCATTGAAACACACCCTCTCTGGTTTGTGGTCTCGCCGCATTAGCCAGAAAGATCGGGTCATTTATAACTATGACGAGAAATACGTTTACATATTTGCTATCGGTGGTCACTACGACCAATTTTGACCGACCCGCATCACCCGAGGTGTCGCTGAGCTGAATTCTTCGCTAGAGTGACGACAAGCTAATTCATGCGGGTGAAACAAATGGCTGAGCCAGTAAGTAATCTCGACGCACTGGTCGAAGTAAGTCCGTACGGACCAGCGATCGGCGCATAGGTCAGCAATGTTGATTTAACGCAACCTCTGAGTGACGCCGATGTTGCTGCTGTTCGCGATGCGTGGCTCGAACACCAGGTGATTTTCTTTCGCGACCAGGATCTCAGTCTGGACCAGCATATCGCTTTTGGCAGGCAATTCGGTGAGTTGCATATCCACCCGAACGTGCCGTCTCATCCTGATCATCCGGAAGTGCTGGTTATTCATGCCGACGAGCGTTCGAAGAACGTGGCCGGCCATGGCTGGCACACGGATGTCAGCTGTGATCTAGCGCCACCGGCAGGCAGTATTCTGCGACTCACGCAAACGCCGGAGCACGGCGGCGGCGATACGCTGTTCGCAAGCATGTATGCAGCCTACGATGCATTGTCTGATCATTGGCAGTCGTTTCTATCAGGCCTGAGCGCCGTTCACGAATCTGCACATGTACACGGTCGTCACCATGACAAGTCATCGGACCATTCGTTTGTTGAAGCCCAGCACCCGGTCGTACGAACCCATCCGGAGACGCAACGCAAGGCGCTGTACGTCAATTCCGCATTCACCACCCGAATTTGCGGCATGAAAGCAAACGAGAGCCGGGCGACGCTCGATTTCCTTTACCGGCACATGGAACATATCGACTTTCAATGCAGGTTTCATTGGGCGCCACACTCCATTGCAATGTGGGACAACCGCTGTGCCCAGCACCATGCTGCGTGGGATTACTATCCCGAGGTACGCCATGGTTATCGTGTGACGCTGGCGGGCGACGAGCCGGTCTAGTGGATCGAATGGCCGAAGATGGCCCTGCATAGCGGGTATCCATGCGAACTCATTCCGGCGTGCGGTTGTTGGCCGATGACGAAGAAGCGCTGCTGGCGCGCCTTGCTCTGGCCGCCAATGCGGCCGAATCGATTGATGTTCAATACTACATATGGACCGGTGATGCGGTAGGCATTGCCGTGATCAAGCAGTTGCTGCTCGCGGCCCTGCGCGGTGTCCGCGTGCGGCTGCTTGTTGATGATATCCATTTTATTGGTTATGACCGTCGAGTGTTGGCGTTGGATGTCTACGACAACGTAGAGATCCGCGCCTTTAACCCGTTGCGCCACCGCTTTCGTGAGTCTCCATTGCGCAGCATGGTTGAAATCATCAGCGGTGTTTCGAGGCTAAACCATCGCATGCACAACAAGGTTTTCGCGGTGGATGGGTCGGCGGCGATCATCGGTGGGCGTAATCTGTCTAATGAATACTTTTCGCTGCACTCGAAGTTTAATTTTCGCGACATCGATGTGCTGATTAACGGACCCGCGGCGGCAGAAATCGTGCAGAGCTTCGACGAGTACTGGCATAGTGAATGGGCGATTCCGCTGAAAATATTGCATAAGCGCCGCATCAAACCGCTGGTTCTAAAAGGGTTGCAGGAGGGTTTGTCTGACCAGGACCGTGTGTTGTTCGAGCGCATTGATGCTTTACCGACCAAAAGCTACTTTAAAGAGCAAGAATCCAAGGCTTACCGTTGTGACGTCGAAGTGCTGGCCGATGCGCCACAAAAAATGAAAGGCTTAGAGGGCTTCGTCTCGCCCTTGCGTCGGCGCCTGTTCGAGTTGAGTGATGCAGCCAACGAAGAGATCCTCATTGAAAACGGCTACTTCATTCCCGGCGAGGAAGGACTAGGCCGTTTACGCAAACAGACAGCACGAGGTGTGCAGGTAAAGGTGCTGACTAACTCATTAGCATCCAATGACACTGGTCTTTCCCATGCCGGTTACCGGCGTTACCGGGAGCGGTTGTTGCGAGCCGGGGTGGAGCTATACGAGCTGCGGGTTGATGCGGCCCTGACCCAGAACGCAGAGGCGCAGAGCGGGCTGGAAGTGGGGTTGCACAGCAAGGCGGCAACCATGGACCGGACCTTTGCCTTTGTCGGCTCCTACAATCTGGATCAACGTTCGGCAACCATCAATACGGAGATTGGCGTCGTCGTTCACGATAAGCAATTTGCCCAGGAGCTGGCTGAGTTCATTCTGGCTGGCATGGCCTGCAGCAATAGCTGGCGGCTGAGGTTGGCAGCAGACGACACGCTGCAGTGGCAGCATGATAGCCATGTTGGGGGGGAGCCACCGGCACCTTGGCGCAAGCGCATGCTGGTTGGTCTACTTTCTATGTTGCCGATTGAGCGACAGTTGTAGACGTTGAATCAAATCAATGTTGCCGGTATTTGAATAATGTTGTTGGTGAGCAGTTTAACCTCTGTTGAATTATTTATGACGATGCCAACCGGTAGTGAATTGTCTACCAGAAATCGTTTCAAAGACGTCAACTGGTCGGATCGGGTGGTGATACCGAATTTAATCTCGATGGGCAGCACTCCAAAACTCCCATCCAACACTAAATCAACTTCTGCGCCGTGTTTCGTGCGGTAATAGTAGTAGCGCCAATTTGTCGCTTCGGTGCAACTAATACCCTTTATGATTTCTTCGATGATGAAAGACTCAAAGTTCTGGCCAACTTGTGGCGCACGAATCAATTTTTCCCGACTGTCGATATTGGCCAGGAAATGGGCTAAGCCGGAATCCCGGAGAATACCTTTGGGCATTTTGACTACGGATTTGCTGATCGTCTTTTCGTATGACGGGATCATTCTCCAAACGAAGGTCTTGTCGGCAATCTCAATATAATCCCTGATGGTTATCTCGGATGTGTCGAGTGAGCGGGCGAGTTGGGCTTTGTTGATAATCGTGCCGAGTTCGACGATGCCTAAGCGCCCTGCCTGTGATTCGCTGGCAGGTCTAATTAATTCGGGAGAACTCGAGCCCGTTAAGATAAACCGATTTTTTTGGTCGCGATTCGAATCAATAACACCTCTTAGGTGTCTAAATAGATCTGGAAATTCCTGCGCTTCATCGACGATTATTTCACTGGGGTATTCGTTAAAAAAGAAATCCATATCGGAGGTGATAAAGTCAAGATCGTTGCTATTTTCACAATCAAAATACTTCCAGTCTTCACGAACTTGTCTGGCAAGGGTGGTCTTGCCGGATTGCCGAACACCAAGAATTAAAACGGCTGGGAATATCTCCAGGAGGGCGTTTATTTTGGCTGCAGCGTTTCTGAGTAGCATATGAGTTAGGTAATACCGGTAAAATCCGAGCGGTACGCTAGGATTTTACCGGTTACAACATGGCTAGGTCTCGTCAGCGAGCGGCTTCCAAACTGCCGTCGAGGTCTTCCTCAGCGCAGAATTCTTCAAATTCCGCTTTGAACTCGTGCACCTTGATGGTCTCTGGCAATTCCGCCGTGCCGGTCACGTTGAATATCGGCGTACCCGTATGCGCGGCGGGTGTCGTTTCAGTGTTCAGATCGCGGATATTCACGCCCCTGGCGGAAAAGAAAGCGGCAATGGCATACACGATGCCTGGGTGATCCAGCGCGATCACTTTGATCGTATACGATCTGGTAGGTTCGCTTTCCGGGCGCTCCCGGGTCGGCCGGTAAATGTAGGCGAGATCGTTGTCCGTGCAGAGAGCGGTCATCTTCTGGTCAAATTCGGCCAGGCTCTCGGCGCTGCCATCGACCGCCATCAGCACGGCGAACTCACCACCGAGCACGGTCATGCGGCTGTCTTCAATGTTCAGTGCCAAGTCGTTGGCGATGGCGGCAATGTCGCTCACCAGTCCTGGCCGGTCATGTCCGATGGTGGAGATCACTGCTTTAGCCATAACGATTTAACCCGCGATGTGTTCTTTTACGTAGTCCGCTAGATCTGCGACCTTGATACGTTCCTGGGCCATGGTGTCGCGATCGCGCACGGTGACCGTGTCGTCCTCTTCGATGGTCTGGAAATCGACGGTAACGCACATTGGCGTGCCGACCTCATCGTGACGGCGGTAGCCTTTGCCGATGTTACCGGTGTCTTCGTAAAGGATACGTCCGAGCCCCATCGACTGCAGTTCGCGTTTAATACCTTTGGCTTTGCTGACGATGCCTTCATGGTTGCGCTTCAGCGGCAACACGGCGACTTTGATGGGAGCCAGATGCGGTTTGAAACCCATGACCGTTCGCTCAGAGCCGTTCTCCAGCGTTTCGACCCGGTAGGCTTCGTTCATCACCGCCAGCACACCACGGTCGACGCCGGCGGAGGGCTCGATCACATAGGGTACGGTCCAGGATTTGTTCTCCAGATCCTGCATCACCAGCTTGGCGTTGGAATCTTTGTTTGGCTCGACTTTTGCCTGGATGTTGAAGTCGCCCTGGTTCTTGGTATGGGAACCCAGGTCGAAGTCGGTTCGATTAGCGATGCCTTCGAGTTCTTCCAGACCATGGGGGAAGCGATACATGATATCGACGGTGGCTTTGCTATAGTGAGCGAGCTCGTTGGCGGGCACGTGGTAGAGCTGCAGATTGTTTTCGTTTACCCCTTGTTGGCCCCACCACTTGAGCCGCTCGGCCACCCAGGTGTCGTGCCAGGCTTCGTCTTCGCCGGGTTTAACGAAAAATTCCAGCTCCATCTGTTCAAACTCACGTACACGGAAGATGAAATTGCGTGGGGTGATTTCATTGCGAAAGGCTTTGCCGATCTGTGCGATGCCGAACGGCAGTTTTGGCGAGGTAGAGTCGACTACATTCTTGAAGTTGGTAAAGATCGATTGGGCGGTTTCCGGGCGTAGATAGGCGAAGCTCTTGCCGTCGTCGACAGGGCCAAGTTGTGTTTTGAACATCAAATTGAACGGTCGTGGTTCGGTCAGGTCGGTGCCCCCGCATTTAGGGCATTGTTGCTTTTCCAGGTGGTCGGCGCGCCACCGGCTTTTACAGGTGCGACAGTCCACCATGGGGTCGGTGAAAGTGGCTTCGTGGCCGGAATATTTCAAAGTGAGCGGGTTGGTTAAAATCGCGGCATCGAGGCCTTCTACATCGTCGCGCTCGTAAACCATGGCGCGCCACCAGGCGGCTTTGAGGTTGTTCTTAAGCTCCACGCCCAACGGCCCATAGTCGTAAACGCCTTGCAAGCCACCGTATATATCGCTGGATTGAAAGATGAAGCCGCGGCGTTTGGCCAACGCCACCAGGTCGTCCATGGATTTAGCGGTCACAGCGGGCTATCCGAGAAATTAAGCGCGCGAACTATACCCGAAAACACATCCAAATTGGGTTGCGATTGTATTGTGTGACTTACAGGGTAAAACAATCCCTGCACAACCCCCGCGCTACGCTTCTGTTCCAATAGCAATATAGAAAAAAGGTCACCTGAACGCCGTGAGAGAAGACGACCACAAAGAGCGAATTTACTTCCGCAGCGCGGAGCGAGTCATTCACATGAATGGGTCGTGGTATTTTGTGACCCGTGAAGGCGAGGAAGGACCTTACCCCAGTGAGAAGCAGGCTCAGATCGAAATATCACGCTTCATTTCTGCAAAAACCGATCTCGCCAGCTTCCAACGGGCGCGCGAAGCCAGGCATGCAAAGGTCCGCGATCTCAAATTTCCCAAACTCGATCAGCGTTCGCGCATTCGCCCCAGCGAACCGTTGTTGGCGAAGCGCAAAGTCTATATCTAAGCCCTGACACCTAGCTAGGACCCCCTGCAACGAACCCGCTTGCGGCGTTCGGGGCTTTCTGTTTTCCTAGCCCACTCAATCAGGACGGATTTTTGGGGTAGGGTGTTTGATGGCGGGTCTTTTCGATCTCACGGGCAAAGTTGCGCTCATTACAGGCTCGAGCAAAGGCATAGGCCGTGCCATAGCCGAAGAAATGGCGCGCCAAGGCGCTCAAGTTGTGGTTTCCAGCCGCAAGGCGGACATCTGTCAACAAGTCGCTGATTCGATCAATGCAGAATTAGCGGATGAGGCCGGTGGTGCGGTTTCCATTCCTGCGCATATAGGCCACAAAGAGGCACTGCAAAACCTGGTCGACCAAACTCGCGAGCAACTCGGCAAGATCGATATTCTGGTCTGTAATGCGGCAGTCAACCCGTTTTATGGACCCATGTCGGAGTTGCCGGACGACGCCTTTGATAAGATTCTCAGCGTCAACATCAAGTCCAATCACTGGTTGGCACAGATGGTATTGCCGGAGATGGTGGTGCGTAAAAGTGGCGCGGTCATTATTGTTTCCAGTGTTGGCGGCATACGCGGCAGTGATGCCCTTGGTGCTTACTGCATTTCGAAGGCGGCAGATGTGCAGCTGGTTCGTAACCTGGCGGTGGAGTATGGTCCGCATAACATAACCGTTAACGCGATCTCACCCGGCTTGGTGCGCACA
>SMVA01444417.1_pt1 | contig 11454 bp, 10 predicted proteins | sample 2456451 | NCBI WGS metagenome assembly SMVA01 (sample SAMN11095933, study PRJNA526329) | marine sediment metagenome | biome: Marine sediment; feature: Surficial sediment; material: Deep marine sediment; isolation source: Hadal surficial sediment | place: Pacific Ocean | collected 2014-05 | depth...
TATGGCCGGGCCCTTTCAGGAACTTTAATTTCTGACCGGGTTTTATATTCTGATAAAATGACAGAAGAAGACATTGGTAAGAAATCCGGATTTACCTTCCGGCCTCCTTTTAATTCCTGGCTTAGGCCCTCTTTTGATTATCGTGGAATGTGGCTTATGCGAAATCTCGGTGACAGTGAAAGTCAATGGATCAATATGCAAGTCGATGGGAACCTGGTTTTTAAGTGGGGAAAACGGGATCAGTGGTACGTATCTCTAACTTATGGATATGTTCCCACTCCTCATGCCTTAAAAGGCCAGGACGTGAATAATTCTCGTTCCCGGGAGCACTACATAGCCTTTAGACCTATTGATAAATTTGGCATTTATTTGGGACTGATGGATATCGCCTATGGAATTAGAATCCCAGATCACATTGCCGCTTCAAGGGAACCACTGGGACTTGGGCAAAATGATCAAACCCATGGGGCCTTACTCCACTACGTCAGTAATACTTTTGAGGGTGGATTACATGGCTTTATGGGAAATCTCACACAAGATGAAGATCTAAGGCAAAAGGGTGGCTCTATAAAATTGGAATACGCCATTGGAAAATATTTTAAGCCCGGAATTTCAGGCCTTGCTTCTAAAAATGATTATTTAAAAAAATACCTGGCCGCTTTTCACACCAAAATTGGTTATCCCAAAGGATCGGCAACTCTTTTTGAATTTGGCATGAAAAGGGATGAAGCGATTTTAATTGCAGAAAAAAAGACCATGCTCTATCTTCTCTACCAAAATCATATGAATTTAAGACGAGGACTATTTGGCCTATTTGGTCTGGAGTACCTCAAGCCTAATACCTCAGAAGAGCTAAATCTCTTAAAATTTAATTTAGGTTTGCAGTATTTTTTAATTCAAGGGGTGGAGCTTCGAGCTGATATTTCTAATAGCAAAACTTATCAAAATAATATTCACACGGATGATGTGTGGGATTTTTTATGGCAGATTCATTTATGGTTTTAAAGCTAGCGATCCTTCTATTAATACCGGGACTGTGTTTTGGGAATTCCTCCTACCTGAATCTTAAAAATAGTATTGAGGTCTTAGAGCGAGATGGAACCAGCACCTTGACCCAGAAAAAAGTAGATATGTTAAACGAGCAGCTCTCTGATGCTGAAGATGAAGATGACTTTGATGAGTTTGAGGATCGCTTTAACCAAGTAATCGGTGCTTGGCTTAAGAAGAGACTTTCCGGGGGCTGGAATATTTTTGTGAGTCTTACCTCTTGGACTTATGGAATTGATCTTCCCATTTCAAAACAGAAATTACTCTCCGATGAAATAGGTGCCTGCGGTGGAGGCGGTTATGATTGGCAAAATCATTGGTTTGGTTTTGGAATTGATCTCTGTTTGGGTGGAATGAGTGGAAAAAGCGCAATAAAATTACCCGCCAACCTTGTTTTATTTTTAGATTTACCGGTTTTTATGTTGAGTTCAAGGCCTAAGGTATATTGGCGACCTGACGAGAAAACCAGACTGGTTTTTTATCTTCCTTTGATCTATCGCTATGGTTTTTCCACCGATTATCTAAATGACAAATCTCTTGAAGGGGGAGACTTTTCAGTTGGCTTTTTCCTCGGCGGTGAATGGGAAATATCCGGCATCGTCCTGGGATCATCCCTTGGCAAAATAATTGGTTATGAATCCGCCAGTTGGAATTTCACCCTTGGATACCGGTTTTAATCTACCACTTAGGAAATCCGTTCACCTGATCATGGTGAAACCAAATCATCTCATTTGATAAGTGCATGGCCCCAGCGGTATCAAAAGTTTCATCCACCACCCAGTGGTTAAAGATCAAGCTGACCTTTCTAGCAAAAACAGGTGCAGTTCCATTTGGACCTCCGGCCATAGGTGGTAGAGGAATTGTTGGATAGCGGTGAAACATGGGACTTGGTTTTCTTTTATATGCTGGGATGGAAGAAATAGGAGGAGCTGAGATTTGCAGTCCTGATTTGTTGACTACATTTAGAAAAAAGCTGGTCATGTCCTTGGCCAACTTATCTGCCCCTACATCCATGGCGGCAAAAATTTTGATGGCGTTAAACGCACCTAAAAGAACTGCGACCTCATCAGCGGTGAAACTCATCTTATCAATAAAAACTCCCATAGAAGGCATAAAGTCATCCATCATTCTATGGTAGTAGGCCACAGCGACATCTTTGTAGCCATTGTCCCCGGTAATATTGGCAGCACCTATTAAGGCGCGGATTTTATAGGCCTGATTCATAATGTTTTGGCTGGTCCAGGCAACCAGCTCATCGGCATGCTCTTTAATTTTTGCTTTAATGACAGGCCTATCTTTTTTGTTGGCCAGTCCATACCAGGCCAGGGCCTGAATAGCTAAGGATCGATCTTTAGTGATGACTGGTTCAGGCATATTTTGAAAAATACCTTTGGCCATATTCAGTAGATCTTTTGAAACTTCCGATGCCGGCTTCATTTGCATCATGGAGGCCACTTTGGCACATCTATTCTCTCTCATCTTTGAAGATGAGGGAGTACCTATGAACCCGGCGAGGTTTGAGATGGCAGAGAGGACCACGTATTCATCTGATCTGTGAGAATTTTTATAGTTTCCGGGATTCATTTTATAATCTTTAATTTGCATAAGGGCCTCAGCGCAAAGAACCAGCCCTGCAAATCTTTGTTGCGCTCCTGGAATATTGTTGTGTCCAGGGTCTCCAAAGTGATTGTCGAGGTTAAATTGTTTTGTCCATTCAATTTCTTTCATCAAAGTCCAGCCAAAGGTTTTACCTGTGGTAGGATCGTTATATCCGTGCGCCCATCTACCATTGTTAAAATCTGAAGGATCACCGTTGTTGGCGTTAATGTATCTGGGATTTCCGTAGTTATAAACTCGCTTTAATAGAGCGGGATTTTTTGCTGGCATGGCGGTTGAATGCTCATCTGATGCCATTTGCACCATTTTTTTAACCATGGCCATGTTGGGCATGAATTTTTCACCAAGGCCTGATTTCATGATAAACGCCCCTAAGCTATAGAGAGAATACCAATAGGCCTGCTCCTGCATATGAAAGAATTTAAACTCGGGTGTCTGTTCTTTCTTAAAAGGTAGTTCGGTGATTAGATCAACAGAGTTTACAATATTAAATTTAATTGGCCCTGCTTTTATTGTTAGGGAAAACATTAAGAGGTAAATAATCGTTAGGGTTTTCATTTCTCTCTCCGTGAAAAATTAATATATTAACAATTGTATTTTATTATATAAGTAATGATAATTGAAAACTATTTTTTATTCCATGAGATTGATCCACTCAACTAGAGTGTTTAAGTCATCTTCTGATAAGGGTGGACTTTGAAAAGGCATATTACCACCAACGTTTTGTAGTTTGGTGATTAGGCGTGAGCTAAAGGGATCGCCAGGAATTACCAGTCCTGTGCTTTTCCAGGCCTGATCGGTGGTATTACTTGCCCACTGATTATGAAAACCAAGATGACAGGTTAGACAGTTTTTCTCTATAACATTGTAAGCATTTGCAAGTCTGGGATCACCTGAGCTTGTAGGCACAGGTCTTGGACTGAAGCGTTCGCGATCGCCACTACTGGAATTATAATCTTGTACACAACCAAGTAGTAGGAGAAGGATAGTAAGGCGGATCATTTTTTTTCTTTTAGAGGTAGGACGATTATTACTTTGGCCTCGTCTTGAACTCCTACTCCCATATATTTAAGAGCTGGAATTTTAAACTTGGCAAAATTTATTGTGAAAGTGGCCTGAATAAACTTGGGAGATAATTCTTTAAAAGTAAAAGGTACTGTTTGAGTTAGATCATTAACTTTAAAGGTCGCTGTTCCCTTGCCGTTTTCTCCTGTGGCCTCTACTAGGAGGATATTGGTTTTAGGTGCCTTATCTGCCTTTAACCTTTGTTGCAGGTGAGTATTTCTAAGATCTATCCCGGTTTCAATTGAGGTGACGGGAATTCTTATATTTTTGGCGGTGTACTTGGAACCTTGTTTAAAAACTTTGCCGCGAATTTTGGTGGAAGTAGCGATAAAATCACCCGCAGGCCAGAGGTCCACATAAACTTCCAGTTTTTTTGAGGGTTCACCATAAAGATTAGTGGAAAGGAGAAGTAAAAAAAGAAGTTTTTTCATTTGATTCCTAAATAGGTTTTCTGCCTCTTAATATATGATCAAAGCTATACCTTCCAGGGCCTGTTAGCGCAAGGCAAAGAAATGCAAATAAATAGAGGAGGGCCCGCTCTTTACTGCTGAAAGGATCATGGAAATGGACCACAAAGACTGCCACAAACATGGTAATAGAGAGAAACCCTGACCAAATTCTAGTCATTAGACCGAGGGCCAAACAAAGTCCTCCGGCAAATTCTGAAATCCCGGCCATCCAGGCAAATGCTCCAGGTAAGGGAAAACCCATTTTACCGACGGCTGCTGTAAAGCCTGCTGATGGAGGAATTTTTCCTAACCCATGGGCCAGACATATCATAAGTCCCACTGAAACCCTTAAAATTAAAAGGCCCATGTTTGCGTAGATTGAATGGAATAGCTCACTGCTAAATAGATAAGTTCTCATGGAAGTAGGATTACAAAGTTGGGAGGGTTTTGCAAAACAGGAATATCCGAAGCTCAGAATTCTTTGTTTATTATGGCCATGGCCACTTTAATTCCATCCACCGCCGAAGAAGTAATTCCTCCAGCATAACCTGCACCCTCACCGCAAGGGTATAGTCCCTTATGCGTTAAAGACTCAAGGGTTTCCTTATCTCTGGTGATGGTAACCGGTGCGGAAGTTCTGGTTTCTGGAGCTATTAAAATAGATTTAGGATGAATAAAGCCTTTCATTTTTTTATCGAAATTTTTAAGCGCGTTTTTTAAATGCTGGATTACAAATGGGGGAAAAATTTCCCTAAGATCTGCTTTGAAAATGCCGGAGGGGGTGGAAGTTTTGGGAAGGGGTTCGCTATTTAGCGAATCATTTAAAAACTCTTCCACCGTTATGGCCGGAAGCTCTCTACCCGTTGCCTGCTCTTTTGAGAGATTAAAGGCCTTGTGTTCAATTTCTTTTATAAAATCAAGTCCTGCAAGGACGTTGTCTTTAGTGGAAAAATCTTCATCGGCCTTAACCGTAACGACGATGGCAGAGTTAGACCACCTTGAGCCTCTAGCGTAATTGCTCATGCCATTAACTACCAGTCCATCATCTTCGGTACCAGATGAGAGAACATAACCTCCAGGACACATGCAAAAACTATAGGTTCCATGGTCTGTGGTTTTATCATGAAAACTTAAGGCATAGCGGGCAGATTTTAAAGAATCCTGTTTTGCAAAGTTTCCCAGCTGCAAGTGATCAATCACCTCTCGTGGATGTTCGATCCTAACGCCGATTGCGAAATCTTTTGGTTTCATGGAAACATGTTGTTCTCTGAAATGATAATAAAGATCTTTGGCCGAATGGCCCGTGGCCAAAACGACATTGGGAGAAAAGAGATCTTGTTCACCCTCATCTGTTTTGATTGTTACCCCGGTTATAATACTATTTTCAGAAAGGATTTTGGTCACTTTGCTGTGATAGTGGATTTCACATCCCACCGTTTTTAAGTAATCGGTAATTTTGTTGATAAGCGGTCTGATTTTATTGGAGCCCAGGTGAGGATTAGCGAGATATTCAATTTCTGGTGGCGCGCCAAATTCAACCATTTTATGCATTACATATTTTATAAAGGGAGATTTAATTCTGGTGATTAATTTTCCATCACTAAAAAGTCCTGCTCCCCCTTCTCCAAAGCAAACATTATTTTCACCATCAAACTCTCCATAGCGCCAAAACTTAGCGATCTTTTTCATTCTCTCCTGGGCCCGTCCTCCCCTTTCAATTAGGATGGAGGGAATACCATATTCGGCCAGCCTTAAAGCGCAAAATAAACCGCCAGGACCTGCTCCGACAATAATAGGTTTTTGCGGTAGAGCGCCTAATTGGGGGAAGCTTTCAACGTATTTACTAAAAGTTTCTCCAGAAAGTTTCACTTCTACTAAATAGTTGTATCTAGGAGTTCTGCCCTGGTTTGATTTTCTCGCATCCAGGGATTTGGATAGAATTCTAAAATCCTCTAACTTGGGGAATTTTTTCTTCAGGGCCTTTTCTAGGTCCTGGTTAAATTCAAGAATTAAATTAATTTTTTTACCCATTCAGCTTTTCGTTTACCTTGACTGCCGTGTTGTGTCTAGAAGACAATAAAAAAAGGAAAAAATTTAAGTATTTCAGGAAGGAAAATGCGGTTTTTTTGGGTTCTCATCTTTTCGATCTCCTGCGCGACGGAATATGTCAGCATCGATACCCAACCTCGCGGGGTGCAGGTTCTTAAAAAAGATAATGGTAATTTAATCACTATAGGGAACACACCTGTTTTTGTTAAAGAAAATGAAAGTGAAAAAGAAAGGTACAGATTTTCATACGAAGATAATAAAGGCGATTATATCGTTACGGATAAGACCTTTGAAAAGTCACGCAGATGCCTTAAGAAATGGAAGGATCCCTTCTATCACCCCATGGGCCAGAAAGAAGCAAAGGAATATCCCTTTGAAATGATGGTTGATGCCTTTAGGGAAGAATGTGTCCCCTATATCCGTGCTCATCTAAAAAAAATGAGAAAAAGCAGTGCTATTAAACAATGTCGAAAATTACTCTTGGTGTTGCCGCGAAGCTGGTATCGAAAGGTTTCGCATCAACTGGTAGAGCATTGGACAAAAAAGTTATTTCCTACCGAGAAGAAGTTTTGTGACTCCCTGGTGGATATTCGAAAATCCAATGTAGAGCTGATGTTTAATCGCAAAGATAACTTCAATAGTCCGGAAAAGCTTGAAGATATGTCTTTTAAACACTGGGCACGCCTAGGCCATAAATTTAAGGCCTCCCATGTAATCTTTTTTCCCTACCATGAGGAGGAGGGAGTATATAGCGTAACACCAACAGTGCTAGATCTTCATTCCTGGGAAAAGGAAAAGAAACCTTCATTTTCTCCCTTTAAAAAAGAAATAAAGATGTCTACCGGTTTTAAAATTGGGAATTTCTTTGCCACTGCTTTTCGCTTAATTCCCAACGTCTTTTCGGTCAAATTAAAAATGGATAGCGCCTTTCATCTGGAAGACAATAATGTATTGGGTGGTGACACTGAGAGGTATAGTTACCGGGATTTAAGGGTGGGAATTTCCGCTGGATCTTTCAGATTTCCTAAAAAAAGATGGTTTGGGGAATTTGAAATCGGACCAAGGGCATCCTTTACCACCTGGGGAAAACAAAATCGTTTTTATGTAACGGAACTTTCTCTCGCCCTAAGATTTTTTCTCCACCTCCCCTTTAATGGGGTCCTTAATGTAAAGGCACATGGAGGAGGGGCCAATATTCATGCAAACAATAAAACCTATGGAAAAAGTAAAAATATTTGGACTTGGGATGGAGGTATTACCCTTGAGCTCTATAGTATTATCTTCCGTAGATGGATGTATTCAGTGGGGGCAACACGAGTATGGATCCCTCGAAACACCATTTCCAATGATAAGTTTTCCCTAAAGGGGGAAAGTCATATTTTTATTCGCTTCGGTTATTTTTTTCCTGAGCTTCGGGCCTTGGCGGGAGAATATTTCTATTAGGGCATTTTCTTTTCTATCCTATCCAACTTTTCATCTAGGTGTTCGAACATTTGCTTAATATGTTTTTCTTCTAGTTGCAGCTTTCTAGTAGGAAGATAATCTTGACGTAGTAAGGCCTCGGCAAAAAGCGAGGTGTGAAGGGCCAAAAGAGCAGTTCCCGCTAACATTAAGGATACTCCTATGATCTTACCTTCAGGAGTAACCGGGGTGATATCTCCATAGCCCACCGTGGTAACAGTGGTAAATCCCCACCAAAGAGCGTCACCAAAATGTTTTATATTGTAGTTAATTCCCTTTTCCACCACGTAAAAGGCATAAGATAGGCTCCAGATGCAAACTTGGCCAAAGATAACCACGATCAAAAAATGAACAGAGGTAACCGTACTCCAAAGAATATTGGTGAGGTGTAAAGTGTTGCGAAAAAATCCTTTCATCGGGAAGTATTATTTCCTATTTTTCTCGATAAACCAAGATGTTGACAGCGGATTAAATCATTTATCAAACTAAGTAGATGAATTATGACTTTTTGAGTCGAGGGCAATTCATCATTGCTTTAAATTTCCTGCTCCTACCAATTCTGATAGGGCCTTGGTTTGAAAACTTTTTTCGTGGCCCTAAATGGGTTCTACTGTACTTTTCTAGTCTTTTTTTAATTCCTTTTATAAAGTCGGTACCTAAAGTTAAGATTTCTAAATTGTTTTTGGTTTTATTTCTCTTGGTAATGATCTATCACCGGGAGGCACCACTCTCTCCCTTTTTGCTCGATCTTTTTTGTTTTATCACCATCACCTTAGCGGTATATGGCATTGCCAAAAGATCACCCGATTTATTTTTAAAGCAAGTTTTAAAATTTAATATACCTGCTACCATACTGGTTCTAAGTGTTTCCTACCTGCAGCTTTTTCAAATTCCCCTCCCCTCCTGGTTTGCTTTATTTCCCGTGGGAAATTTTACCTCCTTTTTTGGTAATACCATTTTTACCGGGGAATTTTTGGCCTCATCAATTCTACTGCTCCTGTATGGATGGGAATCCAGTGGGAAAAAGCTTAATTTGGTTTTAATTTTTCTCTCTTTAGCACTTATTTATTTTCTTTTTTCTCGCATGGTTATTATTGGTATAGTTTTGGCCTATTTTATTCCGCGCTGGGGAAAAAAGTTACCTCTTAAGATGCTCATTCCCCTATTTTTAATCTTGGGTGCCTTAACCATAGGAGGTATTAGAAGCCCCCTTTTTTCCAAGGGTATTTTAAAATCTAAAGCATCTAGTTTTGATCAAAGATGGGCCTTGGTTTTAAATTCCCTAAGTATGATAAAGGATAGGCCCTTTTTTGGTATTGGCCCTCTTCGTTTTCCCACCTCTTATATTCCCTATCGAAACGCCAAGGTGCACGATCCTTTCGTAAAAGAGCATCGTTGGCGCGATGACCCCCATTCTACTCCCATTAGGCTTATGGTGGAATTTGGAGTTCCCTTTGCATTAATATGTTTATTTTTATGGTTCAAGATGATTTGGCGTAAGTGGGAAGTGGATCCCTTAAATCGTTTTTTACTGGGAATCCTAATCTTTTATTCCGTGGACCTCTTATTTGGATTTCCCTGGATGCTCCCCTATCCCTTCTTTTTTTGCGCTGTTTGCCTTGGAATTGGATTATCTAAGAAAGAAGTTATCACGCTTAAAAAACCCCTGCGCAACTTTGCTCTGGTATGCTCTTTCTTGCTGCTGGGGTTTCGCTCTTTAAGTTATTCCTTCTCACGTTTTGCTATTAAAAATTATTCCAGTGATTTTTCTAAAATGGGGCAGGCCTGCAAATTAACCCCATATATTTGGGAAAATTGTTACCAGCGAGTTAAGAAGGCCTATCGCTATGGAAAATATAACGAAGTTATAGAGATTTCTCGTAAAATGGAGGCGCTCTACCCTGGACACCATACATTTATAAAATCTAGCGCCTTGGCCCTGGTAAAAACGAGAAAATTGCAAAAGGCATGTCAGCAAATGAGGAATTATGAGAATATTGTGGGAAGTCCCAACTCTCTAGAAAATCTTAAGAGAAATTATTGTAAAAACTAATACTCTTGTCCTAAACTAGGCCCATGGAAATTAGATTAATTATAATTGGTGATGAATTACTATCCGGTCAGATCGCGGATAAAAATGGGCAATATCTTGGTAAGTTTTTGCATAAAAAAGGCATTGAGCTTAAAAATATAAAAATTGTTGGTGACCATGAAGTTGATCTCACCTCCGCCTTTAAAGGTTTTGATGGAAAAATCACGCTAGTTTGCGGAGGTCTAGGCCCCACCCACGATGATAAAACCAAAAAGGTTATGGCCTCTTTTTTTAATCTCGAAATTTTAGAAAGTGATGCTTGTTCTGAGATAGTAGAAAAAAATTATAGCAGGAGAGGGGTAAGCTGGGACCCTGACTCCAATTTTTATCACCATATACCGAAATCTGTTACCCCTTTAAATAATCCCTCCGGCCTGGCCCCGGGGCTGGCCCTGATAAAAGATGATTTTGCCTTTATTTGTTTGCCGGGGGTGCCCATAGAATTTAATACCATGTTGGAAGAAGTTGTATTCCCCCTGCTGGAGAAAAGCTTTAAACTCGGCAACAAAGATCTTGGAAGAATAAATATTAAAACCTTTGGTATTCCTGAAGAGAGTATTTTTCATAAAAATAAAACTTTGTGGCAAGACCTTTCAATGTTTGGGAAAGTGGCCTCCCTACCCCATGCCCTGGGAGTTGATATTGAAATTTCTAGGATTGATTTAAATAAACATCCAAATTTTAGCGAAAAAATAAAAGATCTCCTAGGCCCTTTAAAAGAGAATGTTTGGCAATATGGAGATAACCCCCTGGAAGAGAGGGTTATCGATTTGGCCCGTGAAAAAAATTTGATGATAGGCCTTGCGGAGTCCTGTACTGGAGGGTTGATCTCTCATCGCTTAACCAATGTGGATGGATGCTCTTCCCATTTTTTAGGATCCATTGTCAGTTATGCCGATGAGGTAAAAAGAGATATTTTGGCAGTTAAAGAAGAAACCCTTAACTCTTACGGGGCCGTTAGCTTAGAAATTGCCAGGGAAATGGCGATAGGTGCGGCAGATAAACTGAAGGCCGATATAACTGTTTCCGTTACCGGCATCGCCGGGCCTGCTGGAGGTAGCGAAGAAAAACCGGTGGGGACCGTGGCCATTGGTTATTGCTACCAAGGAGAATCCGGTTCTGAGCTGTTAAATTTAAGAGGAAACCGCAAGAATTTAAAATATCTTTTTAGTCAAAAGGCCCTTTTTACCCTGTTTTTTCTTCTTCGTGATGGCCGACTTTAAAAGTCGGTGGAAATTCTTACCTAAACAAAATTTCTTTTCAAGGCAAAACGCTTTAATAACGATAAATTACCATGCGTATCTTGTGTTTAATTTTAACCATGGCCTTTGCCGTATCCTGCGGCCCAACTCTATCCACTGGGCGAAATGTAGTAGAAGAACCTGCAGAAGCTCCTCCGGCAGCTCCCCCGCCTTTTCCCACCAGCAACAATTTTTTTAAAAATGGTGACATCAACGCCTCCAAAGTAAATATTCCGGTAAATTTTAACACTACTTTAAACATCCTTGGAAAAGAGGTTGATGATTATATCAGACACGATGGAAGAAATAACATCGTGTGTTTTGTCACTCGGTATGAACAGAGTTTGCAAAAACCTATTTTAGTACAGGCCGCCCGGCCGACCTCTCGTAATAATTTTGCTACTAATATCCAGGAATTTTTCTTCATACTAGA
>SMVA01332638.1_pt1 | contig 11452 bp, 6 predicted proteins | sample 2456451 | NCBI WGS metagenome assembly SMVA01 (sample SAMN11095933, study PRJNA526329) | marine sediment metagenome | biome: Marine sediment; feature: Surficial sediment; material: Deep marine sediment; isolation source: Hadal surficial sediment | place: Pacific Ocean | collected 2014-05 | depth 0-1...
ACACTGAAAATGACAATATTTCAGAAAATATTAATTCGATGAAAAAAGGATTTCTGATATTCATCTTCGCTTATGTATTGACAATTTCATTTGTTGAGGCACAAAAATTTGGCAATGAATGGATCAACTATTCTCAGCGATATTATAAACTATCAGTTGCTGAAGAAGGTTTGTACAGAATATCTTATAATGAATTGGTTTCTGCAGGAATTCCAATTTCTACTATTGATCCAAGAAAAATAAAAATATACCATAGAGGAAAAGAACAATCGATAATTATTGAAGGTCAAAATGATGCGAGTTTTGACTCGAATGATTATATCGATTTTTTTGGTAAAAAAAATGACGGCACACTTGATGAAGAATTATACGTAACTGCACAAGCTCATCATAATAAGTACTATAATTTATACTCTGATACCACAGCATATTTTTTAACCTGGAGTTTCACTGAAAATGGGAGACGAATTATTCCATTCAAAGAAAATAATATATTAAATCTTCCCGCAGAAGCTCATCACCTTAATGAGCAAATTAAATTATATACAAATAAATATACAAATGGATTGCACTATCCTGTTGGTCAGCTAAGTGCAGAAACTTATTTATCTGCATTTGATTATGGAGAAGGGTGGACAGGGACGGCATTCAAGCAAGGTCAGTTCAGGGATATTACCTTTACTAACCTTAGTTCAGTAGTTACTACAGCCGCGAACCCCGTATTGGAAATTTTGCTTACAGGAGGTAACAATTGGCCTCACAATATTTCATTAGAAGTTGGGCCTAATGCAAACAGTCTGAGGTTATTAGCAAATGTGAACTTTGGATATTACTATGATACGCTGTCTGTAAATACGTTGGAATGGTCTGACATTTCAAATGGTAGCATGATGTGCAGGGTAAATGTTTCCAATCTTGGGAATCCAGACCGTATATCCATTTCATCAGCTAGATTAGTATTTGCTGATACGTGGGATCAGAATTTATCAGAACAAAAAATATATCGTGTCCCCCCTACCAATTCCAACAGATCTTATATAGAAATACAAAACGTCGCCAAAGGGGCGAAGTTGTTTGATATCTCTGATGAAGAAAATATTATTGAAATTAAATACGATACCATTGGTACCGGAATCAAAGGTATTATTAAAAATGATGCCGAAGGAAGAAAATTAATGATGACCTCCAGAAGAGTTCAGGTGCCAAAAATTGAATCTGTTTCCATGAGAAACATCGATCCTTCAAAATCAGATTTTTTAATTATTACTCACAAATCATTAAGAAAGGCAACAACTAATTATTCTGATGTTCCTAAAGCATATGCCTCGTATAGAGCATCTGTAACCGGTGGTGGGTACGATACACTTTTAGTGAATATCGATCAATTATACAATATGTTTAGCTACGGAGAATATACACCTCTTGCGATTTACCGGTTTTGCAGGTTTATGGCAAATGGTGGAGACCCGGGATATTTATTCATAATGGGGAAAGGATTGTCTATCCCTTATCTATCAAATTTTAGACATAACAATTCCGGGGCTTCAAATCGAGATCTGATACCTACAGCAGGGTTCCCGGGAAATGATGTGCTATTTACCACCGGTTTAAATGGCACTACTCATGAAGCAGGATTTCCTGTAGGCAGAGTTTCTGCAGAAACGCCAACTATCCTGGAAGCGTACCTGAACAAAGTTAAGGAAATGGAAAATGCCCCCTTCGATGCCTTATGGAGAAAAGAATTGGTGCATTTGAGCGGAGGAAGCGACATTGGCCAACAAAGTCGATTCCGAATATATGTGGATGGTTTTAAGTCAGTTGCTGAAGGCGACTTACTCGGAGCAAAGGTAGCTACGATCAGTAAAAGCGGTAAATCTGCCCCATCAAAATTCAGTATTGCAGAATATGTGAATGCAGGAAAATTACTCATTACTTTTTTCGGACATTCTGCTACCTCTACTGCCGATATCGATATTGGAAGAGTGTCTGAAATTGGCTTTGGTTATAATAATAAGGGTAAATATCCGATGATGATTGTGAATGGGTGCAATGCCGGAGATATGTATAATACGGCGAAAGGTTTTGGAGAAGACTGGATAGGTACACCAGATAAAGGAGCCGTTGGTTTTATTGCACATACAGGAGCCGGGTTTACATCCAGACTCAAAAGATATACCGACTTATTTTATGAAGTCGCATTTACAGATTCTCTTTTCTTAAAAAAGGGAGTTGGTGATATTCAAAAAGAAGTGGGCAGAAGATACCTTGAAAAGTATTCATGGAGTGAAATGGATATTTCCCAGGTACAGCAAATGGCATTGCAAGGAGATCCAAGCGTATCGCTTTTTAGTGTTACCTCTCCAGACTATGAAATCAATTCTGACAATGTTTTTGTACAATCCATTGATGGTGCGCCAATCAATGCGTTTACTGAAGTTTTTAATCTTGGCCTGATTGTAAAAAATTTCGGATCCACTCATCGGGATTCTTTAAGGGTATCAATCAACAGAAAGCTAGTGAACGGGCAGGACATTCGATTGGATACCATGCTATATTCCCCTGTTTTATATAAGGATACGTTGTATTTTGAAATTGAATCCGTAGGTATCGACGGATTTGGATTGAATCAATTCACTATTAGCCTTGATCCGCTTAATGAAATCAATGAACTTAATGAAACCAATAATAGAGCTACATTTGAATATAAAGTACAGCTTGGCGGGACAAACAATGTTTATCCATCTAATTATTCTATCATAACCAAAAAGGAAACAAGGCTTGTAGCCGAGTCGCTGGATCTTTTGATGGATGACCGAACCTATATTTTTGAATTGGATACGACAAGTCAGTTCAATAGCCCATACAGAAAGCAGGCGTCAATCCAGGGAAAAACTCTCGCAAAATGGTCCGTCAATCTTTTTGAAAATTTACCCGATAATGATACTGTGACTTTTTATTGGAGGACTAAGTTTTCAGAACCCCGACCGCAAGAATTAGATATTTGGAATTCAACATCTTTTACTTTTGTCAATTCCGGTAACGCTGGATGGGCAATGTCTCATTTTCAACAATTTGATGGAAATGAAACGAAAAATATGATCCTAAATCATGAAAAGCGAGAATGGGAATTTGAGAAATTTGAAACCAAGATTGGTGTAAGAACATTTGGGCCATCCCATCCGGGTTTTGATTATGAAAATGTGGAATTAACCATAAACGGTACGAATTATATATTTCCTACAAGATTGTGTGCCAATAATTCAATGAACTTATTGGCATTTGATAAATCAACTACAGCGCCTTATCTGGCAAGAGGGAGCATTTCTATCCTCAGAAGAGAGAGTTGTGGAAGAATACCACAGGTGATTGGAAATATGCTGAAAAATGAAATAGAAGATAAATTATGGATAGAAAAATTTATTGATGCAATGGGCAATGGTGATGATGTGCTTTTATTTTCAATTGGAAATGTAACTTATCAAACCTGGCCTGCGTCAACCATATCCAAGCTGGAAGAATTGGGAATTAATGCAGCCGATATCCAGAGTTTATCTGACGGTGAGCCAATAATAATTCTTGGAAAAAAAGGAGCAGCACCTGGCTCAGCAATTATTGTTAAAGCCGATTATTCCAATCCTACTCCACCAAATGAGCAAGAGATCTTTTTGGATGAAACGATCCATGGCCAACCTGGCACAGGTCAGGTAAGGAGTCCAAAAATAGGCCCATCTTCCAGTTGGGTTTCTTTCAGTCACAACACACAAATTTCGGAAATACCGGTTTCTGATATTTTTACATTCAATATTTATGGAATAGATGAATCAAATAGTGAGATTCTTCTTTTTGAGAACATACAATCGATAGATGTAGATCTGCAAACTATTAATGCAGATACATATCCATTCCTCAGATTGGAGATGAACATAATAGATGCCGTAAATCTTACACCTGCTCAACTGGCAAATTGGTATATCATATTTGAAGGAGTACCAGAAGGCGTTTTGAGTTTTAAGCCCGGTCAGACCATTTCAGGAAATGAAAAAAATGAAGGAGAAACACAAGAGGTGTTATTTACTTTTGAAAATGTTTCAGATCTTGCGTTTGAAGATTCAATTTCAATCGAATATACATTGTTCAATCAAAACAGTCGAAAATCTTTTATTGATACTTTAATGGTAAAACCTTTAGATCCTGAAGAATCCATTGATTTTTCATTGAAATTGGAGACTTTGGGTAAGCAAGGGATCAATGACTTCAAAGTATTTGCAAATCCATACATCTTAAAAGAACAAAATTTTAACAACAATTACATAAATTTACCAGACTACATCACCGTGAACAAAGATGACTCAAATCCTATCCTGGAAGTGACCGTCGATGGTGAATTTATAATGGATGGGGATATTGTGTCTCCGGCTCCATTGATAGCGCTCCGGCTGAAGGATGAGAATGAGTCCTTGTTCAAGGAAGATACATTAGGTGTAAACCTATATCTAAACGAAAAGGGCGATGTTCTTGTTAGAATAAGTTTTTCTTCTCCGAATTTGATCTGGACTCCTGCCACAGCAGATAATGATTTTATGGTAGAATACCAGCCGCAAAATTTATCAGATGGCATTTATACCTTACGGGCAGAGGCTTCAGATGCAAGTGGAAATCCTTCCGGATCAGAACCATATTCTGTCAATTTTGAAATAATCAATGAATCACAGATTACAAATTTTTTCCCATACCCAAATCCTTTTTCTACCAGAACTCAATTTGTATTTACCCTCACAGGTGGTGATATACCTGATGAAATTATTATACAAATAATGACAGTTAATGGAACTGTAGTAAGAGAAATAACTCAAGATGAAATTGGACCGATCAAAATTGGTCATAATAAAACAGAATATGCCTGGGACGGTCGTGATGAATATGGAGACCAACTGGCAAATGGAGTGTATTTATACAAGGTCAAAATTTTCAACAACGGAAAAGAAATGAAACACCGGGAGACTTCCGCCGACAAAGCCTTTAAAAATAATATAGGGAAAATGTACCTCCTGAGATAGAAACCACTAGTGTGTTAATTACTGAGTTTTCTCTTCAATTTTTTCTTTATACCTGCCTGTATTCTAAGGCAAGTCAAAATATGAAAGCATAGCTGGTTGAAAATTTCAACGTAGTAGAAAGGAAAAGGGGTGGGAAAATAGCGAATGAATATAGTAATTAACACACTAGCTCAATAGATTCGATGGCAACCTGATTTGATCTGCATAAAATTTCACCCTTTTAGTATTGCGTTTTAGAAGTTCTACGCGGTCGATTTTGTCTAATTTATGATTGTAAAATACTTCTACATAAAAATTAGACATCAAGTATAAATTTATTTTATGCTTATAATACCTGATTGAAACGATAAAGGTTCCCTCCCTGTACAAGGTCTGTATCATGTCATCCAATTTGAGATGAAAGAAATCTTTTTGTGAAATCATCAGGTATCGCGTTCAATACAAAGTTAATATTCAAAATCCACAACTTTTCGATCTGCTACAATTTTTCCAATAAATCCAGCGACTTCTTTGTGTGCCGGATGATTGATGTATTCAAGCAGCGCATCTCTATCTTGGTGTATCGTGATCAAGACAAGATCAAATGCTGCCTCGGTTGGATTAAAATTTTCTCCAACTTCTAAAGAAGTAATTTGACTGATTACGGGTACTAAACCAAGTAGGCTGCTCTTTGCCAATTCTTTATTTTTCGATTTGTAATTTCCTTCAGCTTCGTCCTTTAGCTTCCACATTACTACATGCTTGATCATATTATATTTCTATTTTGTTATCCTAAATCTCTTATGCGAATAACTAATTACTTTTATATAAATGAAAGATAAAACTGTTTGAATAAAAAAAATAAATTATTTTTGATTCCTTCCAGATGGAGTTTTTAAAAATTTATGAGAATTAGCGTTATTTTTTCAATCATTTTCTTTCTTTCTTTGAGTAAGAGCAATGGACAATTTTTAATCCCGGGCCAAGGATTAATGGACGTAAAAATTGGAGCGGATTGGGATGAAGTAGAATGGGAGCTCGGTTTCAGAGGGAAAAAATTTGATAAGGAAAAGACAGATCAAGATCTTTTGCTTATTGCTAAAGAAGCCGAAATTGACTTTGATTTTGTAGTAAGATATCAACATATCATGTGGCTTCCTGTGTCTGATTTGTTCTTCAAGAATGATAAAATATGCATGATACAAATTAGCAGTTATCCTGAGTATAATGATATGATATGTGCCGATATTGGTACAACAGAAGGATTGAATTTTTGGGATGATATTGAAAGGGTAAAAAATATATATGGCAATAATACCGAACTGAAAAAAGACGGGAAGTCATATATCGTATTCAATACTCAAGGCCTTGGTGTAGAGCTATCGGAAAATGAAGTACGTGCAATGTTTATTTTTCAAGCTCAAATGAAGTAAAAACTATTTTCTTTGATATATTTACCGTCTTATAAGAAACTTTAAACTATTAAATAATACACAAAATATATTTGGATATGAATTCAAGAAAATACTACCAACTGAGTAGCAATATTTTATTAGCAATTGTTATCAGTATTTTGTTGGCTTGTGGCTCTGACAAGAAAAAAAGTTCAGAATCCGCAAAAGAATTTGATGATGCGCAAGGGCAAATGAAAGAAAAAATTGATTCTGTTATTAGGAATATACCTTCGCCGGCAGAAATACCATATATCATTCAAAGTACCGGAGCAGACTTCAACCCTAATATTATAAATGACCCTAAGAAATATGAGTCCTATACAATTTCCGCCAAAAAGGCTGCATTTAATCTTGGTATCTATGCTACTGATATTGGGTATTTAAGTAGTTATGGCAGAACTCAGGATGCGCTCAATTACATGGATGTTTGCCTTAAACTTACAGAATCTGTTGGTGCGCAGGATGCAATCGACGTTGCAGTATTAGAAAGATTCGAAAAAAATCTCTCCAATCCAGATAGTCTTGGCAGCATCATTGATCAAGTCATTGCAAACAGTGATTCGTACTTGCAGGCAAATGATCGGAATAATATTGCTGCCCTCATGATCGGAGGCACTTTTATTGAAGCATTATACATTTCAACGCAAATTATTGATACTTATCCAAAAGATCTTCTGCCAGATGACATGAGATTACAGGTGCTATCGCCTTTAGTACAAATGCTCGTAAAACAAAAAGATTCATTAAAAGACGTGATAGATCTGCTTGAAAGTGTGAATGACAAAGAAGACTGGGTAATAGCTACTATTAATAGCCTGCAGGAATTATATGATAACTACACGAAATTTGATCCTATGGGAAAAATTCGCGATGGAAGAGGGAATGAAGTTCTCAATGATGAAGTATTATCAAGATTAACATTACAAGTAGATTCCATCAGATCACTTGTAGTTTATTAAAAAGAATATGAAATACATATTAAAAGTATTGGAGTTGATTCTTCAATACTTTTTTTGTTTCTAAGGTTATTATATCTCATAATATTAAAAATACCAATCTATGAGTGAGCAATTGCTAGAAGCCGTGATACAACTTTTTGCCTTATTGGCAAGGTTGGATGGTGTAGGAGATAAGGAGCGTTCAAAAATGTTCAATCTGCTTAATTCCAGGCTAAACAAGGAAGTAATTGGCAAATACATGGATTTGTTTGATCGTTTTTGTAAGCAAGAACTGAAATCAGACACGGATGAGCTGTCAGAGATTACCACCATCTGCAAAAAGATCAACGGTCAGATTACACAGCAGCAGAAGATATTTTTAATATCAGAATTAACCCAACTGATTTATGCTGACAATATCCTTTCAAAAGATGAGGATGTGGCATTGCACATTATAGGAGAGGAACTCAAGATAGATGAAGAAGAATTAACGTCGATTCAGAATTTTGTTGCCGCAAATACTATCGAAGATTTAAATTCCGGTGACGTTGTGATCATCAGTAGTAATTTAGAAAAAATACCAAAGGAATGTTTTAATATTTTACCTGAAGGGGAAATTGATGGGTTTATAGCTGTTTTAAAATTAAATACGATCAAGCCATTTTTTCTTAAATACCTTGGTAATTCAACGATTTTTCTAAATCAAATTCCACTTGAATTTGGAAAAATTGAAATAGTACCTTCAGGCAGTACCATCAGAAGCAGCAGATTCAAAGCGATTTATTACAGTGACATTCTGAGCTATTTGCGCAAGGATGAGATTGAAACATCCATAACATTTAAGGCAGAAAATATCTATTATAAATTTAAAAATGGAAATGTTGGACTTCGCAATATTTCCATTCACGAAAAAAATGGAAGTCTGATTGGTGTGATGGGATCAAGTGGTTCCGGGAAATCTACACTATTTAATGTATTAAATGGAAACGAAATGCCTTCGTCTGGCCGGGTGCTTATAAACGATATTGATATTCATAAAGACAGTAAGAAAATAGAAGGTATTATTGGCTTTGTTCCGCAGGATGATTTGCTTATTGAGGACCTCTCCGTCTTTCAAAATTTGTACTATTCTGCCAAACTTTGTTTTAGCAATTATACGGAGAAGGAAATAATAGAATTGGTGGATAAGACACTCTTTAGTCTTGGATTATATGAGACAAAGTATCTCAAAGTTGGCAATCCTCTACAAAAAACTATTTCCGGCGGGCAACGAAAACGATTGAATATCGGTCTTGAATTGCTCAGAGAACCCATGGTGTTATATGTTGATGAGCCTACATCAGGACTTTCATCCAGGGATTCTGAAAATATCATGGATCTGCTAAAAGAGCTGTCGCTTAGAGGCAAACTTATTTTTGTGGTGATTCATCAACCTTCCTCCGATATTTTTAAAATGTTCGATAAGTTGCTCATTCTGGATGTTGGCGGATACCCAATTTATTATGGCAATCCGGTAGAGGCGATAACCTATTTCAGAGACGCTACAAAGCTTATCGATAAACAAACAGGATCTTGCTCAGCGTGTGGAAATGTAAATGCAGAGCAGATTTTTAATATTATCGAAACACGTGTTGTAGATGAGTATGGCCGTCATACTGAACAGCGAAAAATTACGCCAATCACCTGGAATGAAATTTACACTCAAAAAGTTGAGATTCAGCATTTGGAAAAAACAGATGAAAGTCCAAAGGCTGTGCTTTATATACCCAACAAGATAAAGCAATTTGCCATATTCACTGCAAGAGACTTTAAATCAAAACTTGCCAATAAGCAATATGTCCTTATCAATTTTCTGGAAGCGCCTCTTCTAGCCATCATATTGGCTGTATTGGTTCGGTTTTATCCGGGAGAGGCATTTCGGCCTTTTGAATATGTTTTTCAGGAAAATGTAAATATTCCGGCATACATTTTTATTGGTGTGATTGTCGCTCTTTTTATGGGCCTGACGGTAAGTGCTGAAGAAATAATAAAGGACCAAAAAATACTTAAACGAGAATCATTCCTTCACTTGAGTAAGGGAAGTTATATTGCCTCGAAATTGATTTTGCTTTTCGGTATCTCTGCAATTCAGACAGCTTCATTTGTCATCATCGGAAACTTTATCCTCTCCATCAATGGAATGTATTTTTCTTATTGGTTAATATTTTTCTCCGCCTCATGTTTTGCTAACGTGTTGGGTTTAAATATTTCAGCTTCATTCAATTCAGCAGTTACAATTTATATTATTATTCCAATACTTCTTATTCCGCAGATAATGTTAAGTGGGGTTGTAGTTCAGTTTGATCAACTAAATCCTGCTTTTGGGGCAAAATCGAGAGTACCTCTTATCGGAGATATCATGATTTCCCGATGGGCGTATGAAGCATTAACAGTCAATCAGTTTAAAAACAATAAATTCGAAAAGATCTTTTATGATGTAGACAAAGAAATTGCTTTATCTGATTACAGCACCATATATTATTTGCCAAAAATGGAATCAATGCTCGAATATGCATTTATAAATAAAGACGTGGAGGAAATAGAAACCATTGAAGATACTCAAAAAAATTTACACGTATTAAGAAATGAAATTGAAGACTTACTGAAGGAATTTGGAGCCGATAAATTCCAATACCTGAACAATCTGACCGCTGATAAATTGGATTCCACAACATTTAAAGCCACAAAGCAATTTTTGACCACGATGAAACGCCTACATCTAAATCGGCGGAAAAAGGCTCAGGACTTAAAAGAAGGAATAATAAAAGAAATGACCTCTACCCCTAAAAAGGTGGAAGCTTATAACAAACTAAAAAGAAAAAATACAAACGATCAGATTACCTCACTGGTTTTTGATAATAAGGAAAAAACAAGAATATTAGAATATGATGGGAGATTGATACAGCAGATCTACCCAATTTTTTCCGACCCGGCTCCTGTTAATTACGTTGATTTCAGATCTCTATTTTATCTGCCAAAAAAGCATTTTGCAGGAAGATATTATGAAACTCTTTATTTCAATGCCAGTATCATGTGGCTTATGACTCTGTTTTTGGTTATAACACTTTATTATGATGTATTGAAAAAAATAATAACAATGGAAGGCCGATTTTTATCCAAAGCAAATTGAATCCATGTTTTTTATTTTATCTAAATTACTCGGCTATTTTATAAAGCCTTTCAACTATATTTTCATTTTTTTACTCCTTTCTTTTCTAATTAAAAATAAAAAATGGAGAAAAAGATTGAGATGGATTTCGCTCGTTTTATTTCTTGTTTTCACCAATGGTATACTTTTTAACGAGTGCCTGCTCGCATGGGAAAAACCGGCAATATTAATAGAAGAATTGGATGATGATTATGACCTCGTGGTAGTATTGGGAGGAACTACAGATGTGGATCGTGAGCCAAAAGACAGGTTGTTTTTTCATAGAGGAGCAGACAGGGTAACTCATGCACTCAACCTTTATCATTCCGGGAAAGTGAAGAAAATTCTTTTCACCGGGGGTAATCCCAGATTATTCGAAGATCCGGACAGGGATAATTCTCCAATTTTTGATTTTTACGTAATGTGTGGAGTTGCTCCTGAAGATATTATAATCGAAAACTCATCTAGAAATACTCGGGAAAATGCATTTTATGTAAAAAATCTGGTGCAAACCAATGCTAAAAATGGCAAGATTATTTTAATTACCTCAGCTTTTCATATGCGCAGAGCAGAAGGTTGTTTTAAAAAAGTAGGGATAAATGTAACAGGCTTTAGTACCGATTTTAATTCTGCCTTGCCAAAAGACCGGTTTGCAATGCAAAGATTAATTCCCTCACTAAATACGCTTACAAGCTGGGAATTTCTGATTAAAGAATGGGTGGGCTATGTTGTGTATCGGATTGTCGGATATATTTGATTTGTTTTATCTCATAGTTTTTTGATTGGTGAATTCTCCAATTCCCAAATATGATAGTTCTCTCCTATATCCCGATTTCT
>SMVA01365510.1_pt1 | contig 11448 bp, 12 predicted proteins | sample 2456451 | NCBI WGS metagenome assembly SMVA01 (sample SAMN11095933, study PRJNA526329) | marine sediment metagenome | biome: Marine sediment; feature: Surficial sediment; material: Deep marine sediment; isolation source: Hadal surficial sediment | place: Pacific Ocean | collected 2014-05 | depth...
CTTCCTGATAGTCTTGGGCTACGCCTTTGCCCGCGGCATACATCCTACCGAGTGAATATTGCGCAGCCGCAACCCTTTGTTCCGCAGCAAGACGATACCACCTCACTGCTTCCTGATAGTTTGGGACACTTCCAGTCTTGACAAAAATCCTTCCAAGGAAAAATTGTGCAGCTGCGTCCCCTTCTTGGGCTAAAGGGCGGAGTAACTCTAGGGCTTGAGCATCGTTACCTTTATAATGCGCCTCTATCCCATCTTCAAGATCACCTGCCCTACCAACACTACAGCATAGCGATAATATGCTGGCTATAAATACAATCCATTTTTTCATTGCTTATACCTCTCTCGCACTAGTAATACAAAAATGAATGTACGCTTTGGGTCTAAAATGGTCATTTAGTACTTGTAACAATGGCATATTAGAACACAGCAGTATCGAAGTCGAATACATCATCATGTAATAGCTTGATTGTCACAGAACAATATAGAAGAAATGATTTGACAATTTATAGTCAAATTGACAGCTATAATTTCAGTACTTATTCGCCGAATAACATACTGACAGCGTTCTAGTGGTAGTCAAATACGAATGTTGTTTTGTGCCATAAACAGACATTCAAACTTAAGCCAAAACATTATTGAGTTTTATAGGGTCGCTATCGCATTTCTGCTTGTTACATCTGGTAGTTGGTTAATGTGGCTTTTCTCCATATTTATTAACGCCAGTATTTCCAGGTACAAAACCAAGATACAGAATGAATAGTAAATTAATTAATGGAATTAACACTACCAGCGCGTACCAGCCAGACTTACCTAGGTCATGCAGTCTTTTTATATAGGTAGCATATAGCACCCAAATGAGCGGAATACTCAAGATTAGTCCTGCTATAGACAGTAAAAGTCCCGGGGGGTTACCTTCTGCTTTGAATACAATTGAAAGCCCAAAGGAAATCAAAAATACAGGAATGGTAATTTTCCAGAATGTGCTGCGTTTTATACGGTTTTCAAATGAGAAAAATGAAGGTTTTTTATTGCTTAACTCTCTCTGAATGGGCTGCAATTGATCATTCATGTTGTCATGCCTTCTTATCTAACATGCTCATAAAAGGGCGTAAATAAAATCTACTATGTTCCAGATTATAAATGTAGATAAAACAATTCAATAGAACAAATTTTATTTTTGTATAAAACTTTAGCAAGAAAAGTGTACGTATCTCGTCTCAACTATTTACTATATTAATTCCCTAGAAGCTGACCGAAGTCGAGCTCAGTATCCCTTGAGGAACTTGGTGGCGTAGCAGCTTGGGCAGGGCGGAACTCTGGAAGAATGTTTTAGATGGACCTTCTGGCCACATCCCGTGCAGGTTAACGTCCCGGCTGAAGTAATTTCCCCGGTGTGGTAGTGTAGGGCAGGGCATCTTCTGTCTTTTGCGAGAGTGACTGTAGTGCCAAACCGGCAGCCTTAAGCAACTGCGCCATTGACGACAGGGCACCGGCGCCCAGCCGCGCTGGATGTAGGTGTTCCAGAGCCTCTTGTTTCAGCAATGCCATGTACCGCGCTATTTCCTGCATATCGCGGCGCATGAATTTTTTGAAAGCCTCACCCTGCTCTGCGGAGAACTCCCCAGCTTCGGATAATTGCTGGTGCGCCTTTTCCATGGCTTTTTTACTTTTTTCCTGGCTGGCATCGAAGAGTTCACGTGCGTGCTCGACGAAACGGTCGTATAGTGCTTCATGATGACCCTGCACTTCTTTTTCTGAATTCTCACTTGATATATTCGGATTTTTTTGCATCATTACCTCCAAAATATTTGAGTAAACAAAAAGTTTTATGGTGTGTTATCAATTTCTGCTTCGGCTTCTAGCCAATCTTGTATTTCATCACCACTATTAAAGCCACGGTGTTCTGCTCGGTAATACGCAGCAGTAGCAATCCTTTGCTGACGATTTCCTCCACTTTCTATATTGTGTACAGCATGGGGTGGAGTGCTCCCACCAAGTTTCTCCATTGCCTTGCTGACGATGATACCGGACGGTGTAGTAGATTTACTTTTACTCTTTATACTAAGTTTGCTCGGCATTATTGCCTCCTAAGTTCTAGTTAAAATGGGAATATGGATAGTATACGAAAAATCCAGTTTTGCTTCATCATCCTGTAGCTAGTCATACTTTCTTAATGGGGTGTAAGATGAAAAAAACAACTTTAAGAATTAAAAACCAAATTAAACAAAGCAGTAAATCAATGAACATCGAGTGCTAAATGCCTGCCTAGTGTAAAATAAAAAACCTTTGGCTAGTTTAACAGTTGAAAAAGAGAAAAATATGGATATCGCATTAATAGTCGTGCTGGTTGTTGTTGCACTAATTGTATTTTATGTGATCGGAATATTTAATAAACTGGTTGCACTGAAAAATCGGTATAAAAATGCCTTTGCTCAGATCGAAGTGCAACTAAAGCGGCGTTATGACCTGATACCAAATCTTATTGAAACCGCCAAGGGTTATATTAAGCATGAACGTGAAACCCTGGAGGCAGTGGTTGAGGCGCGAAATTCAGCTAATAATATGCTGTCAACAGCTACGGCCGATCCTGGCAATGCTGAGGCAATAAGGGGCCTGAGTGGTGCTGAAGGCAAATTAGCTGGTGCCCTGATGAAATTTAATATGGTGATGGAGGCCTATCCTGATCTCAAAGCTAATCAGAACATGATGCAGTTAAGTGAGGAACTTATCTCTACCGAGAATAAAGTCTCATTCGCACGGCAGGCTTTTAACGACCAGGTGATGGTCTATAATACGTATAAACAGACGTTTCCACCTGTTTTTTTTGCTGTACGATTTGGTCATGCTCAGGATGCGACATTGCTAGAATTTCAAGATACTGTTGCCATTCAAGCCGCACCAAAAGTATCATTCTAGTCACTGTTTTATATTCAAACACATTGAAATGAATTTCTTTGAATCACAAGATCGTGTTCGTAGAAATACGTTCCAGCTTGTCTTCCTGTTTGTTTTAGCAGTGATTACCTTAATTATCATGACCAACCTGCTGTTCATGGCGGTATTCGGTTATATCAATAGCGAACAAATGCAAGACGGCGGGAGTTTTTTCCAGAAAATGGATTGGCAGACATTTGCGGTTGTCAGCGCAGGTGTCAGCGTTGTTGTGCTGGTGGGAAGTCTCTACAAGATTATAGCGTTATCAGCAGGTGGCAAGACTGTTGCAGAGGCACTAGGTGGACAATTGATTCCACAAAATACAGGCGACCTAAAGCAACGCAAGTTATTAAATGTGGTGGAAGAAATGGCGATTGCCTCCGGCACACCAGCTCCACCTGTCTATTTGCTCATGGATGAACCTGGAATTAATGCTTTTGCAGCTGGTTTTACACCACGCGATGCGGTCATTGGGATTACCCAAGGGGCCATTGATCATCTAAGCCGCGATCAACTACAAGGCGTCATAGCTCATGAGTTCAGCCATATTTTTAATGGCGATATGCGACTCAACATTCGTTTAATGGGCGTGTTATATGGCATCGTGATTATCGGTATGGCTGGCTACTACTTGTTGTATTCCGCTTCTTTTTCAAGACGCAGGGTGAGTAACGATAAAGGTGTGGGCGGGATAATGGTGCTGGCTATTGGGCTAATGGTTATAGGCTTTTCTGGCACTTTTTTTGGCAATCTGATCAAGGCCGCTGTGAGTCGGCAACGGGAATATCTAGCGGATGCCTCAGCAGTTCAGTTTACACGAAACCCGGATGGGATTGCGGGTGCATTGAAGAGAATCGGTGGGCTTAAGTTTGGTTCAAAGGTGAGTAACCCTGACGCAAGTGAAGTCAGTCATGCTTTTTTTGCCCAGGGCGTTTCAGGTTTTATGCAGATGTTGTCCGCTACGCATCCACCATTAGCCAAGCGTATACTTCGCATCGATCCTCATTGGAATGGCGAATTTGATTCTTCTGATAAAACCGATTTACCTCAAGAAGAGGAAAATAACGGTGAAAAAGAAACTATGATGCGCGAAGAGTTTGCCAAGAAGGGTAGCATCATTGCTGGTAGCATCGTAATGGCAGATGTCGCAAACGTGATTGACCAAATTGGTAATCCTAAACCAGAAACAATCAGTCACGCCCACTCGTTGATTGCGGGATTATCCGTAGCCATCAAAGAATCCGCCCATGAGTCCTATGGCGCCCGTGCCGTTATTTATTGTTTGGCACTTGATCCAGAAAAAGATGTGCGTGACAGACAGTTGGAGTTTTTAAAGAAATATGCCGATCCAGATGTCTTCATGTTAACGCATAAACTACTACCGGAGATAGGGAGGCTAGATATTAAATACCGTTTACCGGTAATTGATATTGCCATACCAGCACTAAAACAGTTATCGCTGAATCAGTATCAAGCTTTTAAAGGCAACATTGTCGAACTAATTAAAATTGCTCCTAGAGTGAGGCTGATGGAATGGTCGTTACAGAAAATTCTATTTAACCATCTGGATGGGCAGTTCTTCAAGCTGACACACACGAAAAAACGCTATTTTCATATTGGGCAACTCAAGAAAGAAATTGAGATGATTCTTTCAGTGATGGCCTATGCCGGGCATCAGGATCAAAATGAAATTGAGGCAGCATTTATTGTAGCAACAAAAAATCTAGGGTTAAGCGGACTTCAGATAGTGCCAAATTCTGAAATTAGCCTTTCAGATCTGGATCAGTCTCTGGAAAAACTTGAAAATCTGAAACCTCTCGCCAAGCCACAACTACTGATGGCTTGTGCTGCTAGTGTTGCATATGACGAAAAAATATCTTCTGCTGAAGTGGAACTATTGCGCGTCTTTTCGGATGTTTTTGGTTGTCCCATGCCGCCAATAGTCTCGTAACTAATCTATAGCTTCCAAAAGTGTTCAAGCATCGCAAAAGTTACATTCCCCTATATACTTTTGCGCCCTAGTGAAACACATACTACGCCAACCAACAAATAACTGCTGACACCAAGATGATTTCTTCCCTTGTGCCAAAAAGATAATAGTGAAATTTGCGGCCAGCAAGCGGAGATATTTTTTCCTTTCTAGCTTTAACTCCCGCTACCCCATTGATACCAGCAGCAACAGCTGACGCCATCCATAAGATGGCGGTTTTCTTTTTTAAAACAGCATCCTACTTTCTTTTATTTATCTTGATTGGCTTACAATTTTTTCACCAAAAGTATCTTGAATCAGCTGATCGAGTGCTCTACTCAAAATTTCTGCTGACATTATTACACTATATGTATTAAATATTAATCGATCTCGATTAATATTTATATTTTTTAGATAAATATTCTGTATCGAATAATAGGTTAACTTGTTTAAATTTCTGTTGACATTATTACACTATATGTATTAAATATTAATCGATATCGATTAATTACTGTAGCTATTAAATGATTTCATGTCACCTTTCTACCATTTTGGGTGCCAAGCGCCTCAAAGTTTCCGAAGTATGCCGTGGCACGGGCATCGCTCGCGCTACATTGGATCGATATTACTATGACAGGGTAAAGAGCTTTGACCGTGAGGTTTTGAACAAGCTGTGTAGTTTTCTTAAAGTCAAACCAAGTGACCTGCTAGTTTTAGAGGGACAAGGCAATTTTTTCATCACACATGACCAGACCAAAGACAAATCATGACCGAGTGGAAACTTAAGTGGGAGGTGGTATGAGTATAAATAAAAGGATCTTATTTATAGTCACCATATTGTTTCTATGCAGTAGCGTTGCCAGAGCAGATGACCTTGAGGAGGCAGTAGAGGCATACCAAAAAGGTAATTATGCTCAAGTCCTAGAAATACTCCGCCCGTTAGCTGTTCAAGGAATTGCAAGCGCACAAAATAATCTTGGTTGGATGTATGATGAAGGTAAAGGTGTAGTCCAAGACTATAAGGAAGCTGTGAAATGGTATCGTCTCGCTGCAAAGCAAGGGTACGCTGCATCTCAAAATAATCTTGGTTATATTCACCACATGGGTAAAGGTGTAGTCCAAGACTATAAGGAAGCTGTGAAATGGTATCGTCTCGCTGCGGAGAAAAGGATTGCAAACGCACAAAATAATCTTGGTTGGATGTATGACAAAGGTAAAGGCATAACCCAAGACTATAAGGAAGCTGTGAAATGGTATCGTCTCGCTGCAAAGCAAGGGTACGCAACTGCACAAAATAATCTTGGGGTAATGTATGTTATGGGCAAAGGTGTGACCCAAGACTATGTTCGCGCACGCATGTGGTTCAATCTTGCTGCTAGAAAAGGAGATGAAGATGCGAAAGAGAATCGATTGCGGATAGCTAAAAAGATGACACTTTCTCAAATTTCCGAAGCACACAAAATGACACGAGACTGCAAAAGGAAAAATTTTAAGAACTGCGAATAATATTAACGAATGTGCAACTACACTACTACCGCTATCTGTGCTATTAGCTCTTTGACGTCCTTTTCAAGTAATTCTTCCGTAGAAATACTCCTTTCTCCCACATTAATGTTTACCCGACTACCGCCATAGCGCTGCTGGTCTCTTCTTTCTGCATACCAAGTCGCAGCTCTCCATTTACTATTTCCTTTCGCGAGGGGAAAGTGTTCAGTAGCGTTATCTATTTCTTCTAATGCTTCCGCCAACATATTATCTATACAAAGCTGCCTGAGTTCTTGATATTCATCACCCAGCGACATTAACCAAGTATTTAAAGTGCGTTTAGTAATGCCATGAGTTTTGGCTATCTGTTCTAGTGTGTGATTCTTTAAGATACGTTCTTTTGCATCTGCAAGAATAAGTTCTTTACGATCTAACGGGATTAAAGTCATTGATTTTATGGGTATATATGGAGATATGATTCTAGCATAAAATTGCATTTGGAGGGTTTTATACTCTGCTGAATGCCTGCTTTGTGCCAAAAGCGGACATTCGGCACGGACTTAGGGGAACACCCAAAATATATATTTTATTTAAGATGAAACTTATGGGCACTCATATGGTCTTATTTTTTTAAAATGCATCCTTAGTGATGCGTTTTTTTATTGACAGGAGATAAGCATGAAGTGCAGTGAAGGACAGATTGCCATGGTAAACATGGAATCAACAATCAGCAAACAACAATTTGCCCTGGAAAAGTTAAGGAAAGGTATAGAGAATCATCTCGCCACTATTGTTGCGTGGGTATTTGCTATTGTATTGCTGGGCATGGGTGTAGTCCTGGCTTTTCCCTCAAACTCTTTGTTCGGAGGTAGCGCCCTCTTTGTAACTGATAAAGCGCAGGGTGTTCTCGATCTTACCTATTTTGCAGCATCCATTGGGTTTGTGGTTATTGCTCTGCAATATGAAAAGGTATTAGTTAAGTTCATGCAGTTAATCGGTAAGGTTTACATGGTGGTAGCACTAATAGGGTTTGCGAAACTTGGTTCGCCGGTATATAGCGAATAGGTGGCTGTCATAAACCTTGGATTGGGTATGTCCTTTGTCGCCGCTGGCTTTATCTTGCAGGACTACCGGCAGCGCCTATTAGTTGCACGGCTAATTGTAAAGCGGAGACAACCCGGTAGATACACAATAGTGGACGTGATAAAAAATCACGGTCCCAAGATCACCTAGCCTGGGGTGTAATTATTTCGGGCAAGCTTAAATAAGTATTTGCCATTCACCGATGACTGCATTGTGACAAAAAACGTTAATTTTGGAACTAAATTTATTTTATTTACATCTACTGGCGCTAATATTGATACTGGGCAAGTATTAGTAAATACTTTGTAATGTTAAAATATAGTTTGAACCTTAAAGCTGCCAAGGTAGTGTATGGAATGCGATCATATCAAAGTGCTAAGCCTTGCTCGTAATGGAAACTGGGACGAGGCACATAAAATAGTACAACAATATTCTGATGAGTTATCTTATCTTATCCATGCTTACCTGCATCGAATAGAAGGCAATATAAGCAATGCTAAATACTGGTATAACCGTGTTGGTGTTGATATGCCGAACAATAATCTAGAAGATGAACTAAATCGTTTGTATGAGATGATCGGTAAACTGAAGAAAGATCATTCCCAGTCCCCCGCTAGTAATTGATATTGCATGTTTGCTTTGTGCCAAAAACTGATTTTTAGAGACTGTAAGTAGACATTACTAGAGTTAATTATTGTATTGGAAAATCAAAGTAATGATCTGGGTAGGGCTCATTTTCCAAAGTAAAGTGCCACCATTCTTCATTATGTGGCTTGAAACCATGTTTGCTCATCACATTATATAGAAGAAGTCTATTAGCACGTTGTTGCAGCGTTACTATAGAACTTTGTGGCCATGAGCTTGAGCTAAAAAAATCCCAGTTTGTACCCATATCCAACTCAACTAATTCGGGATCGCTTAAAGAGACAATCGTTACATCCACGGTACTACCCCTGGAATGACCGGATCTGTCATCGATATAGCCTTTGGTAAATAAATTCATTTTATCAACTTCAGGGTAATATTTTAGCTTCATTTTTATATCATCCAAGTCTTTTGCCCAGCGCACAAAATGATCAACTGCACGTTGTGGCCGATACGCGTCATAAACTTTCAAACTAAGCCCGGAGGCTACAAGTTCGGCCTGAACATTCTTAAGTGCCTCTGCCGCTAGTATAGTGAGCAAGGCTTTAGGGCTTTCGTAACCATCAATGCGTTCTCCAACAAAGTTGTCAGAAGTGTAATAACGAATATCCAGTTTGATGGTAGGAATAAATTTCTCAAGCTCAACAAAACCATCAGATAAGTTCTTAGCAATAGCGTTATTAAAGGCTATGCAGCTTATAAAAATAAAAAACCAAATTACTCTTTCATGCATTTTAGAATTATATCTCCCAATGGTTGAAATTCTTTTTTTTGAAAACTGAGTTTACGCCAAACTAAACCGATCTCACGGTAACATTTATTTTATCCTTTAAATCTTTGTTTAGACTTTAGTATTTTTTATACACCATTGTTCACTACTATTTGTATCTATAGAAAAATGGAATTTCTCATCGTTCCTTGATGTGTTAGTTGGCAGGATTTTTCTGCAATATATCTACTAAGTGCCAATAGTAGATATTCAGAAGATCAATTAATGATGACAAGACACGAAAAAAAGTGTCAGTTATCTTTACACTTGTTTTCCCTTCATTGGTGTTGGGAAGTGTCGATGGAGTGCGTAGATGAACTCAAGCTATTGATGGATATTAAGAAATATTGAAGTGCATCTTGCCTAATACGGCTATTGTTGGTTTTGAGTTGCGAACGCGTATCAAGATCAAACCGATAATAAATGGTCGCAATAGCTCGCCACGTGGTATAACAACAATACAAAGGTAGTTGAAGGGCGGAGGATGCCAAGTTGGTGACTAAATAGCCGTGGAGGTTAGCGTGGCCAGTTGCTGTTAGTAAGCATCTTCTGCATAAGTTTGTATTGGAACGTTGATTGAAAAAGTGGCAGCACTCTACATCCTATTCACATATATATTTCTAGTAATGAGCCTATGGATGAAATTTTGCAATACCTAAAAAAGCATGGCGAGAAACTTGATATGGAAATTGCTGTAGCTACAGGGATATCACTTGCCAATGTACGCCTTCATTTGTCTGAGCTTGCTACCAAAGGAGAGATAATGACATGTCATTTGATCAGGCACGAGAAGGGGAAGACAGTTGAGGGAACAAGTTGTCGGATAGCAGGATATATTCCTCCTGCAGCACCTGGTAGGAAATCTAAGGCACAGTTGATGGGGGCTGATAAAAGTTGAGTGGTATTTAATCAAATACCTGTTCAAAGCAAGCCCCAACTTACCCATTAAGTTTGCTCCAGGGTTAAAGGCAAAAGCGAAGTTTTGGTTTGTAACGCCAGCAACTAGAGAACGTGGATCAAAGAGTATACCCGAAGAATGTCGAGCTCTACTGACAGAGTATTGGTCTGGCCAGCGAAACTTTTAGTAAAACTTACGCTACAAGAAACGATAATCACGTCTTAATTCGTATCAATATCAATCCCCACGTCCTGTCTTAAGATAATCTTAAGTAACATCATTGTTGCTTCCATGCATCAAGTCGAGCATATATTTTGCAACTCTATTTTCTTGTTTCGCCAAGGGATGAACTAATTTTTCTGTTTCCGTATAATCGCCTGATAGGTAAAATTTCTATGTATCGAAAAATGAACTGGCTATTGTTTGCCTAGTTGATACGAACAAAATAATAGACAGAACAATACACTTGTTTTAGTAAATTCCCCATTTCATCGTCACACTCGTATAAATCAGAGCACGTGTCATCTCTAATTCGCAGTCCTGCAGAATAGCCCCAAGAAAATCACACGATTATCGTCTGCAAAGATGTCACTTCTCGCGCTACTACGCGCAGTTGGGAATATTAATCATCTAATAAAGATTAGCCTTCTAATACAAGCGATAAAGGCAATCTAAGCTGGGATAGGTGCAAAAATAAGAGTTGGCTGTTCTTAACAAACAAATTGTTAAAGTATCAGAAATGGAACTGAGGCAGAAAAGCCTCGCTCTTCATTGATTTAAATAGCGTGAGCTATTTTACCATTTAACCATTCCACCAAATCGTCCGTTTAACCTTTAAACATCTCCTGAAGATGCGGCATACATATTGCGCGTGCTAACGAGAATGAAACGACAAAAGGACTCCATGAAAAAAATCATAAATTCCGTATTAGCTTGCTTTGCTTTGTTGGCGCTCCCTACTTTTGCTAGTGATTTTCAAAATGCGATGAAACTTTACGCTAGCAAGAACTACACTGAAGCAGCAGAATTTTTTAAGAAATCTGCTAAGCAGGGAATTATAGAGGCTCAGTATAACCTGGCGATCATATACGCCAGTGGTAAAGGGGTTCCTCAGGACTATTATCAGGCTGCAACCTGGTATCACAAGGCAGCTGAGCAAGGGCACGTGCAAGCACAATACAACCTAGGACTCGCTCACGCCAATGGCCAAGGAGTTGCTCTAGACTACCAACGGGCTGCAACCTGGTATCAAAAGGCAGCTGAGCAAGGGTATGCGAAAGCGCAATACAATCTAGGACTCGCTCACGCCAATGGCCAAGGAGTTGCTCAGGACTACTGGAAGGCTGTGAATAGTTATTACAAAGCAGCCATGCAGGGATTTGCAAATGCACAATACAATCTAGGGCTCATATACGCTAACGGCCAAGGAGTATCTCAGGATTACCGTCAGGCAGCGAATTGGTATCGCAAAGCAGCCATACAAGGAATTGCAAATGCACAATACAGCCTAGGGCTCATATACGCAAACAGCCAAGGAGTATCTCAGGATTACCGTCAGGCAGCGAATTGGTATCACAAGGCAGCCATACAAGGGCACGCGAAAGCGCAATGGAATTTAGGTGTCATGTACGACAAAGGTCAAGGGGTTACCCAGGATTATCGTCA
>SMVA01291894.1_pt1 | contig 11447 bp, 11 predicted proteins | sample 2456451 | NCBI WGS metagenome assembly SMVA01 (sample SAMN11095933, study PRJNA526329) | marine sediment metagenome | biome: Marine sediment; feature: Surficial sediment; material: Deep marine sediment; isolation source: Hadal surficial sediment | place: Pacific Ocean | collected 2014-05 | depth...
CCCAACGCCCACGAGGCCGACCTCAGGGTGTGGTACGTGGCTGCGCGGGCGGCGGCGCTGACCGGAGAGACCGAGACTGCGCGCAGGATTGCAGACGCCATCGTGCTCAACGACCCATCCTTTGCCGGTCTGGATGCCCTCGACCGAGAAATAGCGGCCAGCTGAGTCGCAAGTCTCAAGTCGCAAGCCGTAAGCACGTGTTGGTCTCGTGACTTGCGACTCGCGACGCGCGCCCTCTGTGTCCATGATGAGCGAGACAGTTTCGTGTTCTATGTTCTGAGGATTCGAGGCTGTTGGACTCTCCCGGACACGGCAGCGAGGTGGTGCTGAGCGCTACTTGCCGACGCGCCGCCAGATATTCACACCGTCGTGCAGCGTTCCGTCGGGCAGGAGTTCCCACGTGATGCTGATTGGAAACACGGCAGCGTTGGGTACGGCCTTTCCTTCGCACTCGACTTTGTCCAACGTGAACACGGCCTGCAGCAGCAGCTTGCCCTCGGGGTTACTCGTCCCGTCGTCGAATCGCCCGTCGACATCGGTGGCCTCAAAGACCGCAGCCGGAGCGCACGCACCCGCGGCACGGTTGCCCCTGAAGTAGATCTCAATGATCCCCAGGTCGACGTCGGTGGTCGCGACGGTCATCACCATATTGCTCTCGTCGACAACGTGCCTCGCCTCCCACTCACCTTCGACCGGCTCAGCAAAATCCACCGATGTATCGGCGGCGGAAGGAGCCTGGATTCCTGAGGGGCTGGCAGGCTCAGTGGACCCGAATGGATTGGCGATGATCAGACCCACTGTGAGGACGAGCAATCCAACGCCGCCGATGAGGGCGATGGGCACCCAGGTATGCCGGCTCGTTTCCGTCTCGGACTCGGGCTGGGGCCCGTACTGGATGGCAAAGATGACCTCCGGGTGGGTAACCCCCTTGAGTTGACGCTCCCCGACCTCCACGATGCGGACTCCGTCCTCGAGGTGGTGTCGCAGCAGATCGGCCGCAGTGTGCGATGCCAGCACCTCTCCACCCTCGGCCAGGCCCATGACACGGGCTGCACGATTCACCGCCGGCCCGAAGTAGTCGCCGTCTCGTTCCTCGGCGATCCCCGTATCAAGGCCGATGCGTACCCGAAGGACCCCGATGTCGTTCCCCCACTCGCGGGCGCTGATCGCCTGTTGGACTTCGACGGCGGCGGCCGCACCCTGCATTGGATCCGAAAACGCCGCTGCGAGGCCGTCCCCAGCTGTGGCGAAGACGTAGCCGCCGTGGGCCTCGATGGCGCGGCGCAGGACGTGGTCGTGCCAGGCAAGTGCCTCGTTCATGGCCTTCGGGTTCTGCTCCCAAAGGGCAGTGCTCCCCTCGAGGTCGGTGAACATGAAGGTGACTGTTCCAGTCGGAGGATTGGTCATGGCGCTCCCCGAATCTCCTGGGACAGGCTACCCGGGGGCACCAGAGAGCGCCCAGTGACGTCGGGGATCGGTAACCATCTCGATGCGAGCTGGACTAGCCCTGCTGCGGCGCGGATTGACCATTGAGCGTGGGATCAACCGACCCGAGGAGGAACCCATGACCATCTGAGCAACCCGTGTCTCATTCGTCTTGACAGGTTCCGCGCCACCCATTCCTGTCACACCCAGGCGATACATTGACGATCCCCGCACCTCCCACACATCGGAAGGAGCAGGGAACATGGACCTCAATCTCGCAGTCATCGCAGGCACCCTCGCCGCGCCACCCGAAATCCGTAGCTTCGACAGCGGCACTCGCCTTGTTCGATATCTGGTCACGGTTCGGTCAACCGAACCTCGCAAGCGCGTCGATGTCGTACCCGTCGTCGAATGGGACCCGCCGGCCGATTTCGACGACGAGAGCTTCGATCGTGGCGATCGAGTCTGGATTGTCGGCACCGTCCAGCGTCGCTTCTGGTCGGGGTCGGAGGGGCGGAGAAGCCGTCTCGAGGTCGTTGCTCACCATGTGCAGTTCTCCGACCTGGAGGCGGAATCCGAGGTCGACGATCCTTGAATGTAGCCTGCCCGCCATGAGAAGGGTCCAGGTGGCGTCTGCCACCCAACTGGCCGCCGATGCCGGTGCCGCGGTAGCCGACGCCGGTGGCAATGCGATCGATGCCGCCATCGGTGCCGCCATCACCTCGATGTGCACCGAGATCGGCATCATCGCCCCCGCCGCAAGCGGGTTCCTCACCATCTGGCCCGCCGGCGGTGATCCGGTCGTGATCGACGGCTATGCCGAGATGCCGGGGCGCGGTCTGGATCCCGATCGGTTCGGTGGCGCCGCCGAGCGGGTTGAGATCACCTACGGCGGACACACCGAGACCATCGTGGGATGGGGTTCCGTCGCCACCCCAGGCGTCTTCGCAGCCTTCGAAGAGGCGCACCGGGCGTTCGGCGCCATCCCCTGGTCCGATGTCCTCGAACCGTCGATACGGATCGTCGATGCCGGTTGCCCGGTCACCGAGTCATCGGCCGAGTATCTCGACCACGCCCATCGCGCCATCTTTGGTTGGAACCCCGAGAGTTACGCCATCACGCACCACGAAGATGGGACCCCGCTTGGCGCCAATGACCATCTGCATATTCCGGGACTCGCCCACACCCTGCGACAGATCGCCGAGCGCGGGGCGCGTGACCTGTACGAGGGCGAGCTCGCCGTGGCGATCTCGACCGCGGTCCTGGCAGGGGGCGGCATCCTCACGGCTGAGGATCTTTCCGCGTACCAGGCCGTTACCAGGGAGCCGATCCGCTTCAACGTCGACGACTGGGAGATCGCAACCAACCCTTTGCCCGCCGTCGGAGGGGTCGCAGCGGCCGCCATGCTGTTGCTGGCGCTCAATCCCCCTTTCGCTGGTTGGACGTCGGAAGAGATCGATCGGCTGGCTCGGATCCAACGCGGCGTGCTCGGCTTCCGTTCCGACCGTCTCGATGACTATGAAGGGCGCTCCGCGGCGGCTGACGAGATCCTGGCACTCGCCCATGCCGGGGATCTGACGGCCCTCGACCGCTCACCGAGCACCGTGCACACCTCGGCTACCGATAGCGACGGCGCCGGGTGTGCGGTCACAGTTTCGGCCGGTTACGGGTCGGGAGCTGTGGTCCCCGGGACCGGGATGTATCTCAACAACTCGCTTGGCGAGGTCGAGCTGCTCGTGGACGGGTTCCACTCGCTGACACCGGGCACACGGCTGGTCTCCAACATGGCGCCAACAGTTGGTCGCCGCGCCGATGGCTCGGTGATCGCTATCGGGACTCCCGGGGCGTCACGGATCACGACTGCCATCTCCCAGGTGTTGATCAACTTCCTCCACCTTGGCATGTCCCTCAGCGACGCGGTAGCCCACCCCAGGATGCATGTCGAGGCGTTCGATGGAAAGCCGACCATTGCTTACGAGCCCGGGCTCGACGTTCGCCCCATCGGTGACATGAGCGCACGCCGATTCCCCGACATCAGCATGTACTTCGGCGGAGTTCAGGCAGCATTGTGGGATCCGGTCGGCGGGCTGTATGGCGCGGCCGACCCGCGTCGCAGCGGTGGGACCGCCAGAGGAGGCGTCGACTGATCGTGGCACCAGGTGGGCCAAGGCTTGCTAACCCCGACGTTGTGCTCGAACCGTGGGGTCGACAGCACAGGGACGGATTGCTCGCCGCCGCGGACGATGAGCGCATCAGCCGTTACCTGACCAACCAGTTCCCATACCGCTACACCGAACGGGATGCGGACGAGTGGATTGCCATCTGTGAAGCGCAGGATCCGGTACTGAGCTTCGCCAATCTCGTCGAGGGTGGGGTGGCCGGCGGCCCAGGGTCGGCGCCCCGAGACGATGTGTGGTCGGGGTCGGCCGAGATCGGATGGTGGCTATCCCCGGGCTACTAGAACCAAGGCATAACCAGCGCCGCCGTGAAACGATATATCTAGTACTGCTTCTAGGATCCTCAACCTGCATCGGGTCGATGCTGGGATATTCGCGACCAACCCGGCTCCCACGAGCGTCGCCGAAGGGGTCAGTCTTCTCTTCGAGGGGGTGGCCGTCGACGGCTACCTCAAGAACGCTGACCGACCGGCTGCAATTCGGGCTGGCGAGGCGGGATTGGGATTCGGGTTCGGTCGACAGCCATCGCACCTAGCCTCGGGACGGTGAGCCGTTACGCCTTCCTGAAGTCCCCGCTCTGGATCGCCGGCGTCGCTATTGCCCTGGCCACCATTGTTGCCTTTGTGAACCTCGGTTTCTGGCAGCTCAGGCGTCTCGAGGAACGCCGGACGATCAACGCCACCATCGAGGCGAGAAGCACGGCGGACCCCGTAGAGCTCGTAGAGGCCATCGCCACCTTTGGTGCCGACCCCGAGGCGCTTGCCTACCGCCGGGTGCTGGTGGAGGGCGTCTACGACCAGCTCGAAGAGGTGCTCGTGGTCGCAACCACACTCAACGGACGGCCGGGCCATGACGTGCTTACGCCGCTTCGCAGCGACAGCGTGAACATTGCCGTCGATAGGGGGTGGGTTCCGATCGATACCGAGGGGCCCCCGGTCGTCGATGCCGCGCCTGCCCCCGGTTCTGTCGAGGTCGTCGGGATGCTGTTGGAAGGACAGATCCATCGCTCTCTTGGCACCCCAGGAGCCGGCGGGTCCTACGAGCAGATCGGCCGTATCGATCTGAACGTGCTGGCCGGTCAGTGGGGAAGCGACCTGCTGCCGGTGTACCTCCTGGTCGAAAGCGAGGATCCGCCCTCAGGAGATCTTCCGCTGCGGCGCCCACCCCCAGAGCCAAGCGAAGGCCGCCACCTCGGCTATGCCATTCAGTGGTTCACGTTCGCCGCGATCGTTGCCATCGGCTTTCCCGCCCTCGTTATCCGCGGTGAGGCAGCCCCGTCCCGTTAGCCATGCCTACGCCAGAGAGGCGCAGGTAGTTGTGTCACCCCCAGGACCATTCCGGGCTCTGCTTATCTGTGAGAGGCGCGGGAAGTCGCGATATAGCTGTACATCGCCAACGCCACTCGTGGCCGCAAGTGCGGTACCGACCATGATGACGAGGAAGCCAAACCCAGGCCCTCTGGGAGGCCCCATAACCACCGCACGGTCACCTGGCGAACACGTCGTTCACGCGAGGAAGATCGTGAGGCCGGCGGCGGCCGCCATGGTGAAGATGAATAGTGTTGGGACCCGCTGCCCGAGGTCCTATGTGGAGCGGGCGGGCTCGGTGACCGTGTCGTGGTTCACGGTGGTTTCTCGGTCGATGAGGAAGTGGTCGTCCTTGGGGTAGAAGACGGCGGCGTCGAAGTCGTCGCCGGCGAACGCGATTATCGATTCGAGATGGTCCCCGAAGCTCACGGCGATGAACTCGGCGCGGTCGCCGTCGGGTCGGTGGAGCAGGATGAGAGGTGTAGGACAATGAAGACGACGCGCAAGGGTCCATCGACGTTGTTCAAGGCGTTGTTCAAGGCGCCGGTGTGGTTGTACCGGGGGCATCTCGGATTCCTGTTCTTCGGAGGCGTGATTGTGATTGTCCACCGGGGGCGTAACAGTGGGATCCGCTATCTCACAGGGCTCGAGCTCCTCGACCGCCGCGATGGCGAGCTGTTCGTGTTGTCATTGTGGGGCGCGAAATCGGATTGGTATCGCAACATCGAGGCGAACGGTGTCGATGAGCTGTGGGACGGCACGAAGCGAACGGGGGCGTCGTTCCGGATCGTCGCATCCGACGAGGCGTTTGGCATCCTCTCCAATACCGAGAAGGCACACGAACGATTGGTGAGGTTTTTCTGGCCTCGGATGTATCCCGGCTACGACTTCACCGACGAATCGCGCAGAACGCTGGCGGGCTCGGGCGTGATCGTTGCCTTCACCGCTTCGTAGGTAGGCCGCTTCGCCTCCGCTACACACCCCTGATCCATGCCGGTCACACCGAGCAACAGACTCGACTTCAACCATCGGGCACGCGGTTTCCTCGGAGATGGCGGCGCAAGGGTGCCCGACGAGCGTCTTATCGTCCGAGAATGACTGATCTGTTGCGGGCGGATCCGACGAGTCGCGGCCGCTCTCGCAGCGGACGTTCGTTCCCGAGTAATCCTGAACGCAGTGGCCCGGTCACTACACTGGCAGGGCTACCCGGACGGAGTCCATGCGCGCTGACGCCTGATCCCACCTCCACGTTTCTGATCCATGCCACCGTCGTGGATAACGCCTCAGGAGCCTCATGCCGTCCTTGCACCTCGTCGACCTCTCATTTGGTCACACCTCTGCCGTTCCCATCCTCGATGATGTGACCGTTCACCTCGGCCCCGGCTGGCATGGGCTGGTCGGTGCCAATGGCAGCGGCAAGACAACCCTACTCCGACTGGTCACCGGGGAACTCGAGCCCGTCTCGGGGATCGTGAGGGTCGAGCCGGTCCGCCCCAGCCCTACCCTCTGTCATCAATCAGTTGAGCACCGCACCGATGAAATCTCCCCATTTGCGGCCTCGGGCGAGGGCCATGCGAGGGAACTACTCGGCCGCCTTCGGCTCAACCCGACCGACCTGGAGCGCTGGCCGACGCTGTCACCAGGCGAGAGAAAACGTTGGCAGATAGGTGCTGCGCTGGCCGCACGACCGCTGGTCCTGCTGCTCGACGAACCTACCAACCACCTGGACCGGAAGGGTCGCGGGATCCTGTTCGACGCATTGCGCCGGTTTCCAGGAGTGGGCGTGATCGTCTCCCACGACCGCCACTTCCTTGACTCCCTGACCTCTTCGACACTCCTGGTCGCTGGCGGCTCCGTTCGGCAATGGAACGCGCGCTACGGGCAGGCCCGTCAGGTCTGGGAGGCCGAAGCGGCACAGCGCGAGGAACACCTCGAGACCGCCAAGCGCGAGGCCCGCAAACTCAAGCGGCGAGTCGCTGACCAGGGACGCCGCAGAGAGGGTTTAGCAGCCCGCCATCGGCGCACTATGCGGCAGGCGGGCGTGAAGGACCACGACGCACGCAGCATGGAGGCCAAGGGTCGCGCCGAGTCCGGCAGCCGGCGCGCCGACCGCGAGCTGGAATTGACCCGGTCGCGGCTCGAGCGAGTCGCTCGCGAGGTCGAGTCCTATGACGTCCTCCGCGAGGTGGGGCGGTCACTGTTCATCAACTACGCGCCGGCTCCCAAGGCCCGGCTGGCGACCCTCACCCGGCCGCTCCTGCAGGCCGACGGCCACGCCGTTCTCGAACACATCGACGTCGAGCTGCTGCGCGGCGATCGGATCCGGGTCGCCGGGCCCAACGGCGCCGGGAAGAGCACCCTCCTGGCTGCGCTCATCGAGGCGGCGGCTCTGCCGGCCGATCGCCTGCTACACCTGCCTCAAGAGATGTCGGCAGCCGACGGGAAGGCGTTGCTCGAGTCGGTCAGGGTCCTCCCCAAGGCCCAACGAGGGCGGGTCCTGTCGCTCGTCGCCGCGTTGGGCCTCGACCCGGATCTCCTGCTGGTGTCATCGGCGCCATCACCAGGCGAGGCCCGGAAGCTCAAGATGGCATACGGGCTCGGGCTCCAGGTGTGGGCTGTCGTGCTCGACGAACCGACCAACCACTTGGACATCCAAGCGATCGAGCGACTCGAGGCGGCATTGGTCGCGTACCCAGGTGCGCTGGTCATGGTCACTCACGACGACGCCCTCGCCGCCGCGTGCACGAACCAAACGTGGGAGCTCGCCGCGGGGCGGCTCGTGGTGCACCACCACTAGCCGATGGCACTCCTACTCGGCGTACATCTCGTCGATGAGATCGGCGAAGTGCTCGTCGACCCTCCCGCGCTTGACCTTGAGCATCCCGGTGAGCGACGTGGAGTTCTGATCGCCGAAGTAGCTTTGTTGCTTGTCCGTTGCGAGGTCAGCTTGTTTGAGAGGGGCGGTGTAGGTGAGACGCATGCCGGTAGGTGCACGAGCGGGTCTTGCGCGGGTTCTCGATAGATCCGGTGGTGTTGTCTACGCATCCGGCAACTGGCGAGGTGCCACATAGGGACAGGGCAGGTCATTGGGTACCATGGGCGACGTGGCGCGTCCTCGACTTCGATCGTGCTTGCCTTGTCGACCAGACAGCCACCTTCCACCAAACGCGACGGCTAAGGAGAACACCATTGAGGCGATCGTCCGGTCCGAGTACGGCTCACCCGATGTCCTTCAGCTCAAAGAGGTAGCCAAACCTACTCCCAAGGACAATGAGGTGCTCGTACGAGTTTACGCGTCATCCGTGAATATGGCTGACGTGGATTACCTGCTAGGCCGGCCGAACATCGCACGCCTAGGTACGGGGCTGCGTAAGCCGAAGAACACTGGTCTGGGATTGGATGTGGCAGGCCAGGTCGAGGCGGTCGGCAAGAACGTTGAGCGGTTCCAGTCAGGTGATGAGGTGTTCGGGGACTTGACCGAATATGGCTTCGGCGCTTTTGCCGAGTATGCATGTGCTTCTGAGGATGCATTCGCGCTGAAACCGGCCGGGTTGACATTCGAGGAGGCCGCCACCGTTCCTCAAGCGGCCGTCATGGCCCTGCAGGGTCTTCGGGGCAAACCACGGATCCAGCCGGGACACAAGGTGTTGATCAATGGTGCGGGTGGAAACGTGGGTCCCTTCGCCCTTCAGATCGCCAAGTCCTTCGGAGCGGAAGTGACCGGCGTGGACGGTACGAGCAAATTGGACATGCTGCGCTCGATCGGCGCAGACCACGTCATCGACTACACCGAAGAGGACTACACCAAGAGTGGACAGCGGTATGACCGGATCCTCGATGTCGCGGCATATCGCTCGATCTTCGAGTCCAAGCGTGCGTTACGCCCCAAGGGCGTCTATGTCATGATCCCAGCTTCCATAGGTGGTGTGTTCCAAGCAATGTTCCTAGGACCACTGATCTCGATGGCCGGTAGCCGGAAGATGGGCATGTTGATGTGGAAACCGTTCAAAGCGCAAGATGTGATCTTCCTGAAGGAGCTTCTTGAAGCCGGCAAGATGTCACCTGTCATCGATAGAAGCTACCCGTTGAGCGAGGTCCCCGAAGCTCTCCGGTATCAGGAGGAAGGGCACCCCCAAGGGAAAGTCGTCATCACCGTCTCGCATGGCGAATGAGAAACACCTTGAGAACAATCGTCCGCTGCGGATACCGCTCACTCGATACCTTGGGGTTCTGCATGCCTACGCCACTGTGGTTCGGTCAAGTCACGAGTACTCAACAGAAGGGAACTCAAGCGGGGCGTCAGGCCTGTGCTGACGCATGTGGGCAGATCGTCCGGGAAGGTTTACCGAACACCCCTCGACGCCCATCCCGTTGACGACGGCTACCTCTTTGTCCTGGTGTATGGCTCGGGCTCGGATTGGGTCAAGAACGTGTTGGCTGCCGGGACTCCCAGTCTCGAGATTGATGGCAACGAGCTCGATTTGGTGTCCCCGAGATTGCTGACAGAAAGATGTCGCGTGGCAACGCATGCCCGCAGGCACAGGGACGCCGCCGCGCTTCTTACGGGTGACCGAGTTCCTACAGATGGATATCCGCCGCGAGTAGCTACAGCGCATCCACTTCATCTAGGCGCGCTGAGTCGGGTGGCTCCGCCAGCGACCCGAATGTCCGTCACACGCAGAAACGTGATGCGATGATGCCAGAGTGCAACGAAGGATGGCGGTGAGCGTCGCGAATGCCGGGGAAGATTCGTCCACACCCATCAGCGCCGCTGACAGTCGGAGCGGCGCGGGCTCTACAAGACCGAACTGATGCGGATGCGAGGGCCGTGGAAGGGACTCGACGACGTCGAATACTCGACCCTCGAATGCGTCGACTGGTTCGTCCACCGCCGGCTCCTCGAACCCGTCGCTTGACATAGACATAGGAGAAACACATATCCACTGGCCGGGTCTGGCTAGGTCAACGCTTCTGTGTCGCCTTCCACGCTTTCTTACGCAGCTTGAGGTTCTCGCGATCGGTGGCGCTCTCGATCTCGGATACATTCGGCCAGGATGGAAGGAACTTCTCCCACCCGTTCGGGGTGACTCCGAAGTTGCGGGCGAGCACGGCCATGTACACCTTCGCCTTGTACTCGCCGAACCCCGGCATCGCTTGCACTCGCTTGCTCAGATCTTCGGCGGAATCGACGTCTGCCCACAGCAGCGTCGGATCGCCCGAATACTCCGTATCGATGTAGGCAGCGACGCCCTGGACGCGTTTCGCCATGTTGGCCGGGAAGCGGTGGATCGCCGGCCGCTCCCTGAAGATCGTTTCGAGCTCTTCGGGGTCCGTCGCCGTCACGGTCTTGGCGTCCAGCGTTCCTCCCAACCGGTCCTTGAGCACTTGCGGGCCCATGAACGCCTTTTCGATCGGGACCTGCTGGTAGAGGACCAGCCCAACGAGCAGGGCAAACGGGTCATTGGCAAGGAGTCGGTTGGCGTCCTCGTCGTCGGTGTATGGCAACGTCTCCGGCATGCGGCCTCCACTGGGTGCTGAACTCCGTATCGTACGCGCCGACGCCAAGGAGGGCGCCGTGACCAAGCGTATCTATTCGACCGACGCCTACGCCAAGACGATGGACGCCGTCGTCCTCGAGTCGGACCGCGACGATGGACGGCTGCTTCTCGACCAGACCGTCTTCTATCCCGGGGGTGGCGGGCAGCCGCATGACGTGGGAGACCTTGTAATTGGCGACGACCGGCTTGCCGTGACCCGGGTCGCCCAGGACATCAAGGGTGTCTGGCACTGGGTGGAGGGTGGTCTGCCTGGTGCGGGCACCGCATTGGTCGGCGAGGTCGATTGGGATCGTCGCTACGAGTTGATGCGCACCCATACCGCCATGCACGCCATGTGTGGCGTCATGTGGCACCGGTTCCACAGTCCCGTCACCGGTGGGAATATGAAGCCGGGGGAGGGGCGGCTTGATTTCGAGGTCCCCGACTGGGACCCGGATGATCGGCAACCGATCGAGGACGAGCTCAACCGGCAGCTGGCTCTGGGGCGCGACGTGGAGGTCAGCTTCCTTCCTCGCGCCGAAGCCGACGCCGATCCCAGCCTGATCAGGACCAAGGTAAACCTATTGCCCCCGTCACTCACCGAGGTTCGGGTCATCGACATCGTCGGGCTCGACCGCCAGGCCGACGGTGGCACCCATGTTGGATCGACCTCTGAGGTCGGTGGGATCCGGATCACGAAGACCGAATCCAAGGGTCGGGGCTTCCGCCGTATTCGATTCGACGTCGTCTCGGTGGTCGGTCCCGCCACCTCGACCATGATTTCGTCCAAGGACTTGCGGGTGAGATTGGGCACCTCGGCTCCATCGGCGGGATAACCCACGGGAAAGAGGATGAACGGGCGCTCGTTGGCAGGCCGATCCAGCAGCCGGGTGAGGAACGCCATCGGGCTCGGGGTGTGGGTCAACGTCACCAGCCCGATGCGGTGCAGCGCGGTGATGAATAGCCCACAGGCGATGCCAACGGACTCCTTCACGTAGTAG
>SMVA01121961.1_pt1 | contig 11446 bp, 5 predicted proteins | sample 2456451 | NCBI WGS metagenome assembly SMVA01 (sample SAMN11095933, study PRJNA526329) | marine sediment metagenome | biome: Marine sediment; feature: Surficial sediment; material: Deep marine sediment; isolation source: Hadal surficial sediment | place: Pacific Ocean | collected 2014-05 | depth 0-1...
CGTCGCGGCTGGCCGCCTGGCCGCGGATCAAGGTCCAGCGGTACTCGCCCTGCGGATCACGAATGCGGGCTTCGACTTCGTAACTAGGGTGCTGCCCGCGGTAATAATTAAGCAGCGCGCGGGTCAAGGTCGCTCGATCCTCGGGATGAAATCGCGCATAGAATTCCGCACCGGTGCGGATGGCGTGTTCCTTGTTGTGCCCTTCGAGATCGCTATGCAATTGGCCAAAAAAGCTCCACGCGTCCGTTTCGATGGTCCACTCCCAAACCCCTTGGGCACCGCCGGCAATGGCCGCATTAAGACGCTGCTGACTGGCGGTTAAAACCTCGACCGCTTGCTCGCGTTCAAGTTCGGCGGCTGCACGTGCAGCAAAGATGTCCAGGACGGTGCGCAGCCCTGCCTCTGCGGGCGCTGAATTGACAAAAAGAAGGGTAAATATACCGATGGATCCGCCGTCTGCGTCGACTAATCGTTGTCCGGCATAGCCTTCTATGCCCCACTCGGAAAGTGCCTGGTCCTTTGGATAGGCGCCGGCGACCCCAGTTGGGATATAGCAATAATCGTCACGCAAGACGTGGCCGCACGGGGTGGTTGAAATTACGTAACTCGCGTTTTGTCGCACGGTACCGTAGGGGAAAGAGGCGGTAACCCGCGCAATGTCCCCGTCATGGTCGTCAATACGCGCGACGAAGGCATAATCGGCCCCGGCCAACGCGGCGGCCGCTTCGGTGAGGGCATCGAGCAACCGTGACTTCGCCGTGCGGGTGAAGGCATCGGCAACCGTTTGCAATTGGTGCTCTCGCGCCACGCGCTCGGAGATATCATCGAAGATGCCGAGGATCCCCATCACGGCGCCATCAGGATCCCGGATCGGCACTTTGGTCGTTTCCGCAATGTACTCGGGGCCTGAAACAGGCTTGAACGGCCGCCTGACGACGATTTTCGATTCACCACCGTCGAGCACGCGCCGATCGTCGGCGATAATAGGATGCATTGGACTTGGCCACTCGATGTCTTCGACCCGCATGCCGACCAGATCAGACGGCGTTGCTACGCCAGCATCAAGTGCAAACATTCGATTACAACCGAGATAGCGATTGTCACGATCTTTCCAGAACACGCGCTGCGGGAAAGCATCGATGACGGTCTCGAGGAGTCGGCGCGATTCGATCAAACGGCCCTCTGCGTTTTTTAGTTTGGTAATGTCGACATGGGTGCCAATCACGTTAATGGCTCGGCCTGCGGCATTGCGCTCGGCAATGCGCGCGCGGGCAAGGATATGGATGTAACTTCCGTCGGCGCGGCGCAGCCGATACTCAGCGTCTAAGGTCGTTGTCTCGCCGCGCAACAGTTCTAGCAATGCGGTGCGGGCAATATCCCAATCGGCGGGGTGGACGAGGCCTCGCATGTCCTTGCTCAGCGAGGTGAGTGAGCCCTCAGGATGCCCAAACATGGCGTACCATTCGCGCGAAAAAGTGATGTGATCGGCATCCGGTTCCAATTCAAAGAGGCCTTGGCGTCCGTTTTCGAGCGCAATTTGCAGACGGCTTTCCTGGCTCTTGATGGCCGATATATCGGTATAGGTACCGAGGATGCGTTTAAACCGACCATTCGCGTCGCGATCGAGGGCACGACCGCGGACTAGAAATACGCCCCAAGTTCCGTCTTTTCGGCGCACCGGGGCCTCGAGTTCGATCGAATCTATTTCTCCGCGCAGATGCTGAATGGTTTGTTCGCGGAGCACGGCGGCCGCGCCCGGTTCCCATTGTGCCAGCGCAATAGCCCCGTCGAGTTGCGCACTAACATTCTCTTGCTCTTGCCCCGCCCACCTGTAACCATGCTCGGTGACGCGGTTAGTTTCGAGATCCCATTCCCAAACGCCCTGTCGGCCGCTTTCTAGCGCGAGCTTTAATACAGCCTCTTGTTCGCGCAGCGCGCTGATGTCGACGATAGTCCCAATGACGCGCAGCACGCGGCCACTGGCATCGGTTTCGGCGGCCTGGCCGCGAACCAGAAAATGATAATAGCCGCCATCGATACGGCGAATTCGTTGCTCAACTTCGTAATATTCGGCCTCGCCCTTGATGTGTGCCGTCAAGGCCGCCTGCACCCGCGCGACGTCGTCTGGGTGCGTGTCGGCTAACATGATGGAGTCATGGGCCGAATTACTGTCGGCGGTGTGCGGCGTTTTGCCGACCCAATAGCCAAATTCGGTCAATATGTGGGTGCGCGTATCCCACTCGAATAAACCGATCTGGCCGCGGTTGAGGGTGACTTCGAGTTGCCGTCGGCTTTCGTCTAAGGCTTTTTGTAATGATGCAATTGATTCACCTTCGCGCAGCGTGATTAGCGCGCCACAACCCGTCGTGCTTAGGGCCGTGATCCGCAGCTCAACGGATCGCTGCGGCGCTGACCCCGAGGCCGTAAGAGATGCCAAGGAGATAGTGTACTCGCCAGGGCAAAGCACCCCGTTTTTTAACTTCACATAATCGTCGGCGGGTCCAGCGGCAACACGGATAATATCAATCCACCGCCGCCCGCAAGCATCGTCGCTGGAAACCTGCAACAGGTTTTGGGCAGCGCGATTAATGTGCCGAACGGTATTGTCATCGTCGACAATGACAATCCCCTCGTCGATCGCATCGAAAGCCGCGGCAATCAGAACCTCTGATTCTTTAACCGTGTCATCCATTGAACTCTAATGTCCTCTTTACCTGTTGGACCTGCACGCGATTGGCCTTGGCGCTATCGTGCTCACGCAGTGATCGGTAGCCGCCGGTCACACCGTGGCGGCGGCGCTTAATCCCTGTGCAGCCAGCCAGAAAAGGGGTTACCTCGCTGATTATTTCGGCTTTTGCTTACATCTCTGAAGTATCCCCGGTGATCGACGTTAATTCCGGCAATCGCCGTCCGGTTCGACCGCCGCTCACACCGCTCTTGTACGCTGCGGTTGGGCGGACAATGTGGGCTGGTTGCACCAGCGAAAAAGGCGGCTAAAGGCACCGTGTTATCGCACGCTTTGCCACGGAATCAATGCGTACAATGAGCTGGGCTGGTCGCCGCATAATCTCATATGTTTAGCCGTAAGGTGTTTGCTCTTAATATAGCCATGACCGATACCAAGGCGAGACAGCTGGATTGTTGCGAGTGGAAGCTGCTGCGCCGGCTCAAGCTCAGGTAATGTTCACGTTAAGTTCGTTAAGCCGACAAACTGTGGATGCAATGTTGGACAACATAAGCAATCTGTCGCCGGCCGCAGGCCGCCTTCTTTACCGTAACGATTCTGATGACGTTCGAATCGAAATTCGCGAGTATGAAAATATTCGTTGGTTGCACATCGGCGGAGAAGCGATTCAGGCGGCGATGAACGTTGCCTTGCCGGATCAACTGATACTCCCCATCAACATCGCGCTGCTGTCCACCCTACTATTTCATGAACGGCCCACGAAATTACTAAATCTGGGTTTTGGGATAGGGTGTTTCGAACGGTTCTTCATGGCTCGCATCCCCGATCTATGCTTGACGTCGGTAGAATCAAACGCATCCATCATACGTCTGGCCAAAAAACATTTTTTTATTCCAGATGATTATCCAGTCGTCAACGATAATGCCGATCATTTTCTGCATAACATCGACCAACGTTACAGTATTATTCTGTGTGATATTTTCGAAAACGAAAGAAATCCGTCTTGCCTGAGTGACAGTAGATTCTATTACGCGGCGTATCGCGCCTTGGACGCAAACGGGGTGCTGGCCGTCAATCTGCTAGCATTATCGGAGTCGGATTTAATTGCTGTTTTGCTTGAAGTTCGCAAGCATTTTGCTTGGGTTTTACTCTTGCAGATCCCAAATTTCGGCAACCTAATTTTGATCGCACTGAAAAATGAACCGCCTCCGCCAGGTACAATCGATCTGCGCGCAGAAAGATTGTCCGAGAAATTGGCTGTGGATTTACGCCGTCTTCCTGCCCAATTACAGCGACTACCTTCGAAGTAAGCGTGAGTCCGATGATAAGGTCGGACGTCTTAAAATCTGTATCTCTACATAAGGGCAAACTGTTCGACGAAAGTATGTCGCTGGCGCTCATCAAGGAAATTGGGGTCTATCCACCGGGCGCGTCGAGTTGCTTACGCCACGGTCGCCATAAACCATCAGCGCAAAAGCAACGCCAACCCCAGCGCAACCAGTGCAAAATGGCGAGCGCGAGCCACAGTGCCCAGGCGAGCATGAGTAGGCGATAGACCAGAATCGGCACCGATATGACCATCGCGGTTGGCGGCTCCGAAGCGATATGGTCGGCATACCAGCGCAACAAATGCGCCGTCGATCCATTGCCCGCCACGTGCATGTCTGGATGTCCCAACAGCCCGTGACGGATAGCAACGATCAGCACGACCAATGCCGCAAAGGTCAATAAAACGAGTCCGATCTGGATCAGATTGAAACGCACACCGCTTGTCAGGCCCGCGCCGTAGCGCTCGCGCAAGCCAAGGGCAAACAGCCACAACACGACGACCGCCGCCAGCGCGACCGCCACTTGGCTCAAACCGATGGCCAGCAGCAACCATTGCATCGTCGTCAGCGGGGTCAACGGCACCCGTGCCAGGCCAACTGCAACGAGCAACAAGGTCGCGAGTAGGCTCCAAAACGACACCGCCGGACCGAAGCTCGGGCCGAAGGTCAATAAGGTCCAGCGCTCATCCCCGAGGACGATTTCGATCTGATAATTGATGCTGCCGATAACCAAATCGAGCGCATCGGAACGGAACACGGTCGCGATGCCGTGCGCCCTCCGCCATTGTATGTCGACGTTCTGCGTGCCCGGCGTTATCGGTATCGTCAGCGCGCGACCGTCAGCGCGCAGCGGGGCGGAAGCGCCGTTGATGCGTACCGCCTGCAAAACAACCGCCGGCGGTAACCGCATGGTGTATTGCCCGCCTTTGCTGCTGCGGATGTGCAGTGACAAGCTACTGTCAGTTGCGCGCTGACCCGGTTTGACGACGAGCGTTGCGTGGTCGATGGTTAGCGTCTGACCGGCAATACCCGTCGGTTTCATCACATTAACCGTAACGCTTTCACCGGGCCACGGCCGCCAAACCGACAACCACTGCGCCGCGCTGTCGGTATGGTGAATGGGAGCAATACCGCTAAACGTCGCATGCCACATTGGCCCGACCTGCATCCGCCAGGTTTCAAGCCATGCGGTAACCAACGGCGCCGTCAATGTGAGCGCCGCGCCCTGCTCGAGTACCGATTCCCACACAAAACTCTTCGCCTGCGGCGCGAGATGGACCCGTACGGCGCCATCGGCGAACTCAACCCCGGGCGTCACCACCGACTCGCCGGCGAGCAATGGAACCTCGATTACCACCGCCGTCGTTGCCGCTGCCGCGCGCACCACCGTGGTTACCAAGGTCCAGTCCAAACCCAAACGCAAGGTCCGTTCGACACGAATGAACGACGGCAACTGGTTCGTTGCCAAAACGGCCGGTGCGAGAATCTTCTCGTCCGATCCGAGGCGGGTTAATTGCAGCTGCGCCTCGACCTGGCCGTCGTCGCGTAGTCCTTGCACGGTCCAAGCCTCGACCACCAACTCCGTCGTATGGGGACGTAGAGGAAGTGGGAGTTGTACCCGCCGGCGACCAGGCAGCGTCCCGCTTAGGTAAACCTGGTGCACTCCGGCGGGAAGTTGCAGCCATAATGTACCACTGCCTTCGCGCGCCAGCGCAACAGCAGCGTTGCCGTCGATGAGCACCGTGCTTGGCAACCATTGACCCGCGGTACCCGGCAGTGGAATTGCACTGGCCTCGGCGCTGTGAGTCTCTAGCCGGATCTGTAAATTTGACGTATCGAGCTCCAGTCGCATGCGGGTAATATCGGCACAACGATCGGCACACTCAGGCGGCGCGCCGAGACGTTGACGCAGGGTTTCCAACATCGCCGGGGCGGGGAAATCGCCGGCCAGGGCATCGGACATGGGCCCGCTCCCGAGCGCCAGTCCCGTGACCAATACAAACATCAAACTACGACCTACGGCGCCGAGGGAGCGCCTGGTGTCGGCACCGAGCACCAACAGTACCAACACGACGATCATGACCACACGCATGACGTGCATCATGGCGTTAGCCAGCGGCGGAATATAGGTAATCGAGACCATTTGAGTGCGGTCGACTGGACCGTTCCAACGCAATTGCAGCGCCGTCCATTGCCATTGCGGTACGCCGGGACCGGTCTGGACGATTGTCGCCGGATCGATTGCAAACTCCATTGCTCGTTTTGTCCGCCGTTGGGCGCCGCTTGCGGAGCGCAACGGCGGCGCAATACTTTTGACCACAGCGGGTCCCCGCATTGCGGACATCTCATCCGCCGCGCCCATTACTCCGATGTCCTCGTCCAGCAAAATGGCGGCATCCATCATCTCGACGCTATCCACCGCAGAGCGCGCCCGCCGCGCCTTGGCTGCGGCTATCTGTCCCTGGGTCGATGTCCCCATCTGTTGCTGGGGTGATGCCAGCTGCGGATAGGCGGCTAGCCGCAACTCGGTCACCGCGAATGGAATACAAATGATTATCAGCGCGAGCACCATCACGTTTCTGCACCCGCTGACGATAAAGCGTGCGCGGCCAGCAGGTAGCACGCGCAACAACGCAATTGCCACAAACAAGCCCAACCAGATGTAGCGTGGCGCGTCGGGTGCGTGCCACAGGAGCACCAGCATCAACAGACCGACCGCGCCGGTCGTGCGGTTCCATAGACGCATTATTGCGGCCGCCAGTACCAGCACCAGGAACAAATCGAGTAAGGTCCAACGGGCCAGCCAGGTGCGAGGCACGTTGTCGACACCGCCGATGGCCAACACATCCCACCCTGGTGGTAGGTTTAGGGTCGTCTCAACGCGCTGAAAGTCGTGCGCCCACCCGCTCGCAGCGAAGGTCTTACCGAGTCGCTCCATACGGGCATCGGCGATCAGATTGACCTGGCCGTGACGCACTTCAATCCCGTCGGGACCGTCAGGGCTAAGTCGCGTGATGAAGCGCGGCTTGCCGTCGACAACGACCTGGCCTAAATGTAAATCAGGTCCGCTATCGAGCCGCCAATTGCGGGTGATCGTACCGTCAATTCGATCTTGGACGGTGTAGCCCCGGCCGTCAAAATCGAGCCACAGAGCCCGCGACAATTCGAGTTTATCCGGCTCCGGCTCGGGATCACCGCGGCGGATCTCGACGAAACGTAGAGGTTCACCCGTCGCCACCAAATACACCGGCAAGTGGTACCAGTCCTGCGGGACTTGGGTCTGGCGCGGGTCGATCGCGGCGCCGCCTTCGATTTCGACTAAGCGTAATTCGTTACGGGCTTCGAACGCCCACACCTCCTGCGCCGGCCATGGCGGGGCTTGGATTGGCGCGCTCAACACCTCGAGCGGCGCCGGATGGCGCGCATGGATTTCGATCACATGACGGCCCGCACGCAGCTGCACGCGCAACTCGCCGTTCGGATCGAGCCGTGCCGGAATGGGACTCTTAATAGCAATTGGAATGAATCCATCAAGCAGCGGCCGACCAATAACGATTTCGCGCGATTCGCCGGTCGCATCCACTTCGATACGCGTATGGATCCGCAATGGGATGTCATCGATAATGCGGCGCAGAACCGTGATCGAGTGGCTATTGGTGGTTTCACCATCGCCCGTGCCGTGCGCCGCGGGGCGCAGCCAGAGGTGTCCGTGCCGATCGATATCGGGAAACTCGATCGATTCACCGCGTAGAGCGAGCGTGACGATGCCGGTATCGGCGGGTATCGGTAGCGATTCCGGCGCTTCGGCCCAGGTAAACGTGCCGGTGACGGTATACACACCGGGTATCAAGTGCAGCGACGGTCGCCCATCGCGTTCGACCACCGCGTGTGCTATGCCGTTAACCGCAACGAGCCCAGGCCACTGCGTCCGATCGCCCGGCAAGGCGATCCAACTATCCGCATAAACCCGCCAGCCGCCGCTGAAGCTGCCCCCGTTGTCGCCCAACTCGAGTGTTAGCTCGCTCGGCCAGGCGCACCGCCTGCGTTTGAAATTATTGTAGAAAAATGGGCACCTACGCTCGCTATCATCGTATTGCACCCAATCGATCCAGGGTTTCAGCGGCTCCGGCACATCGCTCAAGTGCAATGGCGCCGCGCCGCACGGGGCGTAAGCGAGACAAAGACTCGCGAATATCAAGGCGCGTAACGAAATCATCCGCTTCTCTCCATCGAAAGTTCGCTTTTAACTTTAGGTTCCCCGCGCGTAATACTATCCAACCACGATCCCTACCTGGATCATCCGCTGATTTGTTCGCCGCGCCGTAAGATACCCCTTCTGCGGGCCACGTTCTTGGTTTACAGTTTCCCACCATGCGACTCGTGCTGATGGCGATAATAACGGTTTGGAGTGCCGCCGCGACGGCATTGGATCCCCCGACACTCCATGGGCTTGATGGTACAACACATGCCTTGAGCGATTACGTCGGTCACGGTCGATGGGTACTGATCAACGTATGGAGTCCAGGATGTTCGCACTGCCTGGTCGAACTACCGACCTTGCGGCGCTTCCATTCCGACCATAACGCCGCTGCGATGGTTGTTGGGATCGCGGTCCAATACCCGGGTTTCGGCTACCCAGACAGTGCCGCGATAGCGTCGTTCGCGCACGCCAACAAGATTAATTTTCCACTGCTACTGGCGGACCGCGATTTGGCGTCGGCCTTTGTCACCGACCTGGTCGATATCATTCCTCTAACATTTGCCTTCCATCCCGATGGCCGCATGGTGGCACGCTGGCACGGTGTAATTACGACGACCGATATCGAAGAAATCATTCGCGATTTTCAATAATGAGTGAACTAACGGAACTACCGATGCTAATCAGCCCGGACCTGCAACCCGACCCAACCACGGTCGCTTACGATCTCGATACGGCCTTGTCAGCGGTCGTATCGATCCGTGCCCGCATTCCTGAGGACGCCTATACGTCGGCCATCCTCGGCACCGAACGTTCCGGCCATGGCGTGCGCATTCACGACAGCGGCCTGGTCGTCACCATTGGTTACATCATCGCCGAAGCCACCGACATCTGGCTCGTCGGTTCCAACGGCCAGGCCGTCACGGGGCACGTCGTCGGCTACGATTACGAGACCGGATTCGGGCTGGTGCAGACACTCGGCCAACTAGATTTGCCGACGCTCGAGCTCGGTAATTCAGATCGGCTCGCGCCCAACGACGACGTTGTTGTCGCGGGCTATGGCGGACGCGATCAATCACTGGCTGCGACCGTCGTCGGGAAACGGGAGTTCGCCGGTTATTGGGAGTACGTACTTGACGAGGCGATTTTCACCGGCCCACCACACCCTAACTGGGGCGGTGCCGCGCTAATCAATGCCGACGGCCACCTCACCGGCATCGCTTCGCTCTACGTCGACAGTGTCGCGCCCGGTATTGCGGCCGGCAACATGATCGTACCGATCAATTTATTGAAACCCATTATGGAAGAAATGCTGGCCTACGGCGCAACGTTAAAACCGCCGCGACCATGGCTCGGGTGGTTCGTGACCGAAACGCCGGACAACCTGGTGGTCGCCGGGGTCCTCACCGGCGCGCCGGCGGACCAAGCCGACGTTCGCGCCGGCGATATCGTTATTGGCGTCGGCGGCGAACGCAGCACCGATTTGGCCGAATTTTTCCGTCGAATTTGGGCGATTGGCGATGCCGGAAGCGACATTCCGTTGGTGCTTTATCGCGATGGCAAGTCCATCGACGTGCGCGTGCGTTCAATCGATCGTCGTGCCCATGCTAAAGCGCCGGAACTGCACTGATGCTTCACCAGGTCGTGGGTTAAAGCCGGCGCCCGTTAACCGCATTTGGAGTTACCGTACGCTAAGATACGCCACACCGCTGTCCACATCGATTGCAACCTTAAGATCAGATCCTTGCCGTACCGGGGCGCTGAGTGAGGGGGCCGCGCCGAGCGCCTTTTCCGATGCGGATCGTTTGGCGACGACGAAATTACCTTTATGATGGCGCGGATGGAAATGCTGTATTTCGCGAGTGACAACACCTCTGGGATCCATCCAGAAATTTTTGCCGCTATTGATCGCGCCAACCGCGGCTCGGTGAAGGCCTACGGCGAGGATCCCTATACCGAATCAGCGACAGCGGCGTTGCGCACGACGTTCGGCGGACGCGCTGAGGTGTATTTTACCTTTGGCGGTACCGGCGCTAACGTCATTGCGATCGCGTCGATGGCACGCTCGTTCGAGGCGGTATTTTGTGCCGAATGCTCACATCTATGGTCGGATGAATGCGCCGCGCCGGAGAAATTTTTCGGCGGTAAGTTGGTGCCGGTACCGGCCGTTGATGGCAAGATCAACCCGGCGGTCGTGGCCGCGACTATGGGCGAGAACCGCGGCGTCCATCATGCCGCACCCAAGGTGATCTCGATCACCCAACCGACCGAATGGGGGACCATCTATAGACCCGCGGAAATTCAAGCGTTGGCCGATTACGCGCACACCCACGGGCTGTTGTTGCACGTTGACGGTGCCAGGCTGGCGAACGCAGCGGCCGCGCTGGATAGTTCCCTCGCCGCGATATCGAGCGACGTTGGCGTCGATGTGCTGAGTTTCGGCGGGACGAAAAACGGCTTAATGGGCGGCGAGGCGGTCGTATTTATCAATCCAGACCTGGCCCGGCACACCGACTACTTGCGCAAACAGGCGACTCAACTCGCCTCCAAGATGCGCTTCATCGCGGTTCAGTTCGAGGCCTTGTTGCACGACGAACTGTGGCGGCGTAACGCCGATCATGCCAATGCGATGGCGGCGCGGCTCGCCGCGGCGGTCAGCGACATCGATGGCGTCGAAATGACCTGTCCGGTCGAGATCAACGCCCTGTTCCCGCGACTCGCCCCCAGCTATATTGCCCCGTTACAACAACAGTGCGTGTTTTACCTGTGGGATGCGGACGCCTCGATCGCGCGCTGGATGACGTCGTTCGATACCACCGCGGCCGACGTCGATACCTTTGCCACACTCATCCGCAAGGTCGCTGGCCGACATGGTTAGGATGCACCTAAATAACGCCGCCCGGTGGACTTGGTTGGGCCGGCGCCGCAAACTCTCCGTGACTGTGAGCACTAGAGACGCAACGACATGACACCGACAATTCCCGATCTGGCGCAATATGGATTCGACTCCGACTACCAAGCGATCTACGACATGACATTCCGTTACGCCCGCGAAGAACTATACGACCTGTGCCCGCGGATGGACGATGACGACTGGTTCCCCGATGGGGAATTTCGTGCGATGCACGAGCAAGGTTTACTCGGCACAACGATCCCAGCCCAATACGGCGGCCCGGGACTCGATATCCTCGCGCAATGCTTCATCTGCGAGGCCTTGTCCTACTGGAACCACAC
>SMVA01242314.1_pt1 | contig 11446 bp, 8 predicted proteins | sample 2456451 | NCBI WGS metagenome assembly SMVA01 (sample SAMN11095933, study PRJNA526329) | marine sediment metagenome | biome: Marine sediment; feature: Surficial sediment; material: Deep marine sediment; isolation source: Hadal surficial sediment | place: Pacific Ocean | collected 2014-05 | depth 0-1...
ACTCAGGTTTTCGAGGTCATAGTCCACTTCGCGTTTGTAATGATCCGCGACCTCGTTCAGGAGTTCCGGCAGGGAACCGGTTTCCTCGCCGAGCGCGATCATCTGCAATACCAGCGGCGTAAACAGGCCGGTGGAATGTGCCGTCCTCCAAAGAGATTCTCCGCGCTCGATGCCGGCGCCGAGCATTTCCATCCTCTCTGTCAGGTAGGCATTGCCGATGGAGTTTGAAACTGTGCGTATCGTGTCATTCATCGGCAGGCCGGCTTGCAGCGCAATCGTGAGAGAGCGGGTAATCCGCGACAGCGCAGCGTTGCGGACAATCGTGCCGACGATCGGAATGTTGAGTTTCTTGCGGTCCCAGCGGAAACGGCCGCGCTCGGTTTTCAGCCAGGTCTTGATTGCCACCACGGTGCCGACGACGGACAACAGCAGCAGCGGCCAGTGATTAGTCACTAAATTGGAGGCACCAAGGATGATCTTGGTCGGCATCGGCAGGTCGTCTCCCAGGGCTTTGAATAACGGCTCGAAGCTCGGGATGACGACCACGGTAATGACCCCCAGCGCCACGCCGATCGCGCCGATGACGGTGATGGGATAGCGGGTGGCCGCGCTGACCCGGTCGCGGATCTCCTGCTCCATGGTCAGGTATTCGTACATGCGGAAGAACGACATGTCCAGGGTGCCGGTGGTTTCGCCCATTTCGATAATGCTGATAAACAGGCCGGGAAAAATTTTCGGATGCTCCGCCAATGATTGCCCGAGGCCGCGGCCCGATTCGAGACCAGCCATCACATCCAGCAACGCTGCCCGTAGGACCTCGTTGTGGGTCGTCTCGGCCAGGCCGCCGAGACCCCGCAACAGTGGCAGGCCGGTCCTGGTGATGACGTGCATCTGCCGGCAAAACATGACCAGGTCCTTGGTCGTCGGCTGGCCGCCGCCCATGCGTCTCCAGAGGTCGTCCACGGTCATCCCGGAGTGCTTGGCAGCCTCGGTGATTTCAACCGGAATCACGCCGATGTTCAGCAGCCGGTTCGCTATGGCCTCGGATGATGCGCCGGTCAGGCGGCCGCTCATGGGCTCGCCGTTGGCGGATCTTCCCTTGTAGAAAAACTCAGCCATGCAGGGCAGCCGTCTCGAGATCGGCTTCGGCGCCGGCGGCCGGGCCGGACATGGCCGGGTCATTCTCTTCGATCAGGCCACCCGCTATCCGCATGACCTCGTCCACGGTGGTCAATCCGCTGATCGCGTAACCCAGGGCACGGCGGCCCAGTGGCACGTAGCTCTTTTTATTGGCGGCTGCCTGGGTGAATTCAGCGAAGTCCTCGCGCTGGATGGCGCCGGTCAGCTGGGCGTCCATTTCCAGCAGTTCGTAAACACCAATGCGGCCACGATAGCCGGTCTGCAGGCAATGGTTGCAGCCGCGACCGCGCATGAATTGACCGGCCTTGCCGCTGCCGACAACGGCCTGCCCGTCCAGCCAGGCCTGCTCGCGGGCATTAAGCTCGACACGCTCCTTGCAGCTGTCGCAGACTCGCCTGATCAGGCGTTGCGCGATGATCCCGGTCAGCGCAGCCGCCAGCAGATAGCCCGGCGCACCCATCTCCCGCAGGCGGCTGACCGTGGCCACCGCATTGACGGTATGCAGGGTGGAGAAAACCAGGTGCCCGGTCATGGCGGCGCGCAGTCCGATATCCACGGTCTCCTGGTCCCGCATCTCGCCGACCAGGATGATATCCGGGTCCTGGCGCAGGGTGGTGCGCAGAACCCGGCTGAAATCCAGGCCGATGACCGGGTTGACCTGGACCTGGTTGATGCGGTCCAGGCGATACTCCACCGGATCCTCGACCGTGATTATCTTGTTGGTCGGATGGTTGACCCGGTTCAGCGCCGAATACAGCGTGGTGGTCTTGCCGCTGCCGGTGGGTCCGGTCACCAGCACCATGCCGGCGGGCTGTTCGATCATGATCTCGAAGCGCTTCCTGATGTCCGGGGTCATGCCGAGTTCTTCGAGGCTCAGCAGATTCGCCGAATTATCCAGCAGCCGCAGCACCATCGATTCGCCATGCTGCACCGGCAGGGTGGACACGCGCACGTCCAGGGCTGCCGCATTCACACGAATCGAAAACCGGCCATCCTGCGGCAGGCGCTTCTCGGATATGTCCAGGCCGCTCATCAGTTTCAGCCGGGTGACCAGCGCGGTCGAGAGGCTCCCGCCTTCAATAATATGTTCCTGCAGTATGCCGTCGACGCGCTGGCGGATGCGCAACAAGAATTCTCCAGGTTCGATGTGGATATCCGAGGCTTTGACCTGGACCGCATCCGTGAACATGGACTGGATGAGTTTGATGATCGGTGCTTCCGCTGAGTCCGCGCCGGCCGAGAGTTCATCGATGTCGATCTCGCCGTCGCCGAGCTCGCGTTTTACTTCTGCCGCCAGTGCGTCGATCTCTTCCTTGCGGCGGTACCTGCTGTCGATCGTGCGCAGCAGATCGGCCTCATTGACAAGTGCCACGCGCACCGGCCGTTTCAGCAATCGGCACAGCTCGTCATAGGCGTGTATGTCGCCGGGATCGGCCATGCCGACCAGCAGGCCTTTGTCATCCGACTGCAACACGAGGGCCCGATGTCTGCGTGCCTGGACCTCTTTAAGCAGCGAAATCGTGTCCTCACGCAGATCAAAATTACTGAGATCGACATACTCGACATGCAGGTGCTTGGCCAGGCATCGATGTAACTTTCCCTTGGAAATAATGCGCAGCTCTATCAGCGCCTCACCGATTCTTTGCCCGGTCTTTTCCTGCTGCGCGACCGCCTGCTCCAGCTGTTCATCGGAAATGACGCCGGCTCGCACCAGAAACTCCCGGAAGCGGACCTTCTTCTGCCGGGCCGCCTTCTTGGCCAAAAACCGCATCGTCGAATAGAGCATGTTTTCCGCTGACTTGGATTCAGTCATAGGACTTGAGCTCCGCGCTGCGCCGCCGGGCATACCTGGCGAGCGGTGTCTTCAGCGAACCCGTGCCAAGAGCGCGCTCAAAGGCGGACAGCGCGTCCGTACGGTTGCCGAGGCTGTCATGGGACATCGCCAGGCCTATCCACCCGGACCCCGAGCCTGGCTCGACCGTCAGCAGTGTCCGGTAGATCTCCCCGGCTTCACCGTAATGTCCCAGTTGCTGCAGCAGTGCTGCGAGAAAGGCATCGTATTCAGTGTCCGGGTCGGACACCGGCCGGTGCTTCTCGAGTATGCTGAGCGCGGCATCTTTCTGCCCACGATCCAGCAGCATCCGCGCATGGAGTTTCGCCAGCGCAGCGGGCTGCCTGGCCGAGATCAGGCCCTGCTGTAATGCCTGCTCGGCGGCCGCGAGCCGCGACGCCCTGACCAGGACGCTGTACAGATAGCCCCAGGTGGCGGCGTCGCCGGAATCGGCGTCGAGGGCCTCGCGGAACAAGTGCTCTGCGGTCCGCAGGTCATTGCCGCCCATGGCCTTGAGTCCCCTGGCAACAGTTGCGGCCGTTGCTTCAGCGCCGGTCTTGCGGCGCAATATGGTCGTTGTCGTCGCCGACTCGGCCGCTGCCGGCGGTTCGGCCGCTACCGTCGATTCAACTGCTACCGTCTCAACTGCTACCGTCTCAACTGCTACCGTCGATTCAACTGCTACCGTCTCAACTGCTACCGGCGATTCAAGCGCTACCGGCGAATCCGCCGCCGGGTCTGTGACGTAATCGTCGCGCGAAGCCGCGCTTGATATTGCGGAACTGTCAAACGCAAAGAGTTTACGCAAATCATCGCCCGTGGCAGCGACAGCTGGCTCAGCCTGCGGCGACGTAATTGCATCGGTCCGTGATCCGGACTGCGGCTGTGTAGTCACATCGGCCATGATGCGCGCGAACGACGGCAGCCATCGGCCGTCGGCGGCGGGGCGCCACCACACTATCGCCAATGTAATAGAGAGTGCGGCCAGCGCCGGCAATAGCAGCGCGCGCCGGCGATGCTGACTCGGTACCGCAGCAACCGGTGCCAGTCCGGTCAATGGCGGCATGCCGAACACGCCGCGCGTCTGCAGGTCGCGCAACACGTCGTTCAGCAAACTCATCGCTCTATTCCGTGCAGTGCGCCCAGGTCCACCCTGACGCTCGGGGGCGGAAACAGCATGCCTCGCATGGTCGCGAACGGGTTGCGCCATGACCCTGTCTGATTGATAGTTTCCGTATCCTCGATCGCACGCTCCACATGCAGCGGTGTGATGCGCTGCTCGCCGCGCCCGTAAGCGACCATCAGCGCTTTGTGGCAGAGTATGTTGATGACTCGCGGTATGCCCTGGCTGGCCTTGCAGATTTGCCGGATTGCGGAGTCTGTGAATCGCAATTGAGAACGGCAATCGGCGACGCGTATGCGATGGAAAATGTAACCGGCGGTTGCGGCGATTGACATGGGCGAAAGCGTGCAGGAAAAACTGATGCGTTGATTCAGTTGCCGCATGTTTGGCTGCGCAAGCCGGAAATTAAGTTCAGGCTGGCCTACGATGACGACTTGCAGAAGTTTGAACTTTTCAGTTTCGAGGTTGGTCAGGAGCCGCAAGGTTTCGAACGTGACATCGGGCAGCTGATGCGCCTCGTCGATAACCAGGACGACGCGTCTGCCCTGTTCTGCAAGGCGGAGGAGCCGATGCCTGATCTGCGTCATCAGTCTGTCGCGAGCGTTCTTATCCGTCATCCCGGCACCGATCTCGTCCGCTACGGCGCAGATGAGTCCGTAAGGCGAGAGCTGCGGGTCCGGTATGTAGGCAGTGAGGAATTGATTGTCCAGTTCCTTGAGTAACTTGCGGCACAACAATGTCTTGCCGAGTCCGATTTCCGCGCTGACTTTGATGAAACCCTCGCCCAAGCGCAACATCGCGCACAGCACGTTCATCGCATCGCGATGGCCCGCTGCGTCGAACCAGAAGTCTGTGTCGGGTGTCAGCGAAAATGGATGTTCCCGCAGTTTGAAAAATTCACGATACATGTCGCTCGTTACCTCCGCGTCATTCCGTTTATGCGCTGCAGTGATGCGTCGGTCACCTGTGCCCACACATTGTCGTTGTCCACGACGATCGGTCGCAGCAGGATGACCAGCTCCGTCTTGGTTTCAATCTCGCGCGTGCTCTGAAACAGCTTGCCGATGCCGGGTATGTGGCGTAGAACCGGGATGCCGAATACATCGGTCCGGCTCGACGTCCTCATCAGTCCGCCAATGACGATGATCTGGCCGCTCTTCGCTCTCACGATGCTGTCGGTCTCACGAATTTCGCTGAAAGCCAGCGGCAGCGTGTCCGATTCACCCGAAACGGTGATGACCTTTTGCTGATCGGTCACTTCGCTGACGGTCGGGTGGATGTGCAATATGACGGTGCCATCAGCGCTGATCTGCGGGGTTACATCGAGCGCGATACCGGAGAAAAACCGCGTGAGCTCGATGTCGCGGCTGGTCGACGAAGCCGTGCCGGTAACGGTCTGGCTGCTGACGTTGGTGACAAAATACTCATCGCTCCCGGCCTTGATCACGGCTTTTTGATTGTTCAGGGTTGAGACTCGCGGGCTGGACAACACGCGCGTCTCGCCCTGCGCCGAGAGCAACTCGATAAACGAATTGAAATCGCCGATATCGAATGCCATCGCGAATGCGCCGCCGAGCGCGGTACTCACGAATCCTGTTGTTACTTCTCCAGGCTCGATCACGATCGGCGTACCGCCGAGATCGTCAAAATCGCCGCCGAATCCGGCGGGCGGCGTGCGCTGTCCGAAGGTGAAGGTATCGCCCTTGCTGTTCTGTGCGACGGCGACCCAGTTGATGCCGGCCTGGTAACCTTCGCTGAGTGTGACTTCAATGATCTTCGCCTCGATGATCACCTGCCGCTGAGCGATAGACTCGACTGTCTCGAGGTATTCTTCGATCTCACGCAGTTTCGCGGGCATGGCGCGGACGACAACGACCCCGGCTTGTGCGTTGACTACAACCTGCCCGCCGTCCTGCTCACCGATGATTTGCTCCAGTGTGTCCTGCAATTCCGTCCAGAAATCGGCTTCATAATTGGTCTCGATACCTGACCCGGCGATTTGCCCGGCCCCCCCGCGCTGCGGCGCGCGCGAAGACCCCGACTGGCCGGACTGTGAAGCGCCACTGCCGTTGGCAGCGCGATTGGTATTGCCACCGCTTCCGCCGCCGCTGATCTGCCCGCTGCTCACGGTCATTCTGGATATGCCGGTCCGGCGCAGGTTCAGATAGTCGATCTGAAAAATGCGACTCTGCAAGGTAGCGGGAAGCACGATAAAGCCTGAGGGGGTCTCTTTGTAGGCATAGCCGTAGACATTGCTGATCACATCGAGAACTTCTGCCACGGTCACGCCTTTCATCGCCAGGGAAATGCGTCCGGCGATCTTCGGGTGCACCACCATGTTGTAAGGCGTGTCTTCCACGAGCGCCATAAAAAATGCCCTGGCAGGTGTCGAGTCGGTGTTTACATCGAAACGCTCATCGGCTGCCGCCGAATCCGGCAAATCCACGCCGACCTGCGGCAGGAGCGCCGCCTCGACGTCGGCCGGTGCGCCACGCGGGAGGCTGGCCTCGTTCAGGGCTTCCTCAATGGCTTCGCGTGTTGCTTCTCCATGCGGTGTCGCACATCCGGTCAGGAATGCGGCCGCCATGAAGCAAGTAATTATTATCTTGAACATTGAACTGTTGCTCCGGTTTTGATCACTTTCGGAATCCCACAGGAAGGACGCGGGTCGTAATCGCTTTGCCAAGAAGATCGAGCCGGCAGCTATCCGCAAGGATTTCGACCACGGTTGCGCCATCGACCTGATCGCCCTCGCTGACACGCTGCCCGTTTACGATGGCGATACGGCGCATCTCGGAGGTGAAGATCGCAGTGACTCTGAACCCTGCGGCGCTGGTCGGTGCCACCACCGACGACTTGGCGGACCAGGGCCGGGTCGGGTCACTAAGCAATTCCTCGCTGCCCGCCAGCGCTGGGCCAGACAGCAGTATGGCCACTGCGGTCAACATCGAATAACGGCTAGGCACCGATCCACTCCTCATATGGGCTCAGCGTGCTGACTTCGAGTCGAATCCGGTTCAGCGGATATTTCAGGACCTCGATTTCCAGGAGCTCCCAGTACAGGCGCCACGGCAGGGCCTCGAGCTCCTGCAGATACTCGAGGCAGGCGAAGTAGCCTCCTTCGAACTCGAGCTCGAGCCCGTGTTTGTAAAAGACGGTGTCGGCGTCGTCGGATGTCGACAAGGCCACGGGGCTGAGATTGCGCACGCGTATCAGCCGCAGGTTCGATTGCTCTTTGAGCACGCCTTGCAGGACGTGTGCCATCTCCGCCGGGCCAATCAGTTCGGCGGTGTATCCAACCAGTTTTGCGTTCAATTCCTCGAGGCGCCGCTGCAGCTGCGTAAATTGTTCCCGGTATTGGGTGGCGCCACCGGTGGCGTGCAGCGCCTGAATTTCGAGGCTTTGATTGACCGATTCTATGCGCTTCTGTACCAATTCGATTTCAGCACGGGTATTCTTGATCTGCTTGCCCACTGGTTGCATCAGGCCCAAATACCAGGCCGCACCCAGTAACATTATTGCGGTTGCCACCACCAGCAGACGCTCTCGCAGTTGCAGGTCATCCAACTTCGCCTGCAGCAACTTAAGCACTTTCACGATGGGTGATTTCTGGCTCACTGCGAATCCCCCATCTCGAAGAGCGTTTCGAGTCTGGTCTTCTGAAAGATGCCTTGAGCCTTGTTTACCAGCAGAGGTTGTTCGCTGATCATCGAAAATGTCACGGCGCCGCCGGATTGCTCCTCCGGGCCGTCGATCTGGAACTGATTAAATCGTTGCGTGGCAAATGGCAGTTCTGCGGCGAGGAATTGCAAATAGGCCGGGACCAGCTCGGCTCGCAGCGCCTTTCCTTCCAGCCGGGTGTTATCCCCCAGTGCAGACAGGCGGATATAAGACAGCCACAGGCCAGCGGTGTCCTGACGGGCCAACGATGTCAAATGGCGGGAGAACCCCTGCGTATCACCCAACGTCGAATCCCGTACCATGCTCAGCACGAGTTGCTGATCCCTGAGGGACAGCTTTGCGTCCTCCAGCCGCTCCGTCCAGGACTTGCCGCCGCTGTCAGCGTCACCGGCCGACTGGAAATTCTCCAGTCGTTGGATGGCCTGTTGTTCCTGATTGTTGACGATCTTAAGCTCGCTTTTAATGCCATCGAGCTTGTGCATCTCAAACCCATAGGCCACCAGCATCGCCAGCACGATTGCACCGCACGCCATAAGCAGTGTTGCGGCGGAAAAATTCCGTTGCCTGGTGCGGAACTCGGTCTGGTAAAAATTGATCTGTTGCTGCATCGTGCCCGATCCTATGCGGCCAGTGACTCTGACCTGAGCGCGGCCCCGATGGCCAGCAGGCAAGCGCCCTGTTCCGGCGTCGACAGCTCAGACTGCATCTCAAACAGCCGGTTAAAATTAAGGCTGCTCACTGCCAGGCCGAGTTGATCGTTCAGCGTCTGGGCCAAACCACCGATATTTGATCCTGGGGAGAGGACGAGTTCGGTCAACGGTTCGCAGTCATAGTGACTGTCGTAAAAGTCCAGTGATCTCTGAATCTCCTGCACAATGGTGGCTACCAGTTCCGATCGGCTGAAATCGTCTGCGAAGGGGGAGTTACCGGCAGCGTCGTCCGGTGAGCTCAGGATTTCGAGTCCGGTGGTGGCTTCCAGGTCCGCATGCGCGAATTCGCCGGTGGCGGCAGCATTGATTGCACTGCGGCCTTTTTCGATCCGCCGGAGGAGATAAAGCACACCCCGCCGCGTTATGGTCAGAATTCCGTGGTTCTGCGTGAAGTGCAAAAATGCCACACCACTGGAATCCTGCGGAAGCAGTGTCGCAATATTGCGCATGCACAGCTCTGGAATGTCGATGACATCCAGTGACAAGCCGGCGCTCTTGAGCAGCTCGATGTGCTCCTGAATGCTGTTGCGCCGTGCTGCCACGGCATAGCCCATGGCTTTGCCATCGGCAGTTGACTGCGTGGGTAATTCGAACATTTCGACGATTGTGTCGTCGACCGGGAAATCGAGCAGATCCTTTATCTGCCAACGGGCCGCGGCATTGATTTCGTCAGCCGGTACGTTGGGAACTTCTACCAGCAGTACCTGGTAGCTGTGATCCGGCAGCACCGAGGTGACCCGGGCCTTGCCCGGAACAATTTTGCGCATGCGGGCCGCCAAATCATGAGCCCTGTCTGCATTGTTGCCGTCTGCCTCAAATACTGAGGCGGCTAACCGGATAATGCCATGCTCGAGCCGCTGCGCGCTGGCGAACGCGACCCGCGAGTCGTCGATCGACAACCCGGATCGACTATCTTTTGCTGCACTTTTTTTGGACCGTCGCCGCATGTCCCTGACCTGGTGATTCATTTAACAGAATGCAGCAAGTCTATGGGCAGATCCCTCTGGACGGTGTGAGGGGAATCACATTTCCGCATTTCGATGATTTTGGTCAACGCTGCCTGTGGACTGGTTATCGCGGACTTGAATTGTTCTTGCCGCAGCCGTTCTGCCCGGTTATGTAGCTACTACAAGAATGACTCTACATAACGCAAATCGTAGGAGCCCGCCTGTAGGAGCTCGCCTGTAGGAGCTCGCCCCAGCGAGCGACAAACATTGAAGGGCACGTTTCCAAACATGCCCGTCAATGTTTGCAAAGGACGAACCCACCACCGTTGCCGAACGAAGATCGCCCGGTGGGCCGGGCTCCTACGAGACGTTTCCACAAATTTCGGGCATCCGAATAAGCAAAATCCATGCGAATCGTTTCCACAATTTTCGCGCATCCGAATAAGCAAAATTCATGCGACTCGTTGCTACAATTTTCGGGCGTCGGAATAAGCAAAATCCATGCGAATCGTTGCTACAATTTTCGGGCATCCGAATAAGCAATATTCGTGACACTTATTAATAATGTCTGCTGCAAAGTAAAAGCGTCACGGTATAGTGCTGTTGATATGCAGGATCTCGCAGAATTTTTCGGTCCCGACAGTCCCCTGAAGGATCAGTTGCCCGGCTTTCAGCCTCGCGAAGGTCAGGCGTGGATGGCGCAAGCGGTTGCCGATGCACTGGCTGAAAATGGTCAACTGGTGGTCGAGGCCGGAACCGGTACGGGCAAGACCTTTGCCTACTTGCTGCCGGCGCTGATGAGCGGTCGCAAGACCATTATTTCGACCGGGACCAAGGCGTTGCAGGACCAGCTTTATCACCGCGACCTGCCGTTGATCAGCAAGGCTGTCGGTCGCCCGGTAACGACGGCGCTGCTCAAGGGCCGCGCCAATTACCTGTGCCTGCAGCGGCTCGATACCATCGCGGGGCACTCTGCAGAGGCCGCCGTCGCCGCAGATCTGCACGCGGTACGTGAGTGGCGGCATCGAACCACGAGCGGAGATCGCGCCGAGTTGACCGAGGTCGCGGAAGACTCGGCGGTCTGGCCGCTCGTCACCTCGACCGCCGAAAATTGCCTCGGTTCGAAGTGTCCGGCCTACCAGGCATGCCACGTCGTCAAGGCCCGTCGCGCCGCCCAGGAAGCGGATCTCGTCGTCGTGAACCATTACCTGTTGCTCGCCGATCTCGCTCTGAAAGAGGAGGGGTTTATTGAATTTCTGCCGGGTGCCGAAGCGATCATCCTCGATGAAGCGCACCAGATCCCCGATCTCGCCGCACAGTTCTTCGGCATGTCCTTGGGCAGCCGCGAACTCGAACGCCTGTTTGATGAATTACGCGGCGCAACCATGCCGGTGAGCCAACCCGGGTTGCAGCGCCGCATCGACAAGGCGCAAACGGCATTGAAGAATTTGCTTGCCGAGGCGCCGCGAGCGGAAGGGCGCCACCAATTGTCCGCAATTTTGCCTGACATTCTCAGGCCACTGGACGATCTTCGCAGTGCATTGCAGACATTGCAGGAGGGCGTGAGCCAGGTTGCCGATACATCGGCCGGCATCGAAAAATTGCATGAGCAATTGCTGGGCGTCATCGAGAAACTGTCTCACTTTGCCAGTGATGACAGCTGGGACGGACTACGCTGGCTCGACGTGAATCCCCGCAGCCTTCGCTTGCACGTGACACCGCTCGATGTTGCCGACACCTTGCGCGGGCTAATCGACAATGGTCACCAGTCATGGATTTTCACCTCGGCGACGCTCGCCATCGGCGAAGACTTCAGCCACTACACCGAGCGCATGGGCTTGTCATCGGCAGTCGGCCTGACATTTCCCAGCCCGTACGCGCTCGAAGAACATGGCCTGATCTGGTTGCCGCCAGGATTGCCGCAACCGTCCGACCCCGAGCACACCGCGGAAATGCTCGAGCGGGTCATGCCACTCCTGAAGATGACTGCGGGAGGGATGTTTTGCCTGTTCAC
>SMVA01136009.1_pt1 | contig 11445 bp, 12 predicted proteins | sample 2456451 | NCBI WGS metagenome assembly SMVA01 (sample SAMN11095933, study PRJNA526329) | marine sediment metagenome | biome: Marine sediment; feature: Surficial sediment; material: Deep marine sediment; isolation source: Hadal surficial sediment | place: Pacific Ocean | collected 2014-05 | depth...
AACCAGCACAACCTTTGCACCGGGATTCCGGTCACTATCCCCTGCCATGGCCGCATCCGCCGCTGGAGGTGAATTCTATCTGGGCATTCGATGATTTTCGTGAGGACAACGGCGCCACTCGCTACGTACCGCAATCCCACCTGAATCCCACGGAGGAGCGTCCCGGCACCGAGCCCATGATCGCGGAGATGCCGGCAGGCTCGGTATTGATCTACGATGGATCGCTTTGGCATGGCGGTGGCGAGTCCACTGCAACCGGGGCCAGGCGCCGCTGCGTCAACAATATCTTCACCCGGCAATGGCTCCGGCAGCAGGATAATATGTATCTTTCACTAACACCGGAACGGGTGCTGAATTCACCCAAACTCATGCAGCGCCTGCTCGGCTACTGGATTTATGGCACCACCTTGGGCGTGCTCAATGGCGAAGCACCACTGGGCCTTATGCAGCAGCAATATGGCCACAACACGAACCAGGAAGACCAATGACTGAAAACTCCAACAAAACAATTGTGGAAAACATGTGGCAGGCGCTGAGTGACATGGATTGGGAAGCCATGAAGAAGTGCATGCACCCCGATATACACTATCAGGATGTTCCCAGCGATGACCCAGGCGCCGACGGCCCCGACAATTGTGTGAAGCGCTTGCAGATTGCTTTCAACCACTTGCAGAAGCAGGAGCAGATTACACATCACATCGCCGTAGACGGAGATGTGGTATTTCTCGACCATACCGAGAAGTGGACATTTAGGTCGGGCGAAACGGCGCAACACACCTTCGCCAGCATGCACGAGATTAAAGATGGCCTGATTTACCGCTGGAGCGACTACTGGGATATGCAGAAATTTGTGGGCCAGTTTCCAGAGTGGTTTATCGAGGAGATGATTAAAGCCAGTGCCGACGATTTCACCGACTAAGCTTTGGAACTGTTTCCTGTTCACCGATGTCTGAACACCTGTGTAACCACGGAGGTTGGACATCATGTCCGAAGACAGGAGTTTCAGGGTTTACCTGCTGGCCGTGTGCTTTGTAACAGTGGTCTGTGCAGCGATCACCGCGGGTATGGGCCTGTACAGCCTGCTAAAAATGGCGGCGCCGGAGCTCACCCTGGACACCTACGCCTACAACGCCCACCAGTCACTGGATAGCTACAAACAATCGCACTATTACGCCGCCCGACTTCATCCCCAGGCATTCATCGTCCCGGGAGCTATGGGTGTCGCCAGGCCCATACCCTTGCTGCGATCCGAGCTGTTGAGAAACAGTACTCCGGAGACTACCCCGACACCGCTGCCCGACGAAGAAATAGAGCAGTTGAGAATGGAGAGCTACCGGACCTTAATCCGCAATCACAAGCGTTCTGCGATGCAAGAGGTGATTCGCACCGCCATCGTTCTGCTTGTCTCCTGCATCCTGTTTTTTGTGCACTGGCGGCTGTTTGTCAAGTAAGGCGACTACGCATCTCACATTGTATCCAGTGATGGAGACATTAATTTTCCGGCACCTCGGCAACTTCTACTTGAAGGGGCGCTTCTGATTCGGATCGGGAGTGCTCAATTTATTCTTAGCGGAAGTCCAGTTATGCAGATCTGAGCAATACCATTTTGAAAACCTCCGGTCGCAAGGGCCAGCGGCAGGAACAGAGAAGTACTCCTCATCATCAACACTCCTTCTCTGTGCCAGTAGATTTGAGTGTTGCGTCGACCAATTGAATCGACACCGAATTAAGGAGCCTCTGAAGAAGTCTAGGGCTTGCGGAACTTCAAGGTCCAGCGATCGGTATTGCCGGTAACAGTCTTTCGGCCCACTTCGTATAACAGTTCATCGTCGGGGCGATAGTGCAGGTCTGAATAATCCACGAATTCAAAGCCGGCAGCCTCGATCTCCTTGATCGCCTGAACCGGGTCTACACGGCGGCCATTCTCATTATCGAGTTTCTGCATATGCCGACGGGTATGGTCCACTACCGCGTAAACGCCACCGGATCTCAGTGCCTTGTACACTGACTTGTTAATCGAGGCACGGGATTCAACATCGAAGTTATGGTAATTGCGAAACGTGAATACGATATCCACATTTTTAACATCCAGGTCCGTATTGCTGGCGTTGTAAAAACGGGAGCCCTCGGGGCGTCCCATTTTGGTACCCTCGGCGAGAACCTGTAGCTGTTCAAAGCCCGCTTTGTCCTGCAGTTGTTTCAGCACGCGGCTGGTGCCGTAGGCGATGTAAAAATCGCCCTTCTCTGCCAGCACCGGTGCCAGCAACTTGGTGTACCAGCCGCCGCCTGGAATCAGTTCGACAACTTTCATGTCGTCACGCAGCCCGAAAAACTCCAGCGTCTCCACAGGCTGGCGGTTAGGGTCGCGATCTGTGTCGGCCTTGGTTCTGACATCTGCAGCCATGGCCTTTTCCAACTTCGTCTTTACGGCTTCGAAATCGGCGCCAAAGGCGGAGGATCCAAACAGCGCAGCGGCCATTGTACTCAGTAGAGTGACAGCGAAAACCTTAGTCCAATTATTCATGTTATGCCTCGATCGGTTATTCCGGGTGCGTATACGCAACGAACTTTACAATAAAAACCTTTACTGCCAGCATGGGGGACCAACAGGAGCCCCCTATGCGTGTGGTAATTGCGATCATACTGGTGCTGGCGGGAGCTGGCATCTATTTCTTGAGCCTTCCGCAACCACCCGCCGCCACGCCAGCACCACTTGCCTCTAATGTGTTGCAGAAATTACCACAGAATCGTGAAGGCCAGGTACTCATCTATGGGGCCTACGGCTTCAGCGGGTCCGGAATCTCCAGGCTGGCGGCTGATTACGGTATTACACCGGTACTGGCTGGCCGCAACGGGGAAAAACTCAAGTGGCTGGCCGAGTCACTGGGCTATGACTACGTTGTGCTGTCGCTGGAGAACAATCACGATAACCTGGTTGCAGTGTTAAAGCACTTCGAGGTGGTCCTGCATATCGCCGGGCCTTACACGTATACCTCCAGGCCGATGCTCGATGCCGCCGTCGCCGCCGGCACGCACTACCTGGATCTGACTGGCGAGAACCACGTGATCCAGGCACAGCTGGACCGCGATGAAGAATTCAAACGTGCGAATATTATGGTGATGCCGGCGGTTGGCTACGATGTGGTACCGACCGACTGCCTGAACCTCCATGTTGCCAACAAGATCAATGATCCAGTCAAACTGACCGTGGTGCTCAATGGCAACTACAACGCGGTCGAGGGCGCCAGCGCCAGTCGCGGGACCCTCAAGTCCGGACTGGAAATGTTATCCCGTCCCCTGTTGATGCGTCGGGACGGCGAGATGGTATTAGTGCCCGACCTCCAGGTGATCTCCAGGGTGCAGGACGGCCGCGAGCAAACTCTGGTTCAAATTCCCTGGGCCGACATGGTTACCAGCTATGTCAGCACCGGCATTCCGACCATCGAGGTGTTTCAGGTCCAGCAGGGCAAAATTCCTGCATGGCTACTGCGTCTTGCCCAGTATCGAGCCGGACGCCGTCTACTGAACTGGTTGATCGATAATTTCATGCCCGACGGACCTGCCGCGGAAACCCGGGAAAATCGTCAGACAAAAATCCTCTCCACGGTGACTAACGACGCCGGCGAATCGGCGTCCGCCTCCCTTATCACGCCGGAGGGCTACATGTTGACCTTCCACAGCACGCTAATCGTTGCCAGGCGCGTGATCGATGGAGACTGGCAAGCGGGATTCCAGACCCCGGCGAAAGTGTATGGCCCCGACCTGGTGCTGGAAATACCCGGAGTAACACGGATTGATCTCTAGTGTTCGAACGTGCAGAGTACAACCAGGCGCCCAGCGAACCTGGCTATGAATAACAACGATATATTGCGTCGCATCCGCTATATCTTCGATTTCGACGATTCGAAGATGATCTCGATATTTGCCCTGGCCGACCTGGATGTCAAACGAGGGTATCTTGTCGCCTGGCTCAAAAAGGAAGACGATCCCGCCTACCAGGAGTGCAATGACCGCATGCTGGCCACCTTCCTCAATGGCCTGATCAATGAGAAGCGCGGCAAGCGGGACGGTCCGCAGCCCAAACCGGAGATGCGCTTGACCAACAACGCCATCTTCATGAAACTGAAAATCGCCCTGAACCTGCAGGCCGACGAAGTATTGGAAATATTGAAGCTGGTGGAATTTGAGCTCAGCGCACACGAATTGAGCTCTTTTTTCCGCCGTGCCAGACACAAAAATTACCGCGAGTGCCAGGACCAGGTTTTGCGTAATTTTCTCAAGGGCCTGCAGCAAAAGTATCGCGGCCGTAGCGAATCAAAAAACCCTGGCAATTGGCCACGGTAGTATGACTGCCGCTGACAACCCAGCCCGACCCGAAACGCGCTGGATGACATTCTCGGCTATTTTAAGCGGCAACTAACGTAGGCCCTCTCTGCCAGGGGTCAACTCGCTTCCACCAGCTCCAATTGCCCACGGACTCGCTGCACCCGCCGACGCAGCGGCGCATCGAATGCCTCGCGACCGCCGATACGATTCAACAGCTCATCGGCGGTGCTGCGTTCAGCCGACGTCAGGCCGTGATAGTGGTCGTAAGCGCGCTGAAACATCCACTGTGAAAAGCTGCTGATGACGCGCTGCCCGCTCCCCTCTCCGGTGTGGAAAGGATGCATACCCAGATAGCGAGGGATGTTCTCGCCGGGATGGGCTTCCATGTAGGCATCATTCTCTTTTACTACATCCAGCACATCGGGCAGAAAGTCGCGACACAGGGTTTGTAATATCGGCAGCAGGGTCTCGGGAATTTGATCATCCGGCAAAAATTCCCCAGCCAGGACTTCAGGGGCGTTCATGCGTTGCACCCAGGCGTACACCGCCGGCGCCCGCGATTGCATTATGGCCAGGGGCACGGGATCTCGCCCCAGGTGCGCATAGAGTGGCCCCATAAAGCCATAATCGCCTATGCTGGGGCGCGCGCCCAGCAGATAGAGATGCTGGCTGAAGTGCTCGTTCAGCTGATCGAGAAACTCCAGGTAAACAGCCTCTATTGCCGAAGTCGTCTCTTCGGTAATGCCCAACATCTTGATACTACCCCGGAACGACGCCGAGACCTTCTCGCCAATTTCGATCTGCTTTTCCGGTGACTCTTCCGGTGCGCTGAGGCGGCCAAACTCCCCCATGATGAAATCGTATTGATCGTCAAGCACGCTCCACCGGTAATGCATGGCCGGTATGACCAGCCACTCATCGCCGTAGTGTTCCAGTATCAGCGAGACCAGCTTCTGCGTGGGTGTCGACGGATACACCGGAGAGTCGGGATGACGCTGCTCAAGAAAGTCGATAATTTCCGTGGTGTCCTGCACTATCTCGCCGGCAGCGGTCTCCAGCACCGGCACGATGGGCGCTCCTACTTTCGGCACTATGATGTCTTTGTAAACAGCCCGGGTCGCCGTCTTCTCGACGAAATCCAGCCCCTTGTAACGCATATAAGCGCGCGCCTTGCCGGTGTAGTAAGAGAGATCACCCCCATAAAGCGTGTAGGCCGCCGACTTATTCGTCATCCCATTCACCCATAAAGAACTCTTCCTCGGGCTGTTGAGCGATCCCATCGAGCTCATCGTAGTAAGCATTGCAGGCGTCGATCTCCGACTTTGCCGCCGCGTAATTGACGATCAATTCTTTCGCGATGATGAGTTCTTCCTTGAGCTGCATATTATTGCGGTGAAGTATTCGGTCAGTGGTCCTCTGCATCCCTTCGTTCAGGGGAACCGCGCAACGGTGCAGGGGCATCACCTCTGCCACCGTATTCCGCATGCCCTCCCGATACATGAATATCTCGTTGGTATCGGAGAAGTAGATCATGTCCACGGCCCCGTCACCGGCGAGATCCTGCACGCACATGTCAAAAATAATATAGGAGTCGCAGACGAGGTAGGCTGTGGTGCGCTCGGGCTTTAGCTCGGGGGTGCTGGTGCAAGCCGCCAGCAACAGTATGAAGGCGAGACTGACCCACAGGGCATATAATGTCCTTGCTGTAATACTCCGGGGCCGACCTGCCGGGGCCTGGGCGACCACAGTGAAAATCGAATGGTCTTGCACGTTCCGTTTCCAGTCCTCTACTGGCTACACAGGGCGATTGTAACACTAACGGTGCGATGCGGCGCCCCTGGGACCAGGGCTTGACTAGCGGGTTTTTTAGGGCCATATCTCTGGACAAAGGCTGGGCGCGCGGCGCCAGGATCAGGCGCTCATCTTCAACGCCGGCTAGCGTGAGATGGGAGGGCGTTTCGTTGCGAATGGATGTGACCGCCATGTTTCCCCGCCTGAGCCGGCTGGAATGCAGCCAGTCAGTGTTGATGATCCAGGTTCAGCTTAGCCTCGATTGAAGGGCATGTTCGCGGCGCCACCCAACTGGGCTTTCAGGCCGTGATTGTCAGGGTTTACTCATGCCCTTCCACTTAAAGGGTGCCAACTGTTGTCGCCACCAGCTCTTGGGAAACCGGCTGAGCTGTTCACCGAGGCCAATTTGGCTGATGTCCTGGCTTGTCTTCGGCAGGTACCGGCTACCGAACAGTGCGTCAAACACGATCAAATTATTGCCGTAATTCGTATTGCATTCACGGGGGGTGGTGGAGTGGTGCCAGCGGTGCAGCTCCGCTCCAGAAATGATCCAGTTTAGCCAACCCAGTCGGTAGCACACATTGGCGTGCTGCCACGGCCCATGCAGGCCGGTGAACACCCCGACCAGCACAGCAACCTCGGTGCTCGCACCACACAGGGCCAGCGGGATCGCGCCCGCCAGGCTGGCCAGGCAGGCATCGATAATATGAAAACGATTGGCATTCAGAAAGTACACACGACTTGAACTGTGGTGCACCGCGTGTAGTCGCCAGGGCAGATGCCATTCGTGGAACAATCGGTGCCGCCAGTAATCGCCGAACTCAGCGACGACCAGGCCCAGCACCGCCTGTGCCCACAGGGGCCAGTGGGTAGGCCATTCCAGCAGGGAAAAATCCTCGGCAGTCTTGTTGATCAGCAGGAAGAAACCAACCACGAGGAACACGCGCAGCATTTGTGTAAAAAGAGTGGTCAACAACTGGTGAGCGACATCCGTGAGCACATCCCCATGGGATCGGCGCCAATCAATGGCATAGGGGTGAATCCATTCCGCGATGCCGGCGCTCGGGAGGCTGATAAATGCGAAGGCTATTAACAGGCCGGTGTTTTCGAGATCAATGTGGAAAGTCAGCCAGGCGAACGGCAGGAGAACCAGCACCGGGTAGATCGTCCAGCTAAGGACTGCCCGAAAGGTGGAGTTGCCGTAATCGATGGCGAGTTCTGTTTCCAATAGCTTGACTGCATGCAGATGTCAGGTGAGGCCTTGATGATAGCCGCAAAAACCAATCGGCTGAAGAACAAAATACCCAGGTCGGGGGTCGCGTCACGCCATGCAAACCATAGAGCAAGCTCTACTGGCGGTGTGGTTGTGGTCCAGCCAGATGGACTCTGACGTGGTGAGCGTCAGGGTTTAATCGTGCTGCTGGGCTCTACCTCACACTTCATCGCAATCATGGCTCTACTAACGTAGCCGCGGGAAGATTTTCGGCCCGCCACCGCATTGCCATGTAGATACGAGCGTAGGGCGAGGGGTGATGGTTGAGCCAGTTCTCTTCCCATTGTGGCGGGTGAAGTTTGCGGTACTCCGCCGTCATCAATGCCACTTCAGCCCAGGCCTCCGGATTCTGCGTCGCATTGATTGCGAACAGGTCTGCTTCCACTTCGTGTACATAGACGATTTTATACAGTGCTGGCGTGGCGAGAAACATGTACACGGTGGCAACCGCGTACAGCAGTGGAAAAGCCGCATAATCGTCTATTCCCCTGAGGCCCCACGCCTCACCTCGCCTCCTGAAAATCGCCTGGAAGGTCGCGTTGGTCGCCGCAAAGCAGATCACAAAAATCAGCAAAATATAGGTGATAAGCTTCCACTGGTGATTGAGCACATAGTGGCCAATCTCATGTGCCATAACCGCTTCCACACCATCGGCGCTGGCGCGGTTGAGCAGGTTGTCGTTGAGCGCAATACGGCTGGTTCCGAACAGGCCGCTGACATTGGCACTGACCCGGGTGCTTTGTTTTGACTCATCCACCTGCTTTACATCATCAGCCGCCATGCCATTGGCGCGGGCAATGGAGAGAATGCGGTTTTTGAGAGGCCCCTCGTCCATGGGACGGTACTCATTGAAAACCGGCTGGATGTAGAGCGGGCCAATAAACAGGAGAATCCCGAAAAAGCCCACCGCCAGGCCCGCACCCCACATCCACCACCGTTGCGGAGACCTGCGCAGGATGAGGTACAAAATTGCCACGAACAGCGAAAACCCTATCAGGGAAAAAGCATTGGCCTGCAAATACTCTATAAACCAGTCGCCAAAACCCTGTGTCGACAGCCCGTATTTGTGCTCGGTGTAAAAGTCCCGGTACCAGGCCAGCGGGAAAAGAATAAGGGTAGTGACCACCAGGTAAATCGGCACATAGACAAAGGCCTGGAGAAACCTCCTTTTCAGCAGCCGCTCCGCCAGGTCACGCCACTTGCGCGACAGGCCGAGCTGCAACAGCAAAAAAGCTATGGCGATTTCTACCAGGGGTTCCAGCAGCAGCAGACGATAACCGGCGTCCACATAGCCGTTGGTATTGGCTTGCTCCTCCTGCGTAACAACCATGAGGTAGGAGTTTGTCGCCTCCTGTGGATCAAACTGGGCCGCCAGGACGCCATTCGCCAGCATGGTGGCCATGATAGAAATCAATGTGAGCTGAAATATCTTGCGCATATTTTTCCCTTGTCGCGATACGCTTGCCACCGGATGGCAGGATGATTATGGCCTAGAACAGGTGGAACGCCACCACAATCAGGGCTAATATCGACACAGCTTCAGAGAACCGTCTTGAACCATCAGCATTGAGGAGACACAAATGCAGTATCGAAAACACTTAACAGCCCTGGCATTGGGGCTCGGTTTATCGGCAGGCGTATCAGCGGCCACTTTGAGCGCGTCCGGCAATATGGTTTGCGCGGCAAGCACTGCCATCGGTTGCACGGCAGGGCCGTTATGCATACAGGGCACAGCGGCATCCTTTGACCTGCCGACGGTATTTATGTTCGTGGACTTCAAGAAAAAAACCATCACGGGAACTGAAGCGGATGGTGACAAGGTGGTTTCACCGATCAGGAACCAGGAGACCACCGATAGCACCCTGATCTTGCAGGGTATTGAGAACCATCGCGGCTGGAGCATGGCGATAGACCGCCAGAGCGGAGAGATGAGCGTCTCTTCTACCGGCCCCCATCTCGACTTCATAATGTTTGGTGCCTGCACGGCGCTTTGAGGAGGTACTGAAATGTCTTACAGAAACACGATTATTAGTGGCACACTTTTGCTTGCAACGGCGCTAAGCGTCAGCATTCCGGCACAATCCGACAATTCCGGCGCCTTTATTGGCGGTATGTTCGCCAGCAGGATTATGACCAACATGCACCAGCGCACTGAGGCCGAGCAGCAACAGGCTGCTGTTGCCCAACAGCAGGCGCAGCAGCCGGTTCAGCAGGCAGCCCCTGCGCAAAAAACCACACAGCAAAGGCTGGATGAGCTCGACAAGCTTGCCGCCGGCGGTTACATCACACCCGCGGAGTACAAAGCCAAGAAGCAGAATATTATCGATAGCATGTAAGCCCTCTGGCCCGGCATCCAGGGCCATCATCGGGTAACGCAAGGCCTTGCAGGAGACATTGACGGCAGCAGCCGCAAACATATCTTAGAAGGCTTTTTTTGTCGGCATTGACATCAACCCCACATCCTCTATGTTTACGGAAATATTCTGAACTGGAGATGCGCGTGGCCGCTGAAACCCTGGCAGCAATCAAATCACTGATGGGCGCACTGGAACAGTCGGTGATTGGACAGGAAGAGGTGGTGGAGGCGCTGACGCTGGCCCTGCTCTGCAACGGCAACGTGATGCTGGAGGGTTTTCCCGGCACCGCCAAAACCCGCTCCATCAAAGCGCTGGCCACGCTGCTGGAGGCCGACCTGGGGCGCATTCAGTTCACCCCCGATCTACTACCCTCCGATGTTACCGGCACCGAGGTTTACCTGGAGGTGGCGGGGAAACCGACGCTGACCTTCCAGCAAGGTCCGATTTTCAACAACCTGGTACTGGCTGATGAAATCAACCGTGCACCTGCCAAAGTGCAATCGGCACTGCTGGAGGCTATGGAAGAGCGGCAGATCACGGTGGCAGGGAAGACCTACCAGTTACCCCCTCTGTTCATGGTGCTGGCCACCCAGAATCCCATCGAGCAGGAAGGTACTTACCCGCTGCCCGAGGCGCAAATGGATCGCTTCCTGCTGAAGATCAACCTCGACTACCCCGCCGGCGATGCGGAGTTGGATATTGTGCGGCTGGTACACAGCGAGGAAGAAGCGTCGACCGCCGAGCCGCTGACGATCTCCCAGCAGCATATCTTCAGCGCCCGCGAAGCCGTCCGCCAGATTCACACCAGCGACAGCGTGGAACGCTACCTGGTCGATATTGTCATGGCCACCCGCAACCCGGGCCAGTACGACGAGCAACTGGCGCGCTGGATACACATTGGTTGCAGTCCTCGCGCCAGCATCAGCCTGCATCGCTGCGCCCGTGCCCGCGCCTGGCTGCAGGGCCGGAATTTTGTCGATCCCGACGACGTGCGCGCCGTCGCTCATCCGGTAATGCGGCACAGACTCCACCTCAGCTACGATGCCCTCGCCGAAAACATATCGGCGGACCAGGTCATAGACAGTATTATCCAACAGGTCGCGGTTGCCTGAGCCGATATGGCCGATACCGGGACTGTATACACCGATACCGCCGCGCTGGCCCGCCTGCGCTACGATGCCCATGGCTTTTCGTTTCTTCCCCGGCAACCGGTCCACAGCCTGCTCAGCGGTCGCAAGCGATCACGCTTGCGGGGACGCGGCCTCGATTTTGAAGAGTTGCGCCACTACCGACCGGGGGATGATATACGCGATATGGACTGGCGCGTTACCAACCGCACGGGCAAGCCCCATGTTCGTGTGTACACCGAGGAGCGCGATCGCCCGGTGATCCTGCTGGTAGATCAGCGACTCTCCATGTTCTTTGGCAGCCGCCACAAGATGAAGTCGGTGATGGCGGCGGAACTGGCGGCGCTGAGTGCCTGGCGAGTTGTCGACCAGGGCGACCGGGTGGGCGCCATTATTTTCAATGACACGCGAATCATCCAGGCCAGGCCAGCCCGCAGTGAGCGCAGCCTGATGGCCATACTGTCCAAGCTGAGTGAAATGAACCGGGAACTGAGGGTCGACGGTGATGAACAGTCGCGCCCGGAGCAGTTACCCGCGGCGTTGGAAATCGCTGAGCGCATGATGAGTCACG
>SMVA01433410.1_pt1 | contig 11445 bp, 11 predicted proteins | sample 2456451 | NCBI WGS metagenome assembly SMVA01 (sample SAMN11095933, study PRJNA526329) | marine sediment metagenome | biome: Marine sediment; feature: Surficial sediment; material: Deep marine sediment; isolation source: Hadal surficial sediment | place: Pacific Ocean | collected 2014-05 | depth...
AACTCATGAAAGATGGTGCAATTGTAATAGACGTAAGTATCGATAATGGTGGGTGTTTTGAGACTTCTGAAGTTACAACACACAGTAATCCAATTCTTATCAAACATGGTGTAATTCATTATTGTGTACCCAATATTCCTTCCAGATATTCACGAACAGCCTCTCTATCAATTAGTAATATTTTTACACCTTACCTATTAAATATTGGTGAAGAAGGGGGTATTGAAAATACCGCCCGATTTGATAAAAGTTTAAGAAAAGGAATGTATTTTTACCACGGAATTTTAACCAATAAAACCATAGCCGATTGGTTTACTTTACCCTTTACAGATATAAACCTATTAATATTTTAATGATTTAGTATGCATGATATGAAAAGGCGCTTTGGCCTATATGGTTTTGGATTTGCAATGGGAATCGGTTTGGTATTCTTTTTTCTTGGCGGAAAAAATGCATCTTGCAGCTGGATGCCAAATGACCGTATGTTGAAAATAATAAGAAGTAAGCATATAAATTATTCCGATGAGATTCAAAGCAAAATCTATAATTCGATTATTGACTCTACAGAAATCAATCAAATATTGATAGATGGCCAAATTGATTTTTCAAAAAGTGAAGTGAAAAACAACCCCTGCAGAAAGTATTTAATTAATGGAAAAATTAAAAATCAAAATGCAGAATTGACTGTAAAGATTTGTGATTCCATTGCCACTATCGAATCGTTAAAACTAAAAGGTAATTAATTTAACATCGATATAAAGCATTTTAAATAAAGTTAAATATTATTTCAATGATATTTAATAATAGTAATGAATTTCTTTTTTTCTTTGTTAGCAATATAAATATTTTGGTTCATGCATTCTCTTAAATTGATTCTCTCAAATTTTAAGTATTTTTCTATTGTTTGGGTTTTTGCTTCCATAAACATTCTAATTGGGACTTGGGTTTTATACATTCCATATGTGAAAGAAAAATTAAACCTCAGTGATGCTGAATTGGGTATAGCCTTATTTTTCTTTGCATTGGGCATATTGATTTTCCTCCCTGTAATTCCATTCATTACAAAAAAAATTGGTGTGGGAAACTATACTTTCATTGGGATTATTCTTTTTTCTATTTCCTTTACTTTGCCATTGATGGCACCTAGTTACGGTATTTTATGTATTTCTCTATTTATTGTCGGTATATTTAGTGGTTCAACGGATGTTGCTATGAATGCATTGGTATCAGAAATTGAAAAATCAGACTCAAATAATTTCATGTCGGCAGCTCATGGTTTTTTTAGCCTGGGTGGCGTGATTGGTGGAATATTGGGAAGTATTTTAATTTCGTTTTTAATAGATCCTGTTTGGCATATGGTATTCATCGCTTCAATAATAATTTTATCTAATATCTTTTTAGCCAAACAGTATATGTCAATTAAAGAAGAGAAATTATTAGAAAGGGACACTAAATTTCGGATTAATAAATTTAAACCTTTATTTGGCCTGGCTTTAATTGCCGTTTCCATTATGATTTGCGAAGGAGCCATTGAACATTGGAGTAATTTATACCTCATTGAAGTTGTTCATGTATCTTCTTTGAGCCTGGCAGCTATAGGATTTATTGTATTTTCTTCGACAATGACATTGGGTAGGTTTTTCGGTGATAATATTAGTGAAAAAATAGGGTCAACAAAAACTGTTTTATATGGTTGCCTACTGGCCATATTTGGTTATTTATTGATATTGGCGGGTTCGTTTATAATTGCAATTGTTGGTTTTGGAGTGTTAGGAATCGGTCTTTCAGTAATAATTCCGGAATTATTTCGAGTGGCTGGGAAAACAAAGGGTATTTCATCCTCTGCAAGCATTTCCTTTGTTTCAGGAATTGGTTTTATTGGTTTATTAATTGGCCCTGTATTATTGGGATTAATTTCGGATTATGCAAATTTAAAAGTAAGCTTTTCGTTTCTGCTATTTTTGGTTGTCATGGTATTATTTATATCATTGTTTAAGCTTAAAAATGATAAATGAACCAAAGAGTCCGGGTTTCACTTGAACTGAAACCCGGACTTTTAATATTTGAATTAATTTATTAATAGTCGAACTCAGGTTATAATGTCATTAATAACTACTTACATTACCCGAACCACTAACTTTTATATCTTCCTTACCTGGATTTCCTTTATAGCTAATGTTACCTGAACCTGAAACTCTGGCATATAATTCGTTTTTAACACTTAGGGTCATACCTCCTGATCCTGAGATTTTTAAATCAGCTGTATTCGTTTGTAAGCCAAATGCTTCGATTTCACCCGAGCCGGCAACGGATGCTTCAAAAGTAGAGGCCGAACCTTTAAAATCTAAATCACCGGAACCAGAAACTTTGGCATTCAAATTATTAACCTCTAAATGTAAACTTATATCTCCTGACCCGGAAACTCTTACATCAAAGTCATCTGCTTTCATCAAATCCTTGGAAACTATATCTCCCGATCCTGACAGTGCAACTCCATTAATATTCTTAAAATAAACGGTTAAGTGAACTCCTTTTTTTGTATGGATACTCGTTCCATTCTTCCATTTGATTTTTAACTCACCATTTTTAACTTCGGTGATCAAGTAGGGTATTAAATTCTTTTCAATTTTAATTTCAATTTTGCCCTCTTTACCTTTAACCAGGTCAACATCAAAGGAACCTGATACACCAATATGTTCAAAACTTCCAACTTCCCTTGAATCGGAAATAACATTTCCATCTCCTTTTACTTTACCATATTTTTGAGCATTCACATTTGACAAAAATAATACAACTACAAATAGGCTTAAACTTAATTTTAAATAGTTACTTTTCATGATTGGTTAATTAATTAGTTATTATAAAATTTCACACTTCCATAATCTGATGATATTTCAATGTTTGAAGATGAATTTTCTTTATTGACATAGCCTTCATAGTATTTTGAAGTGTTTTTCACTATTTTTTTATTGTAGGTCACGTTGTTTCCTTCAAAACTAAATCCGGCATATTTTAAATCTGCAATAAAATTAAATGAGGCGCTTGGATCTAATCCGATTTTAATTCCGGTATAATCTGTATCAATTTGAACATTTTCAAACCCACTCATCAATTTTTCAATTCTCAAGCTTCCATAATCTGCTTCTACATTCAAATTTTTATAAATAGTCCCAAATCGCATGGATAAATAATCGCTATTTCCTGAAATGTTATTTCCATGATCCACTTGAAGTTTTCCATAGTCGCAATTAAATTCTAAATCTTCAAGATTTTCAAAAACGATGGTTGAATAATCAGCATTTAAATCAATATTTTTTGCTTTTTCTACTGTTAAAGTTGAATAATCAGCATTGATACTTCCCCCATTCATAAATTCGATGGTCGAATTATTGGTATAATCTATATTGATAGAATTTTGATCATGAAATAAACTACCGATAATAATTTTACCATAATCACAATTGATATCTGCCCTTCCTTTCAATTCATTTAAGGATATGGAGCCATAATCATTTTTAAAGTCTGCTTGATTATTTATGGGCATTTTCACCTTATAATTTATTTCAAATTGCATATTTGAATTATTCTTCCATCCCGACCAACTTGATTTACTTCCAAAGGTAGTTTTTGCAGTAACTCTGCTTGATGAATTCGTAAAATGTACATCAATATTTTTCAATCTTTCAAAAACTTTACTTTCATTATTACCATTTACGGTTATCTTCACTTCAATAACCACACGATTTTCATTCCATGAAACAACATCCACGTTGCCATATTTATTATTGATGATCAATAATGCATTGGCATTGACATTAAATTCTTTATTGATAGTTTTGCTTTTTTCATATTTTCCTTTCACCGGATTTGGATTTGAGAATCCAATGATTGGAACGAGGCTTAAGAAAAACATTATTTTGAGTAATCTTTTATTCATGACTTTTAATTTTAAATTTATTTATATTTTATTTTCTTTTTGATTTAAGTTTTGGAAATTTCTAAATTCCTCTAATTGATTTACCAGGTTTTGCAAGACTTCAATTTGCATTTGAAAATTTGCAATCATGGCATAAATAACCCGCTTATCTTCATTACTTTCTTTGAGCTCTATGGAAAGTCTTTGATGATTTTTTTCTAAAACTCCTAATTGAAAAAAGGCGTCGTCAATAATTTTTTGATTTTGAGGAGTTCTTTGATTGTCAATTAGTTTTATTTCTTTTTGAATGGTAGCCATGTAAAAATTTTGTGTTTCTTCCATTTTTGGAGAAATATCGCTCAATTCTATTCCGCTTGCAGTATGATTATTTCCCAGCCAAAATCCAACTAATAACAATACAGATGCTGCAGCCGATAACCCATACCATTTGATATTTTTTGGTTTTTTATTTCGTTTATTTTGAGCTTTTAATTTGGATTCAAACCTTTCAAAGTGACCAATATTTGGCTCGGCAAAATCAAACTCATTTTGCAATTTATCAAAGGTATTTTCTAAATTTTCCATATCGTTTAATTTATATGAGCCTGCTGCCCCATAATTTTCTTTAGTTTATTTTTTGCTCTGAAAATGGTAACCCTGCAATTTTCATCAGAAATTTTCATAATCTCAGCAACCTCTTCATGATCATATCCTTCAACCAAACTTAATGTCAATGCTACCCGGTAATTATCTTTTAATTGTCCAATGGTATTGAGAATTTCTTTAGCTTTTATATTTGAATAATCCAACCTTTCATCATTCTCAATCTCATCATCTGCTTCATTCATTGTATTTTTAATGACTTCAAATTTCACCTCCTCAATTCTGCTATTCTTTTTAATCTGAGTCAAACTTTTATTGATCACGATTCTTTTTAACCAGGCTCCGAATGCAACATCACCCTTAAACGTATCCAATTTAGTAAATGCACTTAGAAATGATTCTTGCATCACATCTTCGGCTTCAAAACTATTTCCAGTAATTCGCAGTGCTGCATTATACATAGCTTTATAATAGAGCTTATATATTTCAAACTGTGCGGGTTGGCTACGCTCTTTACAAGCTTGCAACAATTGGTTGATATGTTGTTGGTTGTTCTGCAATGTTGATTTCTATAAAAAAGACAAAGTATTTTATGATCTGTTACACTTCTTAATAATTAAATGTAGAATATTTAATAAAATCCATTAAATTAAAAGTATAAAACATTAAATTTAATATGTAAAAAATTAACAATACATTTAAAAGTATTGGCACAAGAATTGAATACTATAGATTGATACAAAATGTAAGAAAATAATAATACATTTATAATCAAAACGTTAAAAATAAAATCAAGGAATAAAATTTAAAATATTCCATTTTATAATGCCAAAATGGCTTAAAGAAGATATGAGTAATACAAAATTTTTAAATATAGACAGTTTGTCACTTCATAATATATTGGATGAGGATGCAGAATTAATTCCATTAATGACACCCGAAGATGAAGAAGAAATAGAAAAGGAAGATGTACCGGAAGTTTTGCCAATTTTACCTTTGCGAAATACGGTTTTATTTCCCGGTGTTGTGATCCCGATAACTGCTGGCAGAGATCAATCTATCAAATTAATTAAGGAAGCCAATAAAGGAAATAAGACCATTGGTGTTGTTGCCCAAAAAAATGAAGGCACTGAAGATCCCACGATAGATGATATATATACCATAGGTACCGTAGCAAGAATTTTAAAAGTTCTTAAAATGCCTGATGGCAATACCATGGTTGTTTTACAAGGAAAAAAACGCTTTAAAATTGAAAGTTTAATTCAGGAAAAACCTTATTTAAAAGCAAAAACGAGAGAATTACGGGAAGAATCTCCTAAAAAAGGGGAATCTGAGTTTAGAGCAATTATTGATTCAATCAGAGATCTTTCTTTAAGAATTATTAAAGAAAATCCGAATCTTCCAAGTGAAGCCTCCTTTGCAATTAAAAATATTCATAGTGATTCGTTTTTGGTAAATTTTGTTTCTTCAAACTTGAATTTAAAAACAGAAACCAAACAAGAACTTCTTAATATTGACAAGCTGAAAACAAGGGCTTTAGAAACTTTAAAAAAGATGAATACCGAGTTACAACGCCTTGAGCTTAGTAATGATATTCAGTCAAAAGTTCGTGAAGATATGGATCAACAGCAACGTGAATATTATTTGCATCAACAAATGAAAACGATCCAGGAAGAATTGGGTGGCGTTTCACATGATGAAGAAATAGATGAGTTACGTGAGCTTGCAAAAGGAAAAAAATGGAATGATGAGGTGGCAAAAACCTTTGAAAAGGAAATTGGCCGATTACAAAGAATGAATCCACAGGTAGCCGAATATTCTGTTCAAAGAAATTATTTAGATCTATTGGTTGAATTACCTTGGGATGAATATACCAAGGATCTTTTTGACTTAAAAAGAGCTCAAAAAATCTTGGATCGCGATCATTACGGATTGGAAAAAGTAAAGGAAAGAATTATAGAGCACTTGGCCGTATTGAAATTAAAAGGCGATATGAAATCTCCAATAATTTGCTTGTATGGGCCTCCCGGAGTTGGTAAAACTTCTTTAGGAAAATCGATTGCAGAATCATTGGGAAGAAAGTATATCAGAATGTCACTGGGTGGTTTACGGGATGAAGCTGAAATTAGAGGCCATAGAAAAACTTATATCGGGGCTATGCCGGGAAGAGTTATTCAAAGTATCAAAAAAGCAGAAACATCAAATCCTGTTTTTGTTTTAGATGAAATCGATAAACTTTCTTCAGGTTCTAGTGGAGACCCTTCTTCAGCCATGTTAGAAGTTCTTGATCCTGAACAAAATACAGAGTTTTATGATAATTATTTAGAAATTGGCTATGACCTTTCTAAAGTGTTATTCATTGCTACAGCCAATAGTTTGGGATCCATTCCATGGGCATTACGCGATAGAATGGAAATTATCAATGTAAGCGGATATACCGTCGAAGAAAAAATTGAAATTGGTAAACGCCATTTGTTACCCAAACAATTAAAAGAACATGGACTAGATAGCAGCCATGTAAAAATCGGAAAAGTTCAATTGGAAAAAATTGTTACCAGTTATACCAGAGAGTCAGGAGTAAGAGGCTTGGAGAAAATGATTGCAAAAGTTGTTAGATATGCTGCCAAATCAATAGTAATGGAGGATGAATACAATGTTAAAATAACAAATGATAATATTGAAAAAATTCTTGGTGCCTCCCATTTAGAAAGAGATAAATATGAAAATAATGAGGTTGCAGGTGTGGTAACAGGATTGGCCTGGACCAGTGTAGGTGGTGATATTTTGTTTATTGAATCTATTCTTTCCAAAGGAAAAGGAAACTTATCCATTACTGGAAATTTAGGTAAAGTTATGAAGGAATCAGCGACAATTGCTTTGGAATATATAAAAGCCAATGCAGAAGAATTTGGCATTAAATACAAAACTTTAACAAATAACAATATTCATATCCATGTACCCGAAGGAGCAACTCCTAAAGATGGCCCAAGTGCCGGTATTACCATGTTAACATCATTAGTTTCATCGTTTACACAGCGAAAAGTTAAGGCTAAATTGGCAATGACCGGAGAGATTACTTTACGGGGTAAAGTTTTACCTGTTGGTGGAATCAAAGAAAAAATTCTTGCAGCCAAGCGGGCTAATATCAAAGAATTGATTCTTTGTGCTGAAAACAAAAAAGATATTGAAGAGATCAATGATAAATATTTAAAAGGATTAACTTTTCACTATGTAAATGAAATGAAAGAAGTGATTAATATTGCCTTATTAAAACAAAAGGTTAAAAATGCCAAAAGTTTGTAGTAAAATTTAACTTCTTAGATTTAAAATAAGGGTTTAATCCTATTTAACAGGGTATCTTATAAAAGCATCGTTTCATTTGAAAGGATGTTTTTTTTTGTTATTCCAAATAATAGATCAAATAAATTAATATAAAATATTGAACTAAATTTAAAATAGGAATCTCCATAACATTAAAAATAAAAAAATTATATTTACAATTAAGAAATTATCTTTTGAAGCTTATTAAACTATTATAAAATGAAATTTTTATTGGAATTACCATTGTGGCTGGGACTGTTTATTGTTGTATGTATCATTACAATTAGCGGACTTATCGTTGTAACCCAGGTAAAAAAAAGAATTCAGCATAAGCTAACCAAACAACATGTTGGAGTTGGGAGGATTCTATTTAGGGTTACAGCGGGCTTAATTGCATTACTGATCTCTTTAAGTTTTGCCAATGAGAGAATGGAACAATATAAAATTATTGACTCTATGGAAATGGAGGCATCTTATCTTGTAAATGTTGCGATTAATTTGAATATGTTGAAATCTGCGGAGTCAGTAACTTTAAAAGAAAATATAATTGCATATGTTAACTCTACAATCGAGGAACAATGGGAAAATGTTCAGATAAATCCTTTTTATTCAAATACTTCTAAATTTTTAGTAGCTGCGAAAAAAATTGCTTATCAACTTCCTGTCAGAAATCGGGATGAAGATAAAATCAAAAATGACATCATTGAAGATTTGAACCAGGCAATCATATTTATGCAGGTACGAATATATTCTCAAAATACTTTGACACCTTATTTAATTTATATATTATTCCTGGGATTGATTTTTATGTGGGTGTTTTTTACGGTTTATAATCTTGACATCATTTCCTTAACTTTTTTATCGCTTTATAATATCTTTATTGCAGTGCTGATTTATGTTGTTTTTATGATGAGTAATCCTTTGATTGGCCCTTTAAAAATAGATACTCATTCTTTTAGCATAATAAAAACAAAAGGAATTGACTTTGAATTTAAATAAAATATAACCTAAGTTAGACATAATCAAAATTATATGAAATTATTTAATAAATCATTTGGTAAAATTTTATTGGCATTTACAGCATTAATTACTTCTGTTTTTTTGCTTTTAAGTTCAAAATCAATAGTAAATAAACCTGCTATAAATTTCAATCAGAATAGATTTATTTATTCCGGTGAATATGGCTTATTTATTGAAATAAAAGACGGCCTTAAATTTAACTGGTTTACTAAGGAAACTGTTGAGGGTGTTTATGAATTGTTAAAATCAGATGGCTCAACTATTATTAAAGGAGAAACAGATCAGGGGAAAGTCCATAATTTCAGAATGGACCTTAAAATTAAAAATAATATTATTTTCAAATTTGGAGGTAAAAATGAAACAATCCATGAGGTCATACTAAAACCAATACCATCCTTGGAGAAGTCAAGCTATAATAACGTCGATTCCTTGTTTGTTATTGGAGATGTGCATGGCAGATATGATCAGCTGATTCATTTAATGCAAAAATCTAATATTATTGATAAGAATTTAAATTGGATGGCAGGTGAAGCACATGTAGTTTTCTTGGGTGATTTATTTGATCGAGGTAGTGATGTTACCAAGGTACTTTGGTTTATATATGAATTGGAAGATAAAGCGAAAGCAGCGGGAGGTAAAGTCCATTTGGTTCTTGGAAATCATGAAATTATGACCATGACCAAAGATTTAAGATATGTGAGTCCCAAAGAAATGGCTATCGCTGGTGCTTTTGATAAAAGTTATGATGAACTGTTTCATCCAACAAAATCTCTTTTGGGAGCATGGTTGAGATCAAAGCCATCCGTATTAAAAATAGATAAAGCGATTTTTGCCCATGGTGGGATCGTTGATTTGGAAACAGGTTCTGTAAAAGGATTCAATGAGCTCGTCTATAATTATATGGAGCAACCTATTTATCTTGATATTATGCAAGATCAGCCTGACAGTACTAAATATGACCCGATTAAATGGAAGCAAATGAGATATTTTTTCTACAGTGAGGAAAGTCCATTTTGGTATCGTGGTTATGTAAATTCTGATACTTTAGCACCTCAATTGAAAACCATGTTGAGAAAATACAATTCAAATGTTCATATAGTCGCTCATACCCCTTTGGAAACCATAACCCAGAGATATAAGGGTGATTTACTCACAACTGATTTAAAGGATGCCGCTACTCAATTATTATTACTGGTAAAGAAAAAAAGGAAATATGAAAGATTCAAAATTGATAGTTCGGGTAAAGTTGAGGAATTGAATTAAAGGTTAAATCACAGTCTTCATTTAAACACATATTCTCGTAGTAAATTATTGACATTTGAATATTAAACCAAGATATGAATCAAATTAGAGAATATTTTGAGGAAATTGTTACGCTAAGTGAAAATGATTGGCAATTTTTCTCCTCTAAACTTAAAAAAAAAGAATTCCCCAAAAAAACCATACTCTTAAAAACCGGTCAAATAGAAAATAAACTTTCATTTATTGAAAAAGGATCTATTCGATTATTTCTTCCAAAAGAAAAAAATGATCTTACTTTCGGATTTTGTTTTGAAAACCAATTTATGAGTGCCTATGACTCATTTATAACTCAAACTAAGTGTCTATATCAAGTTGAGACCATGACGGATACAATACTTTGGAGATTGTCATATCAAGACTTACAAGACATTTACAGTCAAACGAAAATAGGAAATATCATAGGTAGAATAACAGCCGAGAATCTTTTTCTGATAAAATCACGCCGAGAACAATCGCTTCTAAATGATTCTGCTGAAGAAAGATATTTGAAATTATTTACAGACCAGCCTCATTTAATTAAGGAAATACCCCTAAAATATCTTGCTTCCTATATAGGTATAACACCTCAGGCATTGAGTAGAATTCGAAAACGAATTTCTTAACCTAAGTTCATTGTTTGGTTTATAAGTTTTATAGATTTTTGTAAAAAAAAAGAATGAAACCATTTATAGTATTAATCGTAGCCACTATTGCAGCAATTGTTATTCTGAAATTGGTAAAAGGCAAGTTCGAATTTGCATTATCAGCACGTATCGGAATGTCAATGATGCTATTGTTTACAGCAATCGGACATTTTATTTTTACTAAAGGTATGTCAATGATGATTCCTGATTTTATCCCCATGAAATTAGAAATAATTTATCTCACAGGGTTTTTGGAAATTCTATTTGCCATAGGCCTTGTTATTCCGAAATTTAGACTTTTTACAGCCTGGATAATAATTGTGTTTTTTATTTTGATGTTACCCGCAAATATAAAAGCTTCCATGGAGGAATTAAATTATCAAAAAGGAACTTTTGACGGCCATGGGATGATCTATTTATGGTTTAGAATTCCTCTTCAAATAATATTCATAGCTTGGGTCTATTTCAGTTCTATTAGGTTTTAAATAATGTAAATTACCAATAATACCATACGAATAACAGGTGAAAAATCTGGTATCGGACTAGAAATGGTTCAACGGTTCTATCATCTTGAAAATAATATCATTGTTGTTTCAAGCCACATGAAAAACTTAGTAAAAATCACACCTTCTAAGAAGGTGGCTTTTAAAAAACCCCCAA
>SMVA01053653.1_pt1 | contig 11442 bp, 8 predicted proteins | sample 2456451 | NCBI WGS metagenome assembly SMVA01 (sample SAMN11095933, study PRJNA526329) | marine sediment metagenome | biome: Marine sediment; feature: Surficial sediment; material: Deep marine sediment; isolation source: Hadal surficial sediment | place: Pacific Ocean | collected 2014-05 | depth 0-1...
CAGTCGCGCCCATTTTCGGAATGCTCAATCCACCGGTTGCTATGACAAGTGATTTACAACCAAACTTTCCTTGCTTGCACTGCACCTGGTATCCGTGGTCGGCGGAGACAACGAGCTCTTCGCAATGCGTCGTGATGTCCACATCCGCCGATTCACATTCGGCAAGCAACATCGCAACGACATCTTTTGACGAGTTATCGCAAAAAAGTTGTCCAAGCGTTTTCTCGTGCCATGCGATACCGTGTTTCTCCATCAGGGTGATGAAGTCCCATTGTGTGTACCGACTCAAGGCCGATATGCAGAAATGCGGATTGGCCGAAGTGAAATATGAAGGCTCGCTTTGCAGGTTGGTGAAATTGCAGCGCCCGCCACCCGACATCAGGATTTTCTTGCCGATCTTGTTGGAGCCTTCCAATACGACGACCCGTCGGCCGCGCTGACCGGCGGCAATCGCGCACATGAGACCGGCAGCACCACCACCAATAATAGTTACATCGGCATCAATCATGCCAAGAGGATAACAGGGTTAATGGCGGCTATATGCGCTCTGGATTTGCGTCCGTTTGGTCTTTGAGTATGCGCATCCGGTCAATCAGCGTGAGCTGTGACTTCTCCTCGGCGAACACGATTTTCGTGGTGGTATCGCCGCTTTTTTGCAGCGAATGAACGAAGCGATGCAGATGCGCCATATCAGTAGCAATGACGTTCAAGCTGAGCAGGCTGTTGCCCGCGATGACGGAGATTGAAAGCACTTCGGGTTGCACGAGCAGTTTTTTCTTGAGCGCAGAGAGCGTTTGACTGGGGGCTGTCAATTCGACAATTGCGCGAACGCCGAAGCCAATCGAGGCGTAATTCAGAACATCGGCCGAGCCATTTAGAACGCGCATTCTTCTTAACGCCGTAATGCGCCTCGATATCGCCGTGCGAGACAAGTGGACAATGCTGGACAATTCGACGGTCGTCAGACGAGTGTTATCCGACAGCGCAGACAAAATCGCGAGGTCGTAGTTATCAAGATCTGCTTGTCGGCTGTTACTGCTCACAGTCCTCCCCTGGCGAAAATACGCCACTGTATTTATTTCCGACAGCAGCGTTGTGTGCATGGTTCCATTATTTATATGCACGTATCGGTCGGTGACTTGCCGATTAACGCACGAATCGTGACAACGGTTCGTCGAGCTGATGTGTCTTATAGTTAGAGCGTTGCGTTTGTGCACGCTCTTATACCCAGGAGTAATATCATGCAGGGTGAGTTACGGCAGGTTACCGATTTGGCGCTGTTCGCAAAAATCGTACAAACAGGTGGTATATCAAGGTGTGCGGCGGATCTGGGAATGGAGCGAACCACTATTAGCCGCAGGCTAGGCAGCCTGGAGCGAGAGCTTGGCGTAAAGCTGCTCGACCGGTCACCCAAGCACATAGCCGTCACGGATGCCGGACGCCGCTGCCTTGAGCAATGCGAGCAGTTATTGGAAGCGGCACAGAACGCACAGTCGCTTGCGACGATCGGTTCGATCATCGCGAACACAGCACCCATTATCATTGGTGCACCGCCCGATATCATCGAGCGGTATCTTGAGCCGAAGCTGAGTGAGTTCGAATCACAAAATCCGGGGGTCCGCATCGAACGTCAACCGGTATCAGTCTGGACTGACGCGGCGATCGAGGCCGTTGATCTTGGAGTGGCACTTGCACCTGTAACCATCGCTGGCGGCTGGATAAATACCGTGGCCTACGTCCGCCAGTCCATTTTTGCCAGCACTGGCTATGCTGCCGAACACAGGTCAGTGCTGTCACCGTTCGATCTCGAATCGCATGACTGTATTGTCGAAAGTAGCGACAGCGAGCGTCAAACCTGGCGGTTTGAGCGAAACGGCAAAGTAACCACAGTGACCGTCAACTCAAGATTCGTTGTTTCGAGCTTGCTGGAGGCAAGAGAAGCAACTCTCGCGGGCCTCGGTATCAGCCGTTTGCCGTATTATCTTTGCGAACCGTACCTGCGCTCAGGTCGACTTGTGGATCTCATGCCGGATACGAAGTCCAGCGGAAGAGATGTGATTGTCATCAGTCCTCGCCAGCGGCAGCGCAAGACGGGAACCGCAGCTTTGCGAATGTATCTCGAATCGGCGTTTGCCAAGAAGACGATCTAGTCTCAACTCAGGAGCTGTTTGCGCAGTTTTCTGTTGTCACAAAACAACGCGCGGCGTTTTTGCATCGAGTGAAAAACGCCGTCGCGTTTTCTCCACTTGAGCATCCCCCTTCAAACCTAAAAAGTCGTGCCACGTTATTCGTGTTTATTGCGTTCATAGACGAGCGGGTACTGATTGACAGCGGCATTTTTGCAACGTTGAAAAAACGCCGATGCGAAATCGCCGCGTAACTCTTATTGCGTCATATTCACAACACTTTCAACGAATGCTCTGATCGAGCCTGGCCTATTCAAGATTGGAGAATTCAATGTTTAGCGAAAATGGAAAGCGAACGGTTGTCCGGCGAATAATAACTGTCGGGGCAATGGCCGCAATGCTGGGGATTAGTCCAGCAACGATAGCACAGGATAATCAGACCGAAGACATAGAAGAGATCATTGTCACCGGCTCGCACATCAAGAGAAACACGTTCAACTATTCCACACCGATAACGGTGATTGGTGAACAGGAGATTTCGGAAACAGGCACAACTAACCTGGGTGACTTGCTGCAAACACTTCCGCAAGCGATCTCAAGTGTGAACAATGCGAACACTGCTTTCTCCACGACCTTTTCAGGGCTGAACCTGACGGACCTTCGATTCCTGGGTACCGATCGAACCCTGGTGCTGGTTAATGGCCGGCGATTTGTGTCCGGCACTCCTCCAGGCGGTGGTTACGGTGTTGATCTGAACTCTATTCCGACCGGGATGATCGAACGTATTGAAGTGCTGACCGGCGGCGCCTCCGCCATTTATGGGTCTGATGCCGTGGCTGGCGTGGTCAATATTATCACCAAGACCAACTTCGAAGGCGTGGACGTCAACTTGCAGGTTGGTGCGGCTACAGAGGGAGACAAGGCCAAGACGGATGTGTCGATTACTATTGGCGGTGAATTTGGCGACGGCGGATTTGGCATGATGGCTGTCGGCTACTCAGACGACGAGGCATTGCGCTCAAGAGAGCGTGGTTTTTCGGCTTTCGACCTCGTTTTTTCTGATGAAGATGGCGACGGATATGGCGAAACGGCAGTATGGCTGGGTTCAAGCTTCCCACCGGCCGGTCGGTTAAATCCGCCGGGAGCTGGCGATCAGTACAACGGCGACGGATCGGTGTTCCAGGACCCAACAACTGCCGATGGACCGTTCGGTACCCCAGACGTTTCCGATCGATTCAATCGTGCAGCATTCCGCACGATTTACAGTCCCGTCGAGCGCTACTATGCAGCGGCTAACGCGTCGTATCCTGTGACAGAAAGAGTGACCGCATTTACGGAAGTGAACTGGTCAACGGTCGCTACAAACTCCGAGATCGAGCCGTTCGCGCTCAGCATCAACGACGACATCTTTCAGTTCAGTCGTGGCGGCAATACCGGATTTGACGTTGCCACAAATCTGCTGATGCCGCAGCTGTTAAAGGACAATCTGTTAGCGGCGGGAGTTACCAATACGAACCAACTCGGCACCAATGGTTGGGTTCGCCGGCTACTTGAGTTCGGTCCACGCGCGTCGCAGATCGACCGTACGACGACGCGAGGAGTCGCCGGGTTCGATATAGAGATTACGGAAAACTGGGACCTCAATGCCTATGCAAGTTATGGGCGCACAGAGCAGAACCAGGAAAACACCGGTCAGATCAACACCGAGCGCGCGGCCCTGGCGATGGATGTGGAACTTGCTGCGGACGGCGTCACATTGCAATGCGTGAGCGAACTCGCCCGCATCCAGGGATGTGTTCCGTTTAACGTGTTCGGTGAAGGCAGCATAACGCCGGAAGCGGTGCGCTACCTGCAGGCACCTGGCAATCTCAAAACCATCGTTGAGCAGACGGTCTTCCACCTCGGCGTATCTGGCAACACCGGCTGGGAGCTTCCGGGTGGTGTCGTTGCTGTAGCGGGCGGAGTGGAGTACCGCGAGGAAACAGGTGCTGAGATCAATCCGGGCTTCAACCAGACGGGGATCAGTGGCGGTAATGCTACTGCGCCGACAAACGGAGAATTCGATGTCTCGGAACTCTACGCGGAAATCGTGGTGCCCGTGATCGAACAGCTGACGCTGGATGCCGCCGTTCGGTTTGGAGACTATTCGACCGTTGGTAACCAGACGACATGGAAAGCGGGTTTCGATGCCCAGTTACACGAGACCTTCCGCCTGCGCGGCACGGTTTCAGAATCGGTACGTGCACCGAATGTCGCTGACTTGTTCGCTGGTGCGGGCGAAACGTTCCGCAACGTTAACGACCCCTGCGATGGAGTCGACAACGCAACCACTGGCAATATCGCCGAAAACTGCCGCTCGATCCAGGTTATCCAGGATCGAATCAATACCCAGGGAGCATTCATCCTGACGCAACCTGAGCAGCAGGGAACAGGCGGTTTCATTGGCGGTAACGAGTTCGTGAATGAGGAAACAGCGGAAGCGTTCACGGTTGGCATTGTATGGCAGCCAAATTTCCTGGAAGGCTTCTCGGCTGCAGTCGATTTCTATGAAATCAAGATCGATGATGGCATCGCGACGACCTCGAGAAACACGGTACTGCAACGGTGCTATGACGTCGATCCATCTCAATTCGATCCGGTTTGTGGCATTGGACTCCAACCCGGCGGACGAGCACGGCGCGATATGCGGGCTGGCGCAGGTAACCTGACGGGTGTCGATTCCGGTACGTCCAACGAGAACCGGTTTGAAACCTCGGGTATCGATATTGAACTGGCCTTTGCCATGGAAGTCGGCCCGGGCACATTGGATACTGGAATCGTTTGGAACCACCTTCTCGATTGGGATGTAATCGGCATTGAAAGCGGCGACGTAGACGAAAATGCCGGTGAGATTCTGACGCCGGACAATCGGGCTACCGGACGCGTTGGCTACACGATGGGTGACTGGTCGTTCTTCTGGCGGGCACGTTATTGGGACCGTTCCAAAGACTCGAATACGCCGGAGCTGTTCAATGAAAATGACTGCTTCTGCGCTTTGGGGCTGGCCCCAAGTGCGAACGAAGTCCCTTCCTATGTGTATAACGACTTCTCGGTTAGTTACTCGCGTGAGTCCTACACAATCCGACTGGGCATCAACAACGCGTTCGACAAGCAACCACCGATGATGCCGCAGTTCACTCAGTACGGAAACACCGGTACCAATACCGTAACGGAGGCCTATGACACAATTGGCGCCGCATGGTACCTGGCGTTTAATTACAACACGAACTAGTAACAAGCTGGTATTAAATAGCAAGACCGATGAGGGGCCGCACTGCGGCCCCTTTTCTTATGGCCGTTCCGTACCCCGCGGCACAAGTTTCTGAGGTAACAGCGGTCTTTTGCGCTTTGCAGCAAAGTAGCAACTGCATTACGAATAGTAGTCGTGAGCAACTTGTACTCAGAAAACCTGTTTCGGGCGCAGGCGATTCAATCGTTATCGAAAAAACCCTTCGGCAGGCCCATTGGCGTCATGCCGCGGCCATGGCCTTGGTTCATAAGCCTGATAATCACGTTGTTCCTGGTGGCAGGTGTTTTCGCATCGACAGCCGAGTATTCACGCAAAGAGCGGGTGCGCGGCTGGCTCGTCTCACGGAGCGGAGTCGTTCGAGTGACGCACAACTCGGCAGCTATGGTCGATGAAGTTGTGATTAGCCCCGGAGACTCAGTACGGCAGGGTGATCCAGTTATCTATCTGTCGCGGGAGACGATACTTGAGAGCGGTGAGGGGAAAAGCGAGCAGGCCTTGATCCAGATACGAATGGCACTTGCAGAGCTTGGTGTGCAACAGCAATTGCTGCACGAACAACGCGATATCAGCGAGTCGACAATACTGGCCCAGTTAGAGGAAATCGACGCGGAAGCTCATGCACTTGCGCAACAGATTGAAGAGCAACGACGACGTGTTGAGCTGACAACCGACAAGGTCGTGCGCCTGCGGGAGGCGAGCCGCGATGGGGCTGTCGCATATTGGGACACGCTCCGCCAGGAGGATGAGCTCGGCGCGTCGCGTCAACAGTTGAGTCAACTGCAGCAAAACGCAATTGCTCTTGCACGCGAACGGGAACGACTTCGCGGTCAGCTCTTTAGCTTGCCTGTTAGTACAGAGTCGTCCCTATCTTTGCTGCGGACTCGGCGTACCGAGCTGCTACGTCAAATCGCCGATCACGAATCTCAGCGACTTGTGGTCCTGAGCTCCCCGATCGACGGGGTAGTGGCGTCCGTCGAAGTTCATGCCGGCAATGCGGTGACTCCGCAACAGCTCCTGGCCACCATATTGCCGCACGACGTCAGGTTAGCTGTAGAAGTATATGTACCTTCGCGAGCCATTGGATTCATATACTCCGGCCAGACGGTACGAGTGATGTATGACGCTTTCCCTCAGCAGAAGTTTGGAGCCTTTTCCGGGCGCGTCGAACATGTGTCGGGTTTCGTGCTGCTGCCAGCCGATATTCCACAGACGTTTTCTCTGCGTGAGGCGACCTACAAGGTTGTAATAGCGATCGACTACCTTGCAGTGGAGATAGGCAAAGCAAGCGTACCCCTCCGCCCCGGCATGTTGCTGGCCGCGGAAATAATTCTCGAGAAGCAAACGCTTGTCGATTGGTTGCTGGAACCGTTGCGGCTGCGTCGTCGCGTGGCTGGTTGAATGGCGGTCATTTCGACGCGCCGACCGTTGTTGCACATGAATGGCGCGCGTAAGGTGCCGATCGTTCGCCAGTCGACGATGACTGAATGCGGCCTGGCTTGTGTCGCAATGATTGCGAATTTTCTGGGATTAGACGCCGACATCGTGCAGTTGCGGCGAGAGCATCAAGTATCGATGAAGGGATCGATGCTCAAAGACATCACCATGATTTGTGATGATCTGCGACTCTCCACGCGAGCAGTTACCTGCAGCGTTGCCGAGCTCGATCAACTGCGGACACCGTGCATATTGCACTGGCGGTTTAGTCACTTTGTCGTGTTGGTATCTGTAGGACGAAAACACATCGTCATTCACGATCCGGCACGCGGTGTCGTCAAGGAGGCTTTCACGACCGTACGCGATAGCTTTACGGGCATTGCGCTTGAAGTGTCGCGCGGATCAGGCTTTCGACCAGCCGCACAGCCGTTGCGATTGAAGTTGAGCAGCCTTGTTGCTGTGCAGGGTGACATCGCCTACAAGTTCTCGGCCGGTCTAATGCTTGCGCTGGTTTGCGAAATCCTGGTACTTGCATCGCCGTTCTACCTGCAAATTGTTATCGACGAGGTTTTACTGAATGGTGATCAACTACTCCTAAATACACTCGTCATTGGTTTCAGCGCATTGTTGTTATTTCAAGTCATCGCCAACACGATGCGACAGCTGACGTTTCAGTACCTGAGTCAGGTAACCGTTTTCGACATGACGGCGCGCGTACTGCACAGATTATTGCGGTTGCCACTGACATACTTTCGCAGTAGAGAGCTTGGGGACGTGCAACACCGCATTCAGTCGCTGAGCCAGATACAGAATTTCGTTGTGCATTCTGCGCCAGCATTGCTGCTCGACATCGTGTTCGCGATTTTGGTTACGGGCCTGATGGCGCTCTATGAGCCCGATCTGATCTTCCTGGTCATGGCTGCCGCGCTAGCCTGGTGCCTGTGGCGTGTGGTTATTTTCGCCTTCAGCCTGCGCCTGGCTAGCGACATCGCGCAGGCTGAATCGTCAGTACAAACTCATTTCCTGGAGACGTTGCGCGCAACTCAGTACATAAAGATGGCTTGTGGTGAGGCCGCACGCGAGTCTGAGTGGCGAAATTTGTTTGCGAACGCTATCAACACGCGGATCAGGGCGGGCAACCTTGGCATTCTGGATAACACTCTACGCCAGGTCCTTTTTCAGGGCGTACGCATTGGAGTGATATATCGACTGGCTGTAAGGGGCATCGATGGCCAGATGAGCATTGGCATGATTTCCGCGTTCGTGGCCTATCTGGGAATGTTCAATACCAGGGTCGGCGGAATCATTGATCGGATTTTTGAGTACAAGTTGCTTGAAGTGCCCCTGAATCGGCTGGCCGACATTGTGTTTACCGAAACTGAACCGTTGGGGCAGCGTGCGAGCGCCAGTAAGAGTTCGCCGGACTCAGTGGAATTGAAGAATGTTGCATTTCGCTACGCGGGAGTCGAATCGCCCATTCTTACGGACTGCTCGTGTCTCGTTGCAGAAGGCGGATTTACGGTCATTGCGGGTTGTTCCGGATCAGGCAAGAGCACCATGTTGCGATTGATCGCCGGAGTGGAATCTCTGTCAGGCGGCGAATTGCTGCTGGGTGGCAGGGCGGTGAGGGATTGGCATGTGGGTGACTTGCGCGCACAGATGGCTACTGTGTTTCAGGACGACTGTCTGTTGAAAGGATCCGTAGCGGAAAACATCGCACTGTTCGACGCTGACAAAGACTTGCAACGAATTCGCTGTGCCGCGCGCGACGCTTGCATCGCCACAGAAATCGAGTCGATGCCGATGGCCTATGAAACGCGTATTGGTGACCTGGGGTCCTCACTGTCGAAAGGTCAGATACAGCGAATCCTGATTGCTCGCGCCCTGTATCGCAGGCCGAAGCTCTTGTTACTTGACGAAGTGACAAGTGGCCTTGATAACGCGATGGAAAGACGCGTCGTCGAGTCCATTTCACGCCTTGACGCGACAAGAATAGTCGTCACACACAGCGATCTTATGATGCAGGCTGCACACGACGTTCTGTGGCTCAGCAATGGAACGCTGCTATCATCGCGCCCTGAACTGAATGTATGAGACTCACTATGACCTCCACACCAAACGCTCTCCGGGCTTGCATTGGCGTCCTGGCAATTCTGCACCTTGCTGGTGCTGCGCAAGCGGCGGTTGACCACGACGCGATTTTTGAAGAAGCGGTGCAGGCAATCAATAACGATTACAGGCAATCCTGGGCGTTTACCGAAACTTCTGTCGAAACCGAAGCTGTTCTGGTTGGGCGTTACGATCCCAGGCGGCCGAGTGGTGAACGTTGGACATTGTTATCTGTAGATGGCCGTGAGCCAACAACAGACGAGATCGAGGATTACTTGGACGACAAAGACGATGACGATGGCGAGGAGAACACCGACAATGTCGACATCATGGTGGAAGATGGCAGTCTTGTGTTACTCGAGGAAACAGACGATTACTACCTCTACAGCTTTACGCCGGCGGGTAATGACGAGGATTTCATGGAGCACGTCGACGCCACCATAAAAGTCATCAAGGATGGCCCCTACATCGGATACATTGATTTGCACGCCTCGGAGCCGTTTCGTCCTCAGTTCGGCGTAAAGGTAAGCGAATTTACGACGCGGCTTAGCTTCGGACCGGCGGCAGAGGGTGGACCGATAGTCCCGAGGTTAGTCGACATCAAGATTAAGTTGCGCGCTTTTTTAATCATCAATGTCGATGAGAAAAATTTTGTCTCGTACAGCGAATATGAATTTGTTGGTGACTAAACTGTGCGTGATGGCGTTGGCCGCCTTGCCGGCCAACGCGTACGGCGGGCCCTTATTCGAAAGCAACAACACCCTGTCCATCACGATCGTCGTACCGATGCGGCAGATGCTTCGGCATCGCAGCAGCGATCAGAAATACGATGCGGTTCTGAGCTACACCGATGCTTCGGGAGTGAGGCACGAACTCAATTTCAAACTAACAACGCGTGGCCACTCGCGGCTAGAGATGTGTAAATTTCCGCCGCTGCGACTGACTTTTGATCGCGACGAGTCCAGGTCAACGGTTTTTGAAAATCAGCATCACCTGAAAATGGTGACGCAGTGCGAGTCGGGCTATAGGGGGAAAAACTGGGTATCGCAGGAGTTCGGAATATATCGAGCCTACAACGCGATTACCGACTATTCATATCGCGTTCGTTGGCTGGAGGTTACGTTTCGCGACACCGAATCGAAACGCTGGAAGAAAGTCCAGCGCGCTTTCCTGATCGAGCCGATTGACGATGCCGCCACGCGCCTGCAGCGAGAATCGATCCGGCCACCGGAAATCCGGTCCGAACAGTTTTCGCTTGTTGAGACCACGCACAACCTGCTGTTTCAGTACCTGATCGGCAACACCGATTTCGCTGTCAAACGCGGCCCGGCCGGCGAAGGCTGTTGTCACAACGGGCGGGTGCTGGCAGCACCGGGTCAGCACACTGAATGGGTGGTCTTGCCTTACGATTTCGATCAGGCAGGTGTTATCAACACGGATTACGCGCTGCCGTACGAAAGGTTACCAATCAGAAGGGTCACCACTCGACTCTACCGCGGATTTTGCTGGCAAAATGCGGTGTTACCGCAGTCGATCGCGTTGTTCAATGAGCATCGCGATGACATCATCGAGGCCCTGTTGCAACCAGGACTTGGAAAAACCACAAGAGCGCGGGAGCTGCGCTTTATCGAGCGGTTTTACGATGTCGTTAACGATGCGGAGAAACTCCGACAGGAAATCCTGGACAAATGCAGGGGGCCGCATGTCTTGCCGGATTCTCCGACCTTGTAGCCCTGATCGGCAGCTTCATGTGGATTGTTGAAACGCGTACCATTCATCGCGAGTAATGCGGTAAATAGGACTGTCTTTGCCGTAGCTCCGTGTTCGACCGCGGTCGATCAGGCCGGATTTTTCGAGAACCTTCTTCGACACGACATTATCATCGTCGACTGAGGCAACGACCTCGTGCAGCGAGACTTCCTGAAACGCGAACTGCAGCAGGCGCTTGCAAACTTCTGTCGCATATCCCTGTCCCCATTCCGATGGTTTGAGGAAGTACCCGACTTCTATATCGGCGTCCGGCATTTGTCCCATTACGACAAGGCTGAAATCGACGTCGTCCGTATCGATCGGCATGGGCAAAAGGTAGGAATCTCCGAGTTTTTCGCCGGTCTTGCGGTCTGCGACACACCAGATTCCGATGCCACCATTGCCGCCTCTTTTGATCGAATCCGGCATTTCCTGACGGACTTCCTCCTCGGTCGATGCATCACAGACGTATTTGAGAACCTCAGGGTCGGTGAACAACTCCAGTGCAATGTCGACGTCATCCGCGACAAGGGGAGTAAGTCGCAGCCGCTCTGTGCGTAGTTCCAGGTCCATCTATGAATCATTCCAAAAAGAAAAGCAGACTTCCAGTCGAATGATAAGATCGGTGCAACGCAGAGGAGAAGAAACAATGTCCAGTTACAAGCTGACCTATTTCGATTTCGACGGTGGGCGTGGCGAGCCAATCCGTATCGCGTTTCACATGGCAGGAATTGA
>SMVA01096364.1_pt1 | contig 11438 bp, 11 predicted proteins | sample 2456451 | NCBI WGS metagenome assembly SMVA01 (sample SAMN11095933, study PRJNA526329) | marine sediment metagenome | biome: Marine sediment; feature: Surficial sediment; material: Deep marine sediment; isolation source: Hadal surficial sediment | place: Pacific Ocean | collected 2014-05 | depth...
TCGCCGTAACAAAGATATCGGCCTGACCAACCACTTCTTCCATGGTCACCACGCGATAACCCTCCATCGCGGCCTGCAGGGCACAGATCGGGTCAATCTCGGTGATCAGCACCGTCGCACCCAGACCACGTAAAGACTGCGCGCAACCCTTGCCCACGTCGCCATAACCGGCAACCACGGCGGTCTTGCCCGCGATCATTACATCAGTTGCACGTTTGATACCGTCGACCAGTGACTCGCGGCAGCCATAGAGGTTGTCGAACTTCGATTTGGTCACCGAATCATTCACATTGATGGCGGGGAACGGCAAGCTGCCTTCCTTGGCCATTTCATATAAGCGTTTGACCCCGGTGGTGGTTTCTTCGGTGACACCCTTTATTTGCGCCAGCGCTTTTGTATACCAGCCATGACGTGAGTCAAGACGCTGCTTAATCGCATTAAACAACGCAACTTGCTCTTCACTATCCGGGTTATCCAGTATTGAAGAGTCCTGCTCCGCCTGTGCGCCGAGGTACAGCAACATTGTTGCGTCACCTCCGTCATCGAGGATCAAATTGGCAAAGTTCTCATCGCCGTCACCGCTGCCCCAATCAAAGATACGGTGGGTGAACTCCCAGTACTCATCGAGGTTTTCGCCTTTGAATGCGAAAACCGGTGTACCGCCGGCAGCAATCGCTGCCGCGGCATGATCCTGTGTTGAGTAGATATTGCAGGATGCCCATCGCACTTCTGCGCCCAGCGCCTTGAGTGCCTCGATCAACACCGCGGTCTGGATGGTCATATGCAGGCTGCCGGCAATACGCGCACCTTTAAGTGGTTGCTCATCACCATATTCTTTACGCACCGCCATTAAACCCGGCATTTCTGTTTCGGCAATGGCAATTTCCCGACGGCCATAACCGGCTTGTTCTATGTCGGCAACGTAGTAGTCCTGTTGTCCTGACGCTATGTTCCTGCTCTCTTCAATAACTGCATTCATTTCATCTTCTCCTGATGTTTACAAACCGGCAGCTGCGCGCAGCTCTTCGGCTTTGTCAGTCTTTTCCCAACTGACGTTTAAATCTTCCCTGCCCATGTGGCCGTAGGCGGCCAGTGGCTGGTAAATGGGTTTGATCAAATCCAGCTGGGTGATGATGGCGTAGGGTGTCAGATCAAAATGCTCCCGCACCAGTTGCTCGATCTTCTCTGCTGCAATTTTTTCTGTGCCGAATGTTTCAATACCAATCGAAGTCGGCTCGGCCACGCCGATGGCATAGGAGACCTGGATTTCGATACGGTCGGCCAGACCCGCCTCGACGATGTTCTTGGCTACGTAACGTGCCGCGTAGGCCGCAGACCGGTCGACCTTGGATGGGTCCTTACCGGAAAACGCGCCACCACCATGGCGGGCCATACCACCATAGGTATCAACAATGATCTTACGCCCGGTTAATCCGGCATCACCAACCGGACCGCCGATTTCAAAGCGACCGGTGGGGTTGATGTGGTACCTGGTATTTTCGTCCAGCCAATTGGCCGGTAATACCGGCTTGATGATCTCTTCCATCACCAGTTCCCGAATTTGTGACTGGGTCGAATCCCGGTTGTGCTGCGTAGACAGTACAACCGCGTCAATTCCGACGGGTTTGCCATCTTCATAACGGAAAGTCACCTGGCTCTTGGCGTCCGGGCGCAAATGAAACATGCCATCGCTGGAATTCCGGCGCACGTCTGCCTGTTTTTTGACCAGTTCATGCGCGTAGTAAATCGGTGCCGGCATCAGCACATCGGTTTCGTTGGTCGCATAACCAAACATCAGTCCCTGGTCACCGGCGCCCTGTTCTCTCGGGTCTGCCCGATCAACCCCCCGGTTGATATCACTGGATTGTTTGCCAATGATATTGATCACTCCACAGGTGTGGCCGTCAAAACCAAACTCAGACGAATCATAGCCAATATCGACGATTACCTTGCGGATGATCTTTTCCAGATCCACCCAGGCGTCGGTGGTTATTTCACCGCCAACAATTGCCACACCGGTCTTGATAAATGTCTCGCAGGCCACGCGGGCCGCAGGATCTTCCTTGATAATGGCGTCCAGAACCGCATCAGAAATCTGATCGGCAACTTTGTCCGGATGTCCTTCGGAAACGGATTCCGAGGTAAACAAATAATTACGCATATTTCATAAACTCCAGTGAAATATATCTCTCTATTCGGATTGAGAGATATATTCTAATCCAAGTGTGCAGAAATTGCACCTTTTCAGTTGCTCTTTTCGGCCCGGTTTAAATTTGAGAACCAAGTGTGGTTCAGTGCATAATAGGTCGCTACATTCAGCTGCTTTACCGATCAAATCCACTGGGAGAAAAGAAAAATGACAGAAACTCTTGTCATGAACGACGCCATGATGATTTCAGCAATCATTCTTGCGATCACCTTTATCGGCATCTTCACCGAGACCCTGCACGGCTTCCATCGAGCCAAGTTCGCCATGATGGGCGCCATCATGATGATCATTGTCGGTCAGTATTACGGTTTCTACGATTCGAAACTCGCGGTTCGGGCGATCGACTGGAACGTCGTATTCCTGCTCGCCTGCATGATGTCGATTGTGTCTATCATGATCCCTACAGGTGGTTTTGAGGCGATGGCCAACTACATGGCCAAGATCGCCAAGGGCAGGCAATTCTTATTGATGGTCTTGCTTGGAACGGCCGTGACGGTACTGTCATTATTGCTGGATAACGTCACCACCGTGGTTATTTTCGGCCCGCTGATCATCATCATCGCAAGATCAATGAAGGTCACACCCATTCCATACCTGCTGGCCGCCGCACTGCTGTCCGATACCGGTGGTGTCGCGACCCTGGTCGGTGACCCACCCAACCTGATGATAGGATCGGCCAAGGGTATCGACTTCAATACCTTCCTGGTGCACATGGGTGGTATGACATTCATGGCCTGGATTACGGTGCTGGCCATGCTGCGCTTTTTGTTCCGCAAGCAGTTGGCTGTCACGCCCCAGGGCGAATACCACGAGAAGACTGAATACCAAGACCGTAAGTTGTGGAACCAGTCGCTGCTGGTACTTGGTTTGATGGTTGTGTTATTCACGGTACACCACGCCATTGGCTGGGAACCATGGATGGTTTCAGCAGCCGGTCTGACCTTGCTGTTATTCATTGCCCGTCACGTTGAAATGGATCACGCCATGGAAGAAGTCGAGATCCCGTTGCTGATTTTCTTCATCTCGCTGTTTATCGTTGTCGGTGGTGTGGAACACAGTGGTTTCCTGCGCTACCTGGGCCAGTTCATTGTTCCATTTGTGCAAGAGGATTTGCTGACCGCGACATTGGTATTGTTGTGGGTAGCCGCCGTTCTTTCAGCGGCGATTGACAATATCCCATTCACCGCCGCCATGATTCCGATATTGCTGGGCATGGAAGCACAGGGTATCCATATCACGCCCTTATGGTGGGCACTGGCTGCCGGCGTTGGCATGGGCGGCAACGGTACGCATATCGGTTCCACCGCCAATGTTTATATCGTGACTATTTCTGAACGGCTGGCGAAACGCGAGAATGACCCGTCACTGGCGATTACACCCTGGTTGTGGTTCCGCTATGGCACACCGTGCATGATCGCGACACTGATTGTTTGCAGCGTGATTTTTTACTATTTCTTTGACTTTTATGATGCCGAGTTTATTACGCATGCTGTAGACGCGACGACGCCGGCACACTGAGTTGAATCTGTTTGTAGGAAAAGCCCGGTTATGCCGGGCTTTTTTATTTGCTGCGACGGCAAGACCATGAATGAAATAAATAAACGGGCGATTCGGAGTTTTGTTCTGCGTGGCGGTCGCCTGACAACTGCACAGCAGCATGCACTGGATGAGTTGTGGCCCCACTATGGTATTCATCAGGGCAAAGCCCGTCTGGATTACGATGATTATTTCGATCGTCCGGCGGATGTGATCGTGGAGATCGGCTTTGGTAACGGTGAATCCACCTGGCGTATGGCGCAACAGGAACCGGAAAACAATTTTATTGGTATCGAAGTGCACGCACCGGGTGTCGGTCAGTTATTGATGGCCCTGGACGCCAATGACATTGAAAACGTCCGCATTGCCCGTGAGGATGCCGTGCCATTTTTACAACGACGTATTGCGCCCGGCAGCCTGGCCGGAGTGCGTATCTACTTTCCTGACCCGTGGCCAAAAAAACGCCACCACAAGCGTCGGCTGATCCAGCCCGAATTTATCCGCCAGGTGGCCTGGTGTATGTCGAAGGACGCTATTTTGCATCTGGCCACCGATTGGCAGCCCTATGCAGAGCAGATGCTCGAAGTACTGCAATCCAGCCCCGACTTTACCAACCTGTCGCCGCACGGCGATTATTGTCAACGGCCACAATGGCGTCCGCATACCAGATACGAGCAACGTGGCGAACGCCTGGGTCATGAAGTGCGCGACCTGCTGTATAAAAAGCTTGCATGACGTTACGATAGAACACCATGGAATCAGGCCTTACACTCACAACTGACATGATGATGGTGTTGGGCGTGCTGGCGATCACCATCGCGTTGTTTGTATTTGAGGTTGTCAGGGTGGACGTGGTGGCCCTGTCGATCATGGTCCTGCTTGGCCTGCTGGGTTTGGTGCCATCGGACCAGTTATTCAACGGCTTCGCCTCCAACGCGGTCATTTCAATTATCGCCGTCATGATACTTGGCGCCGGACTCGACCGGACCGGGGTGATGACGGTCGTTGCCGCTTTTATATTGCGCATCGGCGGTAAGACCGCCAACCGGATTATTCCGATGATCTCCGGCACCGTGGGTGGCATTTCGAGCCTGATGCAAAACGTCGGTGCCACGGCATTATTCTTGCCCGTGGTATCGCGTATTTCAGTCCGCACCGAAATTCCGCTATCGCGCATGTTAATGCCGATGGGCTTTTGCGCCATCATGGGCGGCACCATCACCATGGTCGGTTCTTCGCCATTGATCCTGCTGAATGATCTGATTTCGGCATCCAATGCGTCGCTGCCGCCCGGTGCGGAAACACTGGGGCATTTTGACTTATTTGACGTGGCACCGGTCGGACTGGCGCTATTGACTGCCGGCATCATTTATTTTCTGACCTTCGGCAAATGGTTACTGCCGGACAGCAAAATTGAATCTTCAGCAGCACCGGCACAGGCCAAGACTTATTTTGCCGACACCTATGGCATCGAAGGCAATGTTTACGAGTTGCTGGTCACGGTGGATAGTCCGCTGGTGGGAATGCAGGTCGGTGATGCCGAGCAGATAGATGGCGCACCCAGGTTACTGGCTATCCGCAACGTTGACGAGCCACGCATGGCGCCACCTTCGGATGAAATGATCTGGGTTGGCACCATACTCGGTGTCATGGGTTCGCGTGACACCGTGGGGCGTTTTGCGCTGGATTACCATTGCCGTTTGCAACCACGGGTTAAAACCTTTGGTGGTCTGTTCAACCCGAGTCGTGCAGGCATCGCCGAGGTGGTCATCCCGCCCGCTTCCAAGATGATCGGTCAGTCCATCGGTGAGGCCCGTCTGCGCAAGCGTTATGGCATCAGTGTATTGGCCGTCAACCGGCGTGGGAAAATCATCAAGGAAGAGGTTCGCGAACAGGTGCTGGAGGCCGGTGATTGCCTGGTCATTCACAGTACCTGGCGGGATCTGTCAGAACTGCATAAAGACCGTAAGTTTATCATTGTAACCGACATCCCCAAGGAAGAGCAGCGACCGCATAAGGTCGGGCAGGCCCTGGCGTTTTTCGCCTTGTCCATTGGTATGATTATTTTCACCGACTTCAGGTTGTCTATTGCCTTGATGGTCGGCGCGCTCGGTATGGTCCTGACCAACGTGCTGAGCATGGATGAAGCCTATAACTCGGTCAGCTGGAAAACCGTCTTCCTGGTCGCCAGCCTGATCCCCATCGGCCTGGCGATGGAATTGAGCGGCACAGCCGCCTGGATTGCCCAACAGGCGATGGTATTGCTCGGCGACATGCCGGACATCGCGGTGCAGATCGTTATCGCCGTACTGGCCACCATGTTCAGCCTGGTGATGTCAAATGTGGGTGCAACAACCATCCTGGTACCCATTGCCATCAGCATTGCCCTGACCACCGGTGCCAACCCGACCATGTATGCCTTGATCGTGGCGCTGTCCACATCCAACGCCTTTATCCTGCCGACACACCAGGTCAATGCCCTGATTATTGGTCCGGGCGGTTATCGAGTGGCCGATTTTGTCCGTGTCGGCAGCGGAATGTCGGTGATTTTCCTGATTGTCATGCTGACCATGGTCAATTTGATCTTTTAGAATCTGACCCAATATAGCCATTCATGCCTTACCTGATTAACCCTCCACCGCAGAGCCCTTTGACCAGACTGATAGGCGGTATTGTTGCCGTGATTACACTCATCGGCGCGTTTATGCTCGGCATGGTGGCTTTGCTGGTGGTCGCCGCTGTGGGTCTGATCGCCGCTGTTGCCATCTGGTTACGGGTAATCTGGATCAAACGCCAGATGCGCAAGAATGGTGTTGCCCGCGATGGCGATGTCATCGAGGCCGAGTACACCGTCGTTTCAAAGCACGAAGAATAAATCTCAATATCCGAGTTGAAAAAAAATCTATCTGGACTAGACTTAGATTAACAGTTCATATCCGGTAAATTATTATGTCTACAGTCTCACAAATACTGGATCGTAAGGGGGGGATGGTTCTTACTGTCGAAGTTGAAGAAACCGTTTTCGATGCAATCAGCCTGATGGCTGAAGTCAATATCGGCGCTGTCCTCGTGCAACGCGATGATACCATTGCCGGCATATTCACTGAACGTGACTATCTGCAAAAGGTCGCGCTAAAATCAAGATCCTCGCGGGAAATTACCGTCGGTGAGGTGATGTCATCACCGGTCATTACGGCCGAACCGGGCGATTCGATCCAACAATGCATGGAAACCATGACTGCCTGTCGTTGCCGGCATTTACCGGTAGTTGAAAACGGAAAGTTGCTGGGTATCGTCTCGATCGGCGATCTGGTCAAGCGCCTGGTGGATGAGAAGGAATCTGAGATAGAGCAGTTGAACCAGTATATTACTGGTACTTATTGACGGCGGCGGGCCAGGCACGGTGGGCAACTAGTTGCCCACCCTACGGATCGTCGCGGGTTTGCTCGTGTACCGCCTGTAAGGCCTCGTCGATTTCTGCCTGGCTGCTTTGGCTGGTGCCGTGAGCCTTGTATTGCTGCTTTAATACTTCTTCAACTTTTGTAAAAACAACATCGATTGACGTACCCATATGGGCATCCTCATTGACATCGTGATTATTGAACAGGTTGATCCACACCTCTGACTGGCGACCCAACTCGATCACCTGTTGCAATTCTCGTTCGGGTTCATCACCGCCGCGGGCAAAGCCCAAAACAGCGGCAAACAGTGAAACCGGGATCAGCACAAGATCCCGCAGGCCATCGGCCATCAGCTTGAGCTGGAATATGATTGCGTGACGCACCAGTTCAGCGCGTTTTGATGTGTTGCTGTTACTCATAGTCAATACCATATGATCTTCGACCCTTCCCTTGCTTAACTGTATATTAGCAATATGAAATTGTCACAAGGTTTTGCTGCCTGTGCAGCTGCTGATGCGCATACACTGATCCTGGGCTCGATGCCCGGTGTGGCATCACTAGAGGCGGACCGGTACTACGCATACCCTCGCAATGCCTTCTGGCGCATTATGGGTGAGCTTTACGCTGCAGGCCCTGAACTGGATTATCCGCAACGACTACAAATCCTTGCTGCGAAGCGGATTGCGCTTTGGGACGTGATCCACAGCTGCCACCGGCCTGGCAGCCTTGACTCGGCAATTACTGCCGATGGCTTGATCACCAATGATTTCAACGGTTTCTTTAAGCGGCACTTGCATATCAGGCAGGTGTGTTTCAATGGTCAGAAAGCCGCCAGCCTGTTCAAACGAAAGGTCTTACCCACGCTTGATGGTGATTTTGAATACCTGACACTACCGTCCACCAGCCCGGCCAATGCGGCCAGTAGTTATGCCGACAAACTTGCCGCCTGGGCGGTGATCAGGAATGGTCAGCGCTCGCGGTGATCGAGCCAGAATTCGATGCCCTGGGCGTTGAGTATGACGTCGGGCATCAGCAAGCGACTGCATTCGTCATCGGAAAGCGTCACGCCATGCGCTCTTGCTGCGGTCATCAACCAGTCATAGATCGCCGACTCTATTGATCGTCTGCGCTGGGCGTCATCCTTGTGCTGTTCCGCGATTTCAACCAGTTTATCTACGCCGGTCAGCATATCCGTCGCCAGCTTGTGTAAGTCATCAACCCGGCCATAATGGGTCAGGTACATGTAGGTCGGCTGGCTGGTCATCAGTCGCTTAACCGATTCCTTCAATGCCGGTGGGTCAAACTGGATGGGGGTGGTGGTGGGGAATAACAATGCGCCGTTATCGGTATCAAACTCGCGATAGGACAGACCGAAAGTATCGCCGCTAAACCAGCCGTTGGTCTGGCTGTCGTGCACGCAGAAATGGTGCCGCGCATGACCGGGGGTATCCATAAAGGTAAATTGGCGTTCACCCAGCCTGACCGAATCACCGTCCTGCATGATCTGTACGCGCTCCTCGGGCACCGGAACCAGCCTGCCATAGGTTTTATCAAACAATTCATCACCGTAAACAGCACGTGCACCGGCTTCAAGCCTGGTCGGGTCGATCATGTGCCGCGCACCGTAGGGATGGACCAGGAAACGTGCATCTGGCAGTTGCTGCATCAGGCTGCCGGCACCGCCGGCGTGATCAAGATGGACATGTGTGACGATGACATAACGCACATCTTCAGGCTGCCATCCGCGTGCCTCGAGCACCTTCAACAAACGCGGCGTGCTGGTATTGGTGCCCACTTCAATAAAAGCGACTGCGGATTCGGCTTCCACCAGGTAACAGGCGGCCATGTGGTCACGGACAAAATTGGCGTCTATCACCAACACCCCCCCGTCGTATTCGGTGACACTAATGTCCTCAATCATGGTCATCAAGGGGCTTCCGTATTCAGCCTGGCTGGGGCAACATAATACAATGTTATGGCAACCGATCAACAACAACATCCGGCTGTATATTCTTGACCTGGACGGCACCTTGATGCCCAGCGCCGAGGTCGACAATCAATGTTACTGGCAGGCTGTTTTTGAGTGCTTTGGCCAACAGCAACCACCACCGGACATAGCGGGGTTCAGACATGTGACCGACAGCGGCATATTGATTGAATGGTGTGCGCGGGTGTTGCAGCGTGACCCAACGACAGATGAGACCCGACAGATCAAACAGCGGTTTTTGCAACTGTTGCAAGATGCGTCAGAACTGCAACCGGAGCATTTCCATCCGCTGGCAGGTGTCGAGGACTGGTTGCAGGCGGTCGAGGATGACCCACATCTTTTCGCAGCAATCGCCACCGGCGGTTGGAATCACACGGCCCGTTTGAAATTGAAACTGTCCGGTCTGGACCGCTTTGCACTACCGCTGGCCAGCTCGGATGACGCCGTCGCACGCACGGAAATCATGCAGATCGCTGCCGGGCACATACAACAGTTACATAAACTGGAAACCACGGTCATCTGCTATGTCGGTGACGGCATATGGGATTTACAGGCCAGCCGGGATCTTGACTGGATTTTTATCGGCATCGCCGGGGGACTGGCTGCCGAGCGTCTCAGGAATTCCGGTGCTGCGTATATTCAGGCTGATTTCACCCGACCTGAATCAAAAAATACCATCGGTTTAAGTTAGGCTCCCCGATCAAAACGGTTGTAGAGGAAAAAGCACGAAATACTTCGTATAATGGCCCCCCCGGAGGATTAGCCTATGCATCGACGCAACCCATTCATCGTTCTTCTGGTAATGGTCGGCATCACCAATAGCGCGATGGCACAGCCCCAGGCTGTCATTTCCCGATGGGATCGTGACAGCGCCATGGCTGCTGTCGCCTCGGTCGATATTGACTCTGCGATCAACGATATTGGTGACCTGGAGGCCCTCAAGACCATCGAATTACGCAATGACTGGCCATTGCCCGCGCGCGAAGCCGCGCTGTACAAATACACACAATCACTTGCCGCCCTGCGCCGTGACGCGGTTGCCATCGATGTCATGCGCTACCTTGGCAGCTACCAGGCACAAGTACTGGTACCCCACGAAGACCACGGCGATGCAGCCATACCCCTGTTTAACATACGCGGTGCGGCGGCAGGTGTGGAGAATGGCTGGATCAGGGCCGAGAGTTCTGCCCAGGCTCAACAGCTGCTGGTACGAGAACCCACAGCACTGGTAGCAAGGTACTTACAATCAGCCAACCCCGCACAGCGATCGGGTTTCCGGGATGCCCTTGCTGTCGCCTCTGACACTGAAGTGCAGGCGGTACAGGCCATGGCAATGTCCCAACTGGGTAAATCGCCCGAGTTGACCGGTCTGCTGGCAGTCACTGCAGTACTGACCGCTGATTCGGACGCCATCCATCTGCTGCTGACTCAAGGTAGCGGAAGCGGTCTGGCTACGGCGTTTGGCGCCCTTGCTTCAGCGTCAGATCCTTCTGCAACGGCAGCATTGCTGGAATTCGCGATTGAACAGGCCCCTGCTGCCAACGCCGCACTGGCCATCGCCGCCTGGTGGCCCGGTCTTCGACACGATGCCGCAAGCCGACAGTTGCTGTTGAATAAACTCAGCGACCCAGCGCTCGGTTCAGCAGTGGCACTGGCCCTCGCCGGGCAGCCTGATATTCAGACCATTCGGGAACTGCAACTGATCGCCGCTGGTGAATCGCTGGCCGCACGACGGGCCCAACTGGCATTGAATATAAACCACGATGTCCTGCTGCTGGAGGTGCACAAATGAGGCACCTGATTAGCGGGGTATGTTTACTCACATTATTGGAAACGGGTGGCCTTAGAGCACAGGTATTAACCGAGTGGGTCGAGGTCAGGACACCCTTTACCGACAACATCATCGCGCTGGGTTACCCGGTACCAATACCTGTCGATACGCCATTGCCTTTTGATGGTTTTCGTACCTACGCAGGTCTGCACATGCGTCACCAGGACCTGGCCGCGAGTACCGATTACGTCCATCCCGAGCAGATTGGTACAACATTTGCGGGTCGCACCATCTGGGCTTATCGTCTTGGCGATGCGGACAAATTGACCATTGACGGCCTTCCGGAGCCAGCCACACTGATCAACGGCGGTATCCATGCGCGTGAATGGCAGTCACCGGAAGTGGTCACCGGAATATTGGAACTGCTGGCGCTGCATGAAAACGACCATCACTTTTATGATTACCTGCGGGATAACGTCAACATGGTGGTCATCCCAACGCTGAATATTGATGGTTTTATGCAAACCCAGCGCA
>SMVA01434465.1_pt1 | contig 11437 bp, 13 predicted proteins | sample 2456451 | NCBI WGS metagenome assembly SMVA01 (sample SAMN11095933, study PRJNA526329) | marine sediment metagenome | biome: Marine sediment; feature: Surficial sediment; material: Deep marine sediment; isolation source: Hadal surficial sediment | place: Pacific Ocean | collected 2014-05 | depth...
AGGCGTCGATCGTTTGGTCGAGTTCGATCTCTGGGGTTCGCTGGATGGCGACCTGGCAATTTGGGATTCGTCATCGGACAGCGCCCGGACGACAAGGGTCGGTTCGCGCTTTCATATTGGACAGCCGGACCTGCAGTCGCGCGCCAGCTTTTTCTTTAGTCAGCGACCGTGGCTCTGGATCTCGCTATTGGTTGCAACAGCTTTGCTATTCACGATCACTTCGGTAAGTCTGCTCAGACAGCGGGCACGCCGCAATCGGACCTGAGATATCGTCGTGCGAAGATCAGTTGTGGCGCTGTCATTGCTTACGCTGGGCGCCTGCGGCCAGGGATTCGAATTATCCCGCAGTTCAGGTTCGTGGGAAAGCTACCGTGGAAGCTACATCCGCGATGACGGGAGGGTGGCCGACGACGGACAACAGGGAATAAGTCACTCCGAAGGCCAGGGTTACGCAATGGTCCTGGCTGAAGCGGCAGGTGATCGGGCGACTTTCGATCGCGTATGGAACTGGGCACGCCGTAACCTTCAGATTAGGGACGACGCGTTACTGGCCTGGAAATGGGATCCCGAAACGGGCAGCGTCATCGACGAGAACAATGCAACCGACGCCGATCTTATGGTTGCCTGGGCATTACTGCGTGCGGCACGCCGATGGGGCGCGTCGGGCTATCAGAGCGAAGCCTGGCGTTTGTTGGACGACATCCGTTCGAGATTGATCATCGAATCTTTCGTTGGCCCGGTGTTATTGCCGGGTACGTCAGGATTTATTCACGATGGTGTGGCAACTATCAACCTGTCTTACTGGGTGTTTCCGGCCCTTACTGAACTTGCGCGGCTGGACCCGGAAGGGCCCTGGGCGGCCGTCAGGAGCAGTGGTCTGAAGCTGATCGATTCGGCGCAGTTCGGTTCGGATGCTCTGCCGGCGGACTGGTTACAGTTGAGTGATCCGCCGGCGCCATCTCCTCTGTTTCCGCCGAGGTTCGGCTTCGAAGCGCTTCGGATACCTCTGTATGCCTCGTGGGACGGGCTTAATCGGTACCCGGGTCTGGCCTCGCTTACCGCGTTTTGGGAAAACAACGACAAGCCCCCGGTTTGGGTAAACCTCGATGACGGGACCTGGGCGGCACGAAAATTCCGGCCCGGTGCGATGGCCATTCGCGAATTGTTGCTAGCGGGCGATGCCGACGCTAAGGACGATAAGCGAAATGCCGCGTCTGGAACTGACTATTACGATTCAACGCTTTTGTTGTTAGCAAATCTCGCCGCCGATGAGCAAAACGATTAAGCAATTCCTGACAACGGGTCTGGCTGCGGTTTTTCTGGCCGGAAGTGCGGCATCTGTGTACGCAGCGGCCGCCGAGATCTTGCAGACGACGCGCGTGCTCGCCACCGAGGCCGCTGAAGCGGGTGACTGCGACGAAACGCTGAGATTGCTGATCCCATTTGCGGAGATCGTGCGTGAAGCGCAGGACGTTCACAGCGGACGACTGCTCGGCTGGTGTTTCGGTGCAACTGGAGAGCCACAACGCGGGGTCGCTTGGCGGGAGCTGGTTTCGCGCTGGACCGGCGCCGATTCGGACCAGGAGGCGCTCGCAGCGGCGCTGGCCGAGGTCGGCCAGCAGGATGCCGCGCTCATCATCGCGCGCGATCTGATGAACCGGAATCCGGATGCCGCGCGGTTGGTTCACGATATTCTGCTGGGTAGAGCGGCGACCGCGATGAATGCCGGTAAATGCGAGGAGACGCTGGATCTGATCGGGGAAGCCTCTGCGATAGCGGCGCCGACCCGGGACGACCGGAAGTTGCGAGCCTGGGCGCTGTACGACTGCGGTCGTTACGCAGAGGCTGGAGACGCGTTTGAGATCTTGTACGTCGAGTTGCAGGAGGACAACGGTGCGCAGGGGCTGGTGCTGAACGATTACCAGGCGAAGCGCCTCGATCGCACCGAGGCGGTCGCGACCACACACGGCGGGCCGCTGGTTGAACGACTGCCAACGGAACCGCTGCCGCGGCGCAGAGATGGCCGCGTCGACTATGCCGACGTGTTCCTGACCGGGGACGGCAGGATTTCGGGGTACCACCGACGCGAGTGGTCCGGCCTGCCCGGTATCGGCGGGAGCACCCGGCAGGGTGAAGGTCCGAGCGAACTGGACGCCTGGCGCTTGCCGGTACTCAAGGCCGAGTATCAGCACGACCGACATCGATTTGAATTCCGGGCAACGCGCCTTGATCTCAAGAGCGGTGACATGAGCCTCGCCAATTTTTCGGTCAACGCCCCTCAGGTGACCGGCGTTTCCATCACCGACTCTGGGTCGGGACTTTGGGAACCCGTGTTTACCTGGGTCTATGAAAGTAATCTGATTTGGACTCTGGATATCGGCGCGACGCCGATCGATGGTGAGGTATCGCCAACCGTGCAGGGCGGACTCGGTGCATCACAGTCTACGGAGGACTATGGCTGGAGTCTGGCCGCGGTCCGGATGCCGGTTGAACAGTCGATTCTGTCGTGGACCGGTGTCAGCGGTATCGTTGAGATCAACGGTAATCCCGCTCCATTGCCGTTTACGTGGGGACGCGTCACGCGCAACGGACTGAACGCGGCTGGTTATTTGAAAATTTCTGATGAATGGACGCTATCCGGGGACCTGCGTGTCGGCGACTACCATGGCCATAATGTTGTATCCAACTTCGGCGGCGAATTTTATGGACTTGCGGAAAGGCGCTGGTTCGGGTCCGGTGATTCGGGTTTCTGGTCGGGGCCTTACCTTTATCTTTCGGGATACCAGGAAAACCTGAGCGGATTCGCGCCAGGCCATGGCGGTTACTTCAGTCCGGACTGGCTGGTCGGGACGGGTCTTTCGGGCCGCTGGCGGCGCGGTTCGGAGACGGATCCATGGTATCTCGAAATTCGCGCCAGCGGTGGTTATCAGAAACACGAAGAGACGGCCGCCGAACTGATCCCCGACGAGAACCTGCGGGATCAGGTGCTGGCGCTCCTAGGGCTGAATCCGGGCGATCTTGGCCGCTTCGATTCGAACACGGAATCGGGCTTCGCGGGCACGCTCGAGATCGAAGGTCTACGCCGTATCGGCAGCACTCGTTGGCACTGGGGCGGTTATGTGAGAGCCCGGGTCAGCCCGGAATTTGACGACTTCGCGATGATGCTGGTCATACGCTACGGTCTCGAGTCGCAGCGCCAAACGGTCAGGCGACACTACAAGGAACAGTTTCAGCTGCTCGATCGCTGATCGGTCGATCCCATCCTGACCTGTGGCAAGGGTTTCAGCAATTCTGAGAAAAGACACGGCGAGGAGAGTGACATGCCGACCGGACCACTGGGAATTGAGACAGTAGGACGATTTTGCAGCTCAGTAGGACTTTCTTGCGGGATTATGTTAACAACCGACTCGATTCCCATCAGACGGGGGTCGGAATTTGTTTCGGGTTATGTTGAAAGCGACCCGATTTCTACCAGAAGGGAGTCAAACTAACCGGCACAGCAGAAATGGACGCAGAGCCATCACGATGCCGAGCACACCCGTTAAAGAGGCCGGTCGCTCAATCTCTTCCGGTAAGAAGCACCCTAACGAGCCTAGGCTGAATTTATCCTTGTACAGCGCGAACGGTTACGTGAGCTGGCTGACAAAGGTTCAGAAAGCCAAAAAACGCATGCGCACCTACGCATAGCGTGGGATGTCCGAGGAGTCACCCGCGCTTACTTGAGACCACACCCTTACCGGAAAATAAAAAGCCCGATCGAAGTCGAGCGAATATCGACTGTTGCGGGGGACTAGCAGCCGGTTGGCGCTCGGGCTTCTTATCGGCACCGTACCGGGAAACTTGAATCTCCGCCATTCGTCGGGGCGTTTCCGCTCGTTCCGGCGAAACCTGAGCGACCCGCGAGAGGGCCGCGATGGCGGGCTGCTGATACGCCAAGCCACGGAGATCCCGCTCTAGGCGCTCTTCGTAAGTCGTCTGAACAGCCATCTGAATTTCGTGCTCTCGCCGATGCCCATTTTTTCGATCGCAGTGTAAGCATACTTATGCGCGTCCGCAGCCGAGTTTGGATAGGAATATTTTGAGAATCACTAGCAGTTTCTTGCGGCAGTTGCGTAGATCTTCCCCTAGGATCTAAGCCACGATTGCAGCTAGAGCGCGGATCAGGTACGGGAGTCCGCTACAGAGAACAGTTTGCGGCAAATTCCCTGGACGCGGAGGTAAACCCGATGAGACTAAACGTACCGTCACTCTGGGCGGCAGTTCCACCCAGGCGCCAACGGAGCCATATTCCCGCCCGCATCTGCTCGAATAGCTCCTTAGCGACCGCTTCGATTCTCGAATAACCGCCATTCGTCCCGTTATTCCACACGCGCATGTCGAGAACCAATGGGTCGAAATCGTCAATCCAGATCAGCAATTCGAAATCACTCGAGCTCGCAGACAGGAATTGACCCAGATCGAGTGTCAATATCGGCTGATCGTCGTTACATTGAAAGCCAATTCGTCGTTCGAGTTCGCCACCGTCTTCTAGAGTCACGACATAGGATTTGGTCACACCGTAGACCAGTCGAGTCGTCGCTTCATCGACGAGGTTATAGCCGCGCCACCGTAGTTCCTCGTCGGCCACACTGACCGGCATCGTAAGGGCTGATGCTAATAGGATTGCTAGCGAAGTGCGGCGAATCGTGCGCATCCATCTGATCCTTTCGGCGAAGCTAACTTGAACCGTCATTCGGCTCCAGCGTGTCACCCTATTGTCAGGAAGATCACTACCGGAGTCAACGCGCATGAGGGTACTGCGGCGGGCGCACTCAAGCGGCGAGGCGACTAACCACCGTCGACTCTCCGCACTTCTCCATACGCATGAGCCCGTCATTAAAGAGGCGCTTACTCCCGCCATTGCAGGTTATTGACGTTAGCGTGCCGAACTCCGCCGATTCGATAACAACTACCCTACTTGACATAACCTTACCTATCTTGCGGCGGAACGCGTGTGTTGACATGATTACCTATAACTAAGAAAAGGGAACCCCGATGCATCGCTTCAGACTCCTGAGCTTTGGGACGGCAGTAACATGGCTGGTGACTTCATGTACGGCACTCGGACCCGAGACGCTAGATTCAGAACTTGCTGCCGCCTCGGTCGAGATCGATCCGGCTATCTACTCCATCAGTGGCCTTATCACGGCGGAGGAGCCACTGGAGCGCAAGTTTCGCGAACTGCTCGACGCGGGTATTGCCGCTGTGAGCCCTGACGAGGTCAGTGTTTACCTAATTCGAGAGGGGGAGCGCTTGCGCGGGTCGCTCGCGGGCACAGGCCTTAGTGTCTTCCGCGTCCATGGCTACCTGTCAGTCCGCATGCCGGTGCAGGCAATCTTCTTGATGGGCAGCGCGGATATTGATCCGGCCGTGTTTGCGACACTGGATTCGGTGAGCGTCATCCTCAACGAGTTCGAGCGGTCGGTAATCGAGATCGCCAGCCATACTGACGGCCGCGGTTCGGCCGACTACAATCGAGAACTCTCGTCCCGGCGGGCCAGGAGTCTTGCCTCTTTCCTGCAAGCTCGGGGTGTCGACGCGGTGCGAATGATCGAGGTACCGGCTGGCGCGGCGCATCCGATCGGCGATAATGACTCGGCCGCTGGCCGCGACCTCAACCGCCGTGTCGAGGTCACGTTGGTGCCGCTACGAGACCGCGAAGCCGAAGCGGAAGACCGCGAAGCGCAAGCGAATTTACGCTAGCTCTGATAGCTTCCGCTCGCGAGGCTCGAAAAAACGTGCACGCGTACCTCAAGGTTCTGGCAGGTCTCCCTCAGAATCATGCGGGGACTCCCCTCCTCGCTCCGCTGTTTCTTCCAGGGCGCTGATCGCGAGCCAGTTTAGCTCCTTCAGTTTCTGTCGAGCCTGGACAACCTCATTATCGAGCTCGCCGATGCTCGGATGATCTTCCTCGAGCGGACTTTCCTCGTCGCCAAACAAGGGGGAAATCGGTCCTTGCTCGGGCCTGAAGTCAATGTGTTCGGAAAAGCTAACTGGCACTTCTGTTTGACGCGCATCTCTATTAATAGCCCGATAACGATCCAATAAGCTGTTGCAGGCGTCTTCCAGGGCAACATTGTAGCCGCTTAAGCTTGCTGGAACGCCTACCGACTCATCCACCAGCCTAGCGTACTGCCGGATCTGCGCTTTTGGTCGCCTAGACAATCTAGTAACTTCAGCTCCGGCTTCATCGACGACTGCGTTGATCCGCTTTCGCAGTCGTCTTATCAGGAACTCATATTCATTGCGCGCACGATAAAAGGCCCGCTGTACCGCACCGTAGCCCGGGTATGGATCATCTGACTTGTAACCGAGCAGATACGCGATTGACCCCACCAAGAGAGCGATGCCGAAGCCTGCCCAGGTCGCCACATCGGTGCCGATAGCGTTAGGGGATTCCAAAATCGAGTCGATAACGGCACTTGCACTAACACCGGGATTGGTGGTCACCGCTGACATGTAGTACGCAAGAAAGAAGCTCAACGTCCCGACAAAAACGATGGCTATCCCGCCGCCTAACCATCCCGCCAATCGCCTGCGCGGACGGACATGGTTGGCGGAGCGAACAACAACGGCCGCAAGTACAAAGGGTACGAGTACGTCGACCAACGAGATCGAGACGGCCCACGAAGCCGGAATCACCGCTTCGGCGCCGGCTCCTGACGCCGAAAGATTGCCAATGGCAAGCGCGCCGGCGCCAATCAAAGCCGCCATGAGCGCATGATAAATTACGGATGATCTGGGATACTCCGCAACTCGGTCCAGTTGGTTATTCTCTCGAAACGTCGCGTAGTGCTGCTGCTGCTGAATTCCTCGCTCTCCCAGAAAATTGAGCTGTGCTTGAAACTCTTCGTTTAGTCTGAGTAACTCGTTTTCACATCGACGTGGGAGGTCGCGGACACTGCCAACCGCTTCCTGTACGTCAATTTTTTCTCTCAGTCCACGTAACTTGTCATCCAATACAGCGGCCTGGCGTAGCGCTCTTCTTTGCAATTCTTTGAAATAGTTAACAATTTCCCTCTGAGCCCCCGCCACAACTTCCTCTGTTGAGGATGGTTGCTCGCTCTCGCCGTCAGATCGCGCATGGTCTTCTACGGCGAGTCGCGCGAAAATCTTATCTATGTCCAAAGTCGCTGAGATGCCAGAACCCAGAGGATTCCTGAAATACGAAAGACTCGAAGCGATTTTTCGTTTTACGGCCATAGTCGTTGACCATAGCCATGCGAAAACCGACTTCCGAGTTATGCTTTGTATATTTCTGGGACTAACATTTACCCGTAACGATGCGACACTCTGCCCCATGACTATTTACCCCAACATTGTCTGTATGATTCTTACGAGGACTTTGTAATAAATCGGCAGCTCCCGTTCGCTATGGCTCATAGCCTAACGCCGTTGAACTCATTGCTGTTAGCGAACCGATGCAATCATCATCTATACGCCAAACATCATCCGACCGAGTAGGATTTTCTTGTCCTACTGTTGGACTATCTTGCAGCGTCTGCTTTAGGCCCGTAGGCGTGCCCCCGGGAGTACGACGGTCACGGATATGCCCATCCTAGGTATGGCGTTTGGGGTTTTTTGAGCGTTCGAGACTCCGATGACGCGAATGTCCGCTCTCGGCAGATAGTCTTCTGAACGCGTTCGAGGCCCTCGGTACCGCATCGCCGGATCATGTTGACATAACGTGGTTTGTTAGGCGCCCTACCCGGGGTATTCGCCCCACACGGCCGGCTACGTTCGGTCATCAAACCGTCCGTCCGGCGAAATCCTGTAATTTCACCTTAAACATCTCTCGTAAGGCACAGTTTTTATATGGTGCCCAGGGCCGGACTCGAACCGGCACGGCCTTTTAAGCCAGCGGATTTTAAGTCCTGTGAATGCGCAAGTCGACGCCATCCACCGCCATACAATGCCATATCAGTCAATGGCTTATCTTGCGTGTACTTGCGGCGAATTGCGTCGTTTTGCGTACGCTGTGTGACAAATTTGTGACGAGAATGCTGCCAGAACTCAGCGGAGTTTCATACCGCATATTGTGATATTGCACACAAGCCCCCAGGGGGGTAGCTTAATAGGCGAACTAGGGATGCGCGTCATGACAACCAATGTAGTTCCGATGCTCAAGCATTCCCACCATACCGAAGCCGAACAGGTGTTCTTGAATCGATTCCAAGAATACGGGAGTACACTAGAACATGCCTTGTCTGTTCTTGCCCTTGTGAATAGACAGAAACACCAATACCTCGTAAAACATGGGCACCCGATAGGCGATTGTCGTCCGAGCTGCGAAGCATTTGTCTCGGTGTTGCCGGAGGAGCACGAAAGACGGCGTTTGGAGGTACTGAATAGGAACCTATCCTGCCACACGGATTTCATCCCGATGCTCGAAGAAATTAAGACTGAGACTGGCGGATACCTGGGATCAGCCTAGCCAGTTCGGATCTCCGTTCCAGCAAACGAAATCGACCTTTCAGAACTGCACGAGAAACGTATTCCAGTATTCTCCCACTGACCTACCCTCTAACTCTCCGCTCTGAGTTCTTCGAGTAGCACGTTCATTTCTCGGCGAGCCTCGTTGAATTCTTTCCGGACAGGCCCCATGGCGAGCAGAGCGTCGTTCGCCTCGTCTGTTCCTTGGGTGTCCCAGACACGCACTAGTGCTTTGTTAATCTCGGCAACGGCAGCCCGAACTCTCTCGATCGACGCTTTCTGTTCGGCCATTCTGGCGTCCATTTCGATACCTCCTGTTTCTGGCAGTCTTACCGGAAAATGTCAGTTGGTAGTATATGCCGAATAGTCGTAGCCTCTAACGATGCCCAAACACTCAGGTTCAGATGGCTTCCAGCGCATCGAGCCGTTCGTCTTGCGTAATGTGTTCTGACTCGAGCGTCGTGACACGATCTGACAGTCCTTGACCGTGCGCTGTAACTGCCAGCATCGAAACCGTTATAGCCAGTAATGTGCTTCTCATGTTTTCCCCCTCTCGTGTAGCGGCTTTCCGTCCCCGTCTTTAGGCGGGTTTGGCTTTACCGTTTTTCTTATGAGGAAGTGTACACCCGCGTCAGCAGCCCGGGTGGGCGTTATGTCAATTTGGCGTGTTCCTATGGTGGCTTCCGGCGGCGGGTGTTGGCGTGCCCTAGCGCCGTTAGCTCCGCGGGGCTTTTTCTACGCGTGTCGTGAGTTCTCCGGTCTCAGGAGTACACTTCTGGCTGGAAGCGACGGGAGATTGACGTGGAGATGTTCATTGCTGGATGGTTAGTCGGGGCTGCGATGGCGTGGATCACGGCGTATGCCTGGTTCAAGAAACGCGAACTCGTCAAGGGTGAGTTGATAATCACCGTGCTCAAGTATCTGCTCGTGGCAACCGTAAGTTTTATTCTTGGCCTGCTCCCTCGCGTAACGTAATTCGCCCCTACGTGAACGTCCACGGGAATACCCCTACCAACTCTGAAGCAGGCCACTCTCGTTACTCTTTGTGAGCTATTTCCTGGTGGATCGAGGCCGTCAATAGTTAAATTGCTCTCACACAGCGACAGGGATTGTCATTGGCAACATGAGCGATAGAGGAAGGCCGGACGGGACCACGAGAGCGCCAAATTCTGCCACGCCTAACGATCCTGGTATCAGCGAGAAACAGGGCAGGGAGGCGTTTCGGAAGTGGTTGTCTCGGGGTAATGCTCGGTCGGGCAGACGTTCGCCGCCAAGCACCTCGATCTATAGCTGGCGAGGCTACAACAACTGGACTAAGGAGGTTCGTCAGACGTGGAAAGCAGACGAGCCAGTCGATTCCTAAAGAACTAGTCGGTCTCTCGTCTGGCCGAACAGAACAGCGGTGTCACCGAGCGCCCGATACTCGTCTTGTGCGGCCCTCTTCTTGTTCCAGTGGCTGCTCGGATATGGGGCTTTCTGGCGTGTCCCACGACGCCCGGTGACAGATCGAAGATACGCTTCTGATTGAGCCTTGAAAAGATGGTCCAAAAGCCAGCGGCGACACGGACTGAACCGCTGGTCCGACTGCTTATGGCAGTACCGGGTGGCTGCGAAGTCTTCGAGCAACGCTAGGAGAACGGACACAGTGGCTCGTACCCTACCACTTCTAGGCAAGCTCCTATGCTGGCTCGGATTTCATGACTTCCATGTGATTAGCAGAGCGTTCGAGTTCCGCGCTGGTGCAGCAGTAGAGAAAGTCGAGTGTCGTCGGTGCGGCCTGAGAATGACCCGCCAGGGGTAAGAGGCGTCCCAGCACGAGAAGCCAGCTCGGCAACCGGTAGCACGCGAGCTACCGAGCGCCTGGTGTCTGTTCCCGTGGGGGAGAACAGAAACAAACGGCCACCACTTCTTCTTGATGGATTCAGCACATCCCGTGACGCCCGGTGACAGATCCAAGATACGCCCCCCCTAGCGCTCAGCCGCCACAGGTGAAAAAAGTCCTACCAAGCTGCAAAATAGTCCTACTGTACATATTCCCAGTAGTTCGCTCAGAACCTCACTCTCCGCGCCGTGTTATTCCTTAGATGCTCTGGAAGCCTTGCTGGGCATAGCTTGTAGGCTTGGTAGTTAAAACGAGTGTCATGCTCTACAACCCGCATAAAACCTCACTTCTTAGAACTATGCCCGGGAAATCTTAATCCGAGGTCACCCTGAAAGAGCCTTTGGAGCCCCGTAGATACTGGCTCTCAGAGCGGTCTCGAAAAAATCGAGAACTGACTGCTAGTCATCCGCAAGACTGTCCTAGGCTGATTATCTTCATATACCGATAATCTGGTGATCTACGAACGTGTCGCACTCTTGGGTATATCTTTTGACTACTCACACAGAGGGGGATTCACAATGAATCTAGCTGATAACATCGACTGGCTCTCAATAGCGGCGATCGTGCTACCCGCCCTATTCGTTATTGTCATGGTGGCGTTGCTCAGTGTTGCATAGGAACTTTTAGGCGTTTTCGTGCCGAGTAACGGTACGACTAAATTTAGAGCCAAGAAGTCGTCTGTTTTACCCATATGCAGATGTCTCAGAGGGTTTCGGCAGGTTAGCGAGCCTCGGCTAGTGCGGGATTTTGTATAATGCGCAGGTGCGAACGCCATCACATACCTATCCCAGCAGAAGGCAGATCCTACGGTCGAGGTACAGAAGATGACTCGAAACATATTATTTTCTCTGGCGGCCACTACAGTATTTCTAGGCGCTACGACGACCGGATACGCGCAGGGTATGGGGTGTCCGTCGTCAAACAAATGGAACAGATCTGACGTCAGATTAAGCGAGTGTTTTGCTCATCATTTTCATGTTACGCGGCGTAGCGTTGATATTGCAATCGTCGTTTCGCGATGGTCTTTTGTTTGATCCTATCTCTTTTGGCTAGTATTGATTGCCCACGCCCAAAGTAGACGTC
>SMVA01442175.1_pt1 | contig 11436 bp, 11 predicted proteins | sample 2456451 | NCBI WGS metagenome assembly SMVA01 (sample SAMN11095933, study PRJNA526329) | marine sediment metagenome | biome: Marine sediment; feature: Surficial sediment; material: Deep marine sediment; isolation source: Hadal surficial sediment | place: Pacific Ocean | collected 2014-05 | depth...
TCCTTCGCCATGTCCATCACGGCATGGACCTGCAGGCGGCCATCGACTGCCCGTCGTTCCATACCCTCCACTTTCCCAGCAGCTTCTTCCCCCGCGGCTCCCATCCCAATGTGGTCCGGGTCGAGGGGCGCCTGCCGTCGGCCACGATCGAGGGCTTGCGGCATCTCGGCCATGAGGTCGAGGTCGATGAGGACTGGTCGCTCGGCCGGGTCTCGGCGGTCGCCCGCGACGGCGACCTGATCAAGGCGGCGGCAAATCCGCGCGGCATGCAGGGATATGCCGTCGGACGGTAACACCGGCCTGCCTGAGAGCCTGCCGGTATCGCGTCGCGAATGGCACCGCCGCGTTTGGCGCATCGCCGGGCCGATTGTCCTGGCCAATATGTCGGTGCCGCTGCTGGGCGCGGTCGATACCGCCGTCGTCGGTCACCTGCCCAACCCGGTCTATATCGGCGCGGTCGCGATCGGCGCCGTCATCTTCAATTTCCTCTATTGGGGCTTCGGTTTCCTGCGCATGGGAACGACCGGCTTCACGGCCCAGGCGCTGGGCGCCGGCGACCACGCGGAGGCCCACGCGATCTTCGCCCGCGGGCTCATCATCGGCGTCGGCCTGGCGCTTTGTCTGGTCGCCGCGCAGATGCCGATCCGCCTCGCCGCGCTCGGCTTTATCGCGGCCAGCGCCGAGGTCGAGGGATTGGCCGCCGCCTATTACGACATCCGCATCTGGGGCGCGCCGGCGGCGCTGGCCAATTACGCCGTCATCGGCTGGTTGCTGGGCATGCAGCGGACGCGGACCATCCTGATCCTGCAATTCTTCCTCAACGGGCTGAATATCGCCCTCGACCTGTTCTTCGTCCTCGACCTCGGATGGGGGGTCGAGGGGGTCGCCGTGGCGACCCTGATCGCCGAGTACTGCGCCGCCCTTGCCGGGCTGTGGATCGTGTTCGGCATCATCCGCCGCGCCGGCGGCGGCTGGGACCGAGGGCGCGTTTTCGACCGCCGGCGATTGATCGCCTTCGCCCGGGTCAACGGCGATATCTTTATCCGCACGCTCTGCCTGATCTTCGCGTTCTCCTATTTCACCGCGCAATCGGCACGGATGAGCGATGTGATGCTGGCGGCCAACGCGGTGCTGATGCATTTCCAACATTTCATGGCGTTTGGCCTGGACGGCTTCGCCTTTGCCGCCGAGGCGTTGATCGGCGGCGCCGTCGGCGCCCGCAACCGGGCGGCGCTGCGCGCGGCGGTGTCGGTGTCATCGCAATGGGCGCTGGCGATTTCGGCGGTCTATGTCGCCGTCTATGCCCTGCTCGGCACGTCGATCATCGCCGCCCTGACCGGTATCGAGGAGGTCCGCGCGGCGGCGGCAATGTTCCTGCCCTGGGCGATCGTCGCGCCGCTGATCTCGGTGTGGAGTTATCAACTCGACGGCATCTTCATCGGCGCGACCCGGACCGCGGAAATGCGCAACGCGATGCTGGTCTCGCTCGCCGTCTACCTGATCGCGGTCTATTTCCTGGTGCCGGCGATGGGCAACCACGGGCTTTGGCTTGCCTTGATGATCTTTATGGCGGTGCGCGCCGTCACCCTGGCGTTCTATTATCCGCGTCTCGCAAGGTCCGTGGAACCCTAGGAATGGGTCCGAAATCGACGCCGGCGCGTAAAGCCCCGTCGAGATAAAGAGCGCTTTCCTGTTTCCGATCGCCGGGTTCTAGGCTAGCGTGAAAATTGCTCTAGGTCTGCGGTCGTATGCCCATGGAAAGCGTCATTGTTTCGATCCTCGCGGTCGTCGTCCTGTTGACCCTGGTCAGCCTGTTGCTGCCGTGGGCGGAGCGACGGTCGATTCCGAGCACCTTGGTCCTCGCCTGCCTCGGCATCGCCTTCGGCGCGATCGCCCTGGTCGCCCGCCCGGACTGGGAGTATGGCCTGGTCAGCGACGTTGTTGTCGGGCTGCGCGATATCGGCATCAGCCCGCAGATTTTCCTCTACCTCTTCCTGCCGCCGCTGTTGTTCACGGCGGGATTGGCGATCGATGTCCGGCTGTTGATCGACGAAGTGGGCGCGGTCCTGCTGCTCGCCGTGGTCGCCGTGTTCGTTTGCACCCTGGTCGTCGGCGTCGCCTTGTCGCTGGTCACGGAATTCGGCTTTATCGCCTGCCTGCTGCTCGGCTCGATCGTCGCCACGACCGACCCCGCCGCGGTGGTCAGTTTGTTTCGCGACCTCGGCGCGCCACGCCGCCTGACGACATTGATTGCCGGCGAAAGCGTCCTCAACGATGCCGCCGCCATTGCCATCTTCACGGTCCTCCTCGGCATGCTGGTCGGCGAACAGGAGGTCGATATCGGCGCCGGCGCGCTCGATTTGTTGGAGAACTTTATTGGCGGCGCCGCCTTTGGCTACGTGCTGGCGCGGGTCACCTGCGGCGTGCTGCCGGCGCTCCGCAATACGCGGGTCGCCGAGATCACGATCAGCGTCGGCCTGGCCTACCTCGCCTTCATTATCGGCGAGCTCTACCTCCACGTATCGGGCGTCGTCGCCGTCGTCGCGGCGGCCTTCACCTTCGCCGTCCATGGCCGCATGCGGGTCGCCCCCGGGACCTGGGAACCGCTGGTCCAGACCTGGCAGCAGCTTGAATTCTGGGCCAATTCGCTGATCTTCGTGCTCGCCACCATATTCGCGACCCGGGCCCTGCCTCACGCCGAGTGGCACGATTTGGCCGAGATCGCGATCCTCGTCGTCGGCGCCCTGGCGGCGCGGGCGGCCGTGCTCTACGGCCTGCTGCCGCTGCTGGTCGCGGTGCGGGCGACCCAGCCCGTCGGGCCCCGATTCAAGGCGGTCATCCTGTGGGGCGGCTTGCGGGGCGCGCTGACGCTGACCCTGGCGCTGGCCCTATACCAGGACCCGGAGATCCCGGAGGAGCTTCAACAATTCATCCTCAAGGTGGCGACCGGCTACGTGCTGTTCACCTTGTTCGTTCAGGCGACCACGCTCAAGCCGCTGCTGAACCTACTCGGCCTCAGCCGCCTGTCGCGGACCGAGCTGGCGTTGCGCGACCGGGCGATGGCGTTGAGCCGCCACCACGTGCGCGACCAGGTCAAGGCGGTCGCCGGCGAATACGGCTTCGATCCGGCGCTCGCCGAAAACATCGTGCCGGCGTCACCGGAGGGCGAAAAAGCCGATGGCGAGGCGGATCCGGTCGCCGGACTGTCGGCGGCCGAGCGGCTGCAGGTCGGCCTGCTGACCGTGGCCAACCGCGAACGGGAGCTTTACTTTCAACACCACGCGGAGGAGACGATATCGCGGCAGATGGCGGCCCGCATGGTGACCGATGTCGACCGCCTGATCGACCGCGTGAAAACCCAGGGGCTGGAGGGCTATCAGGCCAATACCAGGATCGCCGTCCGGGTCCCGTTCACCCTGCGCCTGGCGCTCCGCATCCATCGCTATACCGGCTGGAGCCGGCCGTTGGCCCAGCGCCTGTCCTATCGTTTCGAAAAGTTGATCATCGCCCAACTCGTCGTCCGCGAACTGGCCCGGTTCAACCGGCGCTCGGTCGAGCCCCTGCTCGGCGCCGACGTCAGCCGGTCGCTCGGCGAGGTCATCGACACCCGGTTGGACGGTGTGATGACGGCGATGCAGGCGGTCGAGGTCCAGTACCCGAAATATGCCCAATCCCTGCGCCGCCATTACCTTGGCCTCGCCGCGCTCCGCTTGGAGGAGAGCGAATACCGCCGCCAGTTTCGCGAAGCCCTGATCGGACGCGAGATCTTCAGCGACCTCGAGCTCGACCTCGAACGCCGCCGCGCGGGCCTCGCCGAAAGCGCCGAGCTCGACCTTGGCCTGAAGCTCAAGGAGATGCTGGCGCGGGCGCCTCTCTTCGGCGCCCTCGACGACACCCAATTGCAGCACGTCGCGCGTTGCCTGAAGCCGCATCTCGCGATGCCGGGCGAAACGGTGATCCGCAAAGGCATGCCCGGCTCGGCGATGTATTTCATCGTCTCGGGCGCGGTCGAGGTCCGACTGGACTCCGGCCCGGTTGGCCTCAAGGGCGGTGATTTTTTCGGCGAACTGGCGCTCTTGACGCGCCAGCCGCGGACCGCCGACGTCGTCTCGGAGGGCTATTGCCAGCTTCTCGCCCTCGAGGCGCGCGACTTTCGTCTGCTGCTGAGGACGATCCCCGAGCTTCAGGACAAGATCGAATCCGTCGCCGAGGGCCGCATCGACGCCAACGCCCGCGGCACCATTGTCCCGTCCTCCTGACCGAGGACGGCGGCCATTATCGCCGGCGGTCGTGACCCTGGGGCAGTTGCGGCAGGCCATCGGTCAAATCGTAATAGTCCGGCTTGTCGTCGACGAAGATGTGGCGGACGGTGGCCAGGCCGGTCGGCGTGTCGAGGGTGCCGGCGGCGACGGCGATATAGTCGGCGTCGAACATTTGCCAGAACAGGCGACTGCCACAGATCCGGCAGAACCCCCGCTGGGCGGTATCCGAGGACCGATGCCAGGTGACGTTCTCGGCGCCGTCGATCGAAAGGTCGTCGCGCGCCGCCGCCGAATAGGCCGCGTAATGGCCATGGGTCCGGAGGCATTGCGAGCAATGGCACGAAACGACCTGGCGCAACGGACCGGCGATCTCATAGCGCACCGCGCCGCACAGGCAGCCGCCGCGATGCGGCGGGGCATCGTTGGTGTCGTCCATGACGGCATCCTGGGACCGGGACCGGCGAATCGTCAAGCCCGTCGGGACATGCTAGGATGCGCGCCATGAGGGAGGCCTGAGCATGGCCACGCAGGACCACCACGACCAGCCGTTGACCGAGACCGAGCTGCGGGTTCGGGCGTTGGAATCGCTGCTCGTCGAAAAAGGCCTGGTCGACCCGGCGGCGCTCGACGAGCTGATCGACACCTACGAGACCAAGGTCGGGCCGCGCAATGGCGCCCAGGTGGTGGCCAAGGCGTGGGTCGACGGCGCCTATCGGGAGCGCCTGTTCGGCGACGCCACGGCGGCGATCGCCGAACTCGGCTTCAGCGGCCGCCAGGGCGAGGACATGGTCGCGCTGGAGAACACGCCCGAAATCCACAACATGGTCGTCTGCACCCTGTGCTCCTGCTACCCGTGGCCGGTATTGGGCCTGCCGCCGGTGTGGTACAAGGCGGCGCCGTTCCGCGCCCGCGCCGTCATCGACCCCCGCGGCGTGCTCGCCGAGTTCGGCGTCGAATTGCCCGAGAGCACCGAAATCCGCGTCTGGGACAGCACCGCCGAATTGCGCTATCTGGTCATTCCGATGCGCCCCGCGGGGACCGAGGACATGACCGAGGACGCGTTGGCCGAACTGGTCACCCGCAATTCGATGATCGGCACCGGCCTGGCGACGGGATCGGAGGCGGACGGATGAACGGCGCCCACGACCTTGGCGGCATGCACGGCCTGGGCCCGATCGACCCGGAGCGGAACGAGCCTATCTTCCATGACCCATGGGAACGCCGAGCGTTCGGCATCACCCTGGCCTGCGGCGCGCTCGGGCGGTGGAACATCGACATGGGCCGCTTCGCCCGCGAGAGCATGCACCCGGCCGACTACCTGGCGACCAGCTATTACGAACATTGGCTGCACGGGCTCGAAGTGCTGCTGGCCCAGAGCGGACTGGTCACGGCACAAGAGCTTGACGGCAACGGCGATCCGCGACCGGCGGCGGACGTGACCGCCTTGACGGCGGACCGGGTCGGGCCGGCCCTCGCCAGGGGATCGACGGCGCGGGTCCAGTCCGACTTGGCGGCCAAATTCGCCGCCGGCGACGGGGTCGTCGCCCGCAACCGCAATCCCCTCGGCCATACCCGCGTGCCGCGTTACGCGCGGGGCCGGCGGGGTGTCATCGACCGCGACCACGGCGTCTTCATCTTTGCCGACGACCATGCGGCGGGCCGGGGCAAGAACCCGCAGCATGTCTACAGCGTCCGCTTCACCGCGCGTGAGCTGTGGGGCGCCGAGGCCTCGCCCCGCGACGGCATTTATATCGATCTCTGGGATGACCACCTCGATCCCGCCTGAGCCGGGCGACGCCCCGGTCTTTGCCGCGCCGTGGCAGGCCCAGGCCTTCGCCATGACCGTGCGCCTTCACCAAAAAGGCTGCTTCACCTGGACCGAATGGGCCGCCTGCCTGTCCGGCGAGATCGCCGCCGCTGAGGCGCGCGGCGATCCCGACCACGGCGACACCTATTACGACCACTGGCTGGCCGCGCTCGAGAAAATCGTCGCGGCCAAGGGATTGGTGCCGGCGGCCGACCTTGCCGCGCGCCGCGACGCCTGGGACGCGGCCGCGCGGGCAACGCCCCACGGCGAGCCGATCCTGCTCTCGAATGGCGAGACCCCGTGACCCTACGGCTCTACGATTTCCTCGATTCGGGCAACGGCTACAAGGTCCGGTTGGCATTGACCCAGCTCGGCCATCGCTTCGCGTTGATCCCGGTCGATATCCTGACCGGCGGGACGCGAACCCCCGATTTCCTGGCCCTCAACCCGAACGGACGGATCCCGGTCCTGGTCCTCGACGACGGCGTCGTGCTGTCGGAATCCGACGCCATCCTGTTCTACCTCGCCGAGGGCACGCCGCTGCTGCCGGAGGGCCGGCTCGATCGCGCCCGGGTACTGCAATGGATGTTCTTCGAGCAGTACAACCACGAACCATCGATCGCGGTCGCGCGGTTCTGGACCAAGCACGGGGAGATGAATGCGCTGCAACGGGAACTGCTGCCGCAAAAACGGGAACAGGGCTATGCCGCCCTCGGCGTCATGGAAGGGCACCTGGCGGGGCGCGAATTTTTCGTTGCCGATTGCTACACGATCGCCGATATCGCGCTCTACGCCTACACCCATGTCGCCGAAGAGGGCGGCTTCGACCTCGGCGGTTTCCCGGCCGTGGGCGCCTGGCTCAAGCGGGTCGCCGCCCAGCCCGGCCACATCCCGATCACCAAGTCGGATTTCTAGAACGCCCCTTTCTAGAACACCCGCCCCTGGGCAATGTCGTGGGCGAAGACGAGGAGGCCCTCGCCGGTGGGGCCGAAATCGGCGAAGCGCGGGTCATCGGTCTCGCCGCGACGGAATCGGGCGTGGAGTTGAAGAAAGACGACGCCGAGCTTGAACCCGGCGAGAACGCGGTAGTAGCGAAAATCCGACAGGTCGCGCCCGGTGCGCCGGGCATAGGTCTCGGCGACCGCGGCGCGGCGCGGAAAACCGGGCGACGCGGTCACCATCTGGTTGATCGCGTGCATCGCCGGCGGGTCGTCCGCCTCGACCCAGTAGCTCAACAGGGTGGCGAAGTCGAACAGCGGGTCGCCGCGGCTGCCCATGTCCCAATCGACCACCGCGACCGGGTCGAGGGTGTCGGCATCGAGGATCATGTTGTCGAGTTTGAAATCGTTGTGGAGCAGGGTCGGCGGTTGCGGCACAACCCGCTGACCGCCGAGCCACGCGGCGATGTCGCCGACCACGGCCGGCGGATCGTTGTCGGTGGCGACCTTGGCGCGCTTGGTCCAGCCGGCGACGGCGCGGTCGAGAAATCCCTCCGGCCGGCCAAGGTCGGCGAGCCCGGCCGCGGCCGGGTCGACCGCGTGCAGCGCGGCCAGGAAATCGACGAGCATGTCGGTGATCCGCCCGCCGAGGCCGTCGACCGCCGCGTAGCGCGGCGGGATCGCGCCGCGGATGACGACCCCCGGCCGATAGTCCATGATCAGGAACGGGCGCCCGAGGACCGTCTCGTCGGCGCAGAAATGCAGATTTTTCGGCACCAGCGGCAGGATCGGCGACAGCCCGCCGATGACCCGGTTCTCGCGCGCCATGTCATTGGCGCCGGGCGGCAAGGGCCCGGGCGGCGGGCGGCGCAGGACCGCCCAATCGCCGTCCAGCCGGATCAGATAATTGAGGTTGCCGAAGCCGCCGGCGAATTGGCGCGGCGGGTCGTCGAGGTCCAATCCGTGGCCGTGGCCGGCGAGGTAGGCGGCGAGGCGCGGCCAATTCTGGGGCACCGCATCTTCGGGCCGGCGCAAGGTGGCCGGATCGGGGCCCGCCATGGCCACCTATCTTTCCTTGGGCGTGACGGCGACGACCGCGCCGCCGGCCTCCTTCCAGGCGCCGAAACCGCCGGCGATATGGGCGACCGGGGCCAATCCCATGCGCTGGACGGCCTGGGTCGCCAACGCCGACCGCATGCCGCCGGCGCAAAAGAAGACGAACCGTTTATCCGATGCGAAGATGTCCTTGTGGTACCGGCTGTCCGGATCGACCCAGAATTCAAGCATGCCGCGGGGCACGTGGACGGCGCCGGGCACCCCGCCTTCCCGCCACAACTCGCGCACGTCGCGGATATCGACGAGTTGCACGCCCGGGTCATCGACCAGGGCGATCGCCTCGGCCGCGGACAGGGTCTCGATCTCGGCCTCCGCCGCCGCGCACAGTTCCTTGATCCCGGTGGTAATCATCGTCGCGCTCCTTGGCTTGGATGGGGTCCCATCATTTCTCCGTCAGCGGCCGGCAGAAGGTCTCGCGGATCAGCCAGACCGAAGCGAATGCGACCGCCGCGCAGACCGGCATGGTGATCAGCGCCACGTCATAGGCGGCCCCTGAATAGAGCCGGACCCCGTCGACCAGGGTGCCGTCCCAATTGGCGTCCAGGAGCCAGCCGACCAAAGGCTGCATCAACGCCCCCGACCCGACGGTGGCGGTGTTGACGAAACCGGTCGCGGTGCCGCTGGCCTGGATTGGCGATGATTCGCGGGCGACGGCATAGCTGATCACCATGCCGGCACTGCTGGCGCCGATCCCGAACAGCACGATCCAGGCCGCGCCAAGCGGCAGGCCGGGGACATAAAGCAGCACCAGCCAACAGGCCAAGGCGACGGCCGCCGCGACCGCCATCGGCGCCCGGCGGCGACCGAGATGGTCGGAGATCCACCCGGCCAGCGGCGCCCCGGCGGCCCAACCGAGCATCAGGATCGAGGCCGTCCCCGCCGCCGCCGGCCGGTCGAGGCCGTAGGTCTGCATCAGATGGGGAACGCCCCACAAACCGCCATAGGCCAGCATCGGCGCCGACATCGCGGCGCCGAAAAACGCAATAATCCAATTCTGCGGCCGCCCCACGACTTGGCTGAGATCGGCAAGGACACTGCGCCGCGACGCCGACCGGCCGGCACCAAGCGGTCCCGGCGGTCGGTCGCGGACGACGACCCAGGATACGACCGCGATCACCACCGCCAAGGCGCCGGCGAACATCAAGGTGTCGCGCCAGCCCACCGATTCGACCAGCGTCGCCATCGGCGCCTGGCCCAGGACACCGCCCGCCATGCCGGCCAGCATGCTCATGCCGGCGACAAACGCGAACCGGTTGGACGGGAACCAATTGGTTGCAATCTTAAGCGTGCCGACGAAACCGACGGCGCAGCCGACGCCGACCAGCAGCCGGCCGAGATAGGCGACCGACAGGGCGTCGGCGCTGGCCAGTATCACGCTTCCCGTGGCGGCAATTGCCGCCGCCGCGGTCAGCATCCGGCGCGGCCCCCAATTGTCGAGCGCCACACCGACCGGAATCTGCAGAATGGCATAGGCGTAGAAATAGATTGCCGACAGGTTGCCGAGGACGGCGCCGCTGACCGCGAAGTCGCGCATCAGGTCCTCGACCATCACGCTCGGTGAAACCCGTTGCAGGAACGCATAGGCGAACGACAGCGCGCCGACACCCCAGACCAGCCAGGCGCCGCGACTGGGTCGCGTCAGAACGGTAGCGGCTTCGCTCATGAAGTCTCCGGCGAACAGGCGCCGATCGCGCCATATATCATAGTTGAGGCGTCACTCTATCCTGCCCCGTCGCGGGTGACCACCGGCAGGGACGCAATGCAGCCGTGCACGGCGTACGCAGGCCCACCGGCCGTCGAAACCGCGCGGTGCGACGTGGTTGGATCGGCGCCGCATTTTTGATAACATTGGATCATGCCCTATTCGCGACAAGGTGGAACGATGACCAAGCGACGATTGATGGCCGGTGTCCGCGTCGGTGTCCTTGCCGGGTCCCTGTTGTGGCCGGCGGCGGCGGAGGCGCTCGAAAACATTCAGGATGTGGGCCCGATGATCCAGACCCTGAACGACGTTCTCAGCCTTGGCCGGTCGGATTTGAGCATGGAATATGTCAGTCCCAGAACCGGCAACCGGGGACGGGTCGAGAATCTAGGTCCGGACGGCCAAAACAACGGCCGCCCCTGCCGCATGTTCCGCCGCAGCTATGGCCAGCCAGGCAATATCATGGTCCTCGAAGGGCGCGCCTGCAGCGCCCCCGACGGCCTGTGGGAGATCGTCAACGAGGGCACGCCCAGGCCGGCGCACCCGGCCCCATCCACTGTTACGCCCGCGCCGCCGCCGACCAATCTTGGATTTCCGCCTGTTCGTGACCGGGCAACGGTCCTGGAGACCCAGCGGATGTTGACCGGCCTCGGTTATGACCCGGGCCCGGCTGACGGCCTTTATGGGCGGCGGACGGGTAGCGCCATAACCGCCTATCAGCGGAACAGCGGTCTTTATCCCGATGGCCAGCCCTCGGCCGAGTTGCTGTCCCATATGCGTTCAACGGTGAGCAGCGGATCCCCAGCAACGGCTCAAACCACCGCCCCCGCGCCGGCTCCCGCCCCGGCGCCGGCCCCACCGCCAGTGCCGGTCCAGCAAGCGACCGCGCCGGTCATTGCGGGCGGCGAGATTCCGATTGCGACATTGGCCCAAAACGGCGGCGCCTATACCGGGCAAACGGTCACCGCACGCGGCATTTACCTGCATTACAACGGCAATTGGGCGAAACTGCTGGCCGAGGACGGCACCAGTTCCGATGTCGTCTACATCCTGCTCGACGCGCTTGGCGAGGCCCAGCGCACGAGCCTCAGGAACGACTGCTTCCTGTGCCAGGTCCGGGCCCAGGGCCGACTGGAAATGCGCGAGTTGGAGTTTGCCGGGTCATCGCTGGGCCCGGTCGCGACGATCGTGGTGACAGGTCTCGACCGCCTCGATTGAGGGCGGCGGCCGGGGCCGGCCAGTCGGCCCGGATAAAAGCGCGGGTTTCCAACCCGTATCGAACGAAACGCGGCGCGCCCGGGGGCGGTCGTGGTTGTGGTTACTTTTTATTCAATATTAATTTTTTCTTTTTCTTTTTTTCCTAGATTCGCCTGACGAATCGCAAGGAAACCCCCGACGTGTCATTGCCGCTGAAAAGCGAACAACGCCGACGGCCGACGCTCCTCGACCAATATGGCAAGCAACTTGCGCGCCAGTCGGAGCGTGGCCGCTGGCAATCGGCCCTGGCCTCGGCCAAGGAAGCGACCGTGGTCGCGGAGATGAAACGCTCGTCAATGGAAGCCGCCAACCGCACGAAATCGGCATTCCTGGCCAATATGAGCCACGAGTTAA
>SMVA01129425.1_pt1 | contig 11434 bp, 8 predicted proteins | sample 2456451 | NCBI WGS metagenome assembly SMVA01 (sample SAMN11095933, study PRJNA526329) | marine sediment metagenome | biome: Marine sediment; feature: Surficial sediment; material: Deep marine sediment; isolation source: Hadal surficial sediment | place: Pacific Ocean | collected 2014-05 | depth 0-1...
CATGCCTGCATCAGCTTGCGGCGCTTCTCCAATGCGTCACCGCGACGATAGGCGCGCTCGACCTCATTGCCGACCTTGTGTGCCAAGGCTGCTTCAGCAATCTCACGCGGGAAATGGGTTTCCTCTCCACACCAATCTCGGAAGCTGGAGCGAAAGCCGTGAACTGTCGCGCCCTCGATTTTCATCCGCCGCAACTGCGTTGGCATCGAGAAGGCGGACAGTGGGCGGTTCGGACGCTGGCCAGGGAACACGAAATCGGAGACGCGCGTTTCGTGCCGCGTCTGCAATATTTCAATCGCGCGGTCGGACAGCGGGACGCGATGGATTTCCTTGGCCTTCATTCGCGCTGCCGGGGCTGTCCAGATTGCCTTTTCAAAGTCAATCTCAGACCACTGTGTGCCCAAAACCTCACCGGAACGCGCAGCGGTCAATATCAGAAACTCAAGCGCCCTCGCCGCCATGGCGTCGGCATTGCGGACACGCGCCAGGAATTCCGGGATATCGGAATAGTCCATTGCGGCATGGTGACCCCGGCTCAGCTTATTTCTGGCCGGCAGTACGTTCTTGAGATTGCCGCGCCATAGGGCCGGGTTTTCGCCGATGCGCCATCCCTTCACTTTGGCGAAGTCAAGAACACGCTCAATACGGCCCCGCAACCGGGATGCGGTTGGCGCCCTATCCTGCCATATTGGATTGAGCACCTTCAGGACATCGTTGGTGCCGATATCCGAAATCTTCATTGCGCTGATCGGCTTGCAATACTCCGTAAGCGTCATACGCCATTGCGCCCGGTGTTTGGCGTTTCCCCATTCGATTGCCTTGGCGGCCAGAAACATTTCAACGCATTCGGCGAATGTCGGCTCAGCCTCTTTATCGCGCTCGGCAATCGGATCTTTGCCCTCTTCAATGAATGAGTGGCATTTTTCGGCCTTGGCCCTGGCAACGGCGAGGGAGACACGTGGATATGAGCCTAAGCCCATTTCGCGGCGAACGCCTTTCCGCGTCCACATGAAAACCCATGATTTGGAACCTGATTTGGAAATGCTCAGATAAAGGCCGCCGCCGTCAGAGTGCCGGCCCGGTTTTTTCAGCGGCTTGATTGCGACCGCCGATAGTTTCTGGACTGCACGGGACATCGCCGCTTCCCCACTTGTTTCCCCACTTTGGAGTGGGGATAATAGCGGACGCCAGCGAACGGTGAAAGACGGTAGGCTCGATTATCCTTCGAATCATCAAGAGTTTATGAACAGCCACAAATGGCTACGGACGGTAGTTAGCCGGACACCCCATCCGCCAAATTTCAAAGCAACCCGCCGGCAGGAATAGGCTCTGGCACCGGCGGGATATCTTCTTTCAATGTATCGCATTTGCGGCCTTTAACCCGGCTGAATACCGTTCTTTGATCCAGATCAACATCGCAATTGCTCATACACGTCATAGTTCCGCCCACCGGCGCTGGCTTTCAGGCCAACCGACAAACGGAGCTTGTTGATGTCTGATCAGGCGCGGCAACGCGATAATCTGGCCACGATTGCCAATCATCCCCCGCCCGCCGCTGAAATCCGGCACGATCCGTTTGCCTATCTTTCCTACGAACACGTCATCGAAGAGCGGCTCTGCGATCTGCTGGAAGCCATCGCCGATGCCTTGCCCGATGGTGTTTCACCCGATTGCGGGAAAACCGCCGTGGATTACCTGCAATCCCGGTTTCCCAGACATATCGCGCTGGAAAACGAGATTGTCTTTCCGATGCTCAAGGCCGCCCGGGTGGCCGACCTGTCGCTTGGCCGCGCCATCAAACAGGCGCTGCAGGAACATGCCGCCGACGAGGATACCGCGGCCGAGCTTGCCGAGGCGCTGACGGCCTTTATGGATAGAGGCAAAGTCGGCGATGCCAATGCATTGGGGTATATGCTGCGTGGCTTTTTCGAGCAGCGTCGCCGCCACATCGTTTGGGAGGAAGCGCTGCTTTATCCCCTCGCCCGCGGCAATATTGCGGCTGCCGACATGGACGGGCTTGGCGAATCGATCCTGCGCTACCTGATGCATTCGAACCGGATTTTGCAGCTTTCAGGTTGATAGGAATTCGACTCGATCGCGGCCCGATGAGAGCGACGCCGGGTGGGTATCTTTATTGCCCGGAGGCCGCCTCAAGTCTGGAAACCGAGGGCACGGTAATCGTGCGGTTCTGCTCCACTTCAATCAGGCCGTCGGTTTTCAGGCGGGTGATTTGCCGGCTCACCGTTTCGATGGTCAGGCCAAGAAAATCGGCCATGTCGGCGCGTGACAGCGGTAAATCGAAGCGAATCGCATCGGCGTCTTCGCCGGCGCCACAGCCGATATAGGGAATTCGCCGAGCGATCATCAAAAGGAACCTGGCGACTTTTTCGCGCGCCGACTGCCGCCCCAGCAGCAAAAGCCAGTCGCGCGCTGCATCCAGTTCATCCAGCGTATTGGCGAACAGGCGGTCGCTCAGATCGTGAATTTCATTGAGCAAGGATTCAAATGGCTTGCGCGGAAAGATGCACAATTCAACGTCGGTCACCGCTTCGGCGTAGCAGGTCGCCTTGCCCTTGAAAGCACGGCCCAGGAAGTCGCTGGCAAACTGCAAACCGACAATCTGCTGGCGGCCATCGGGCAACAGCTTGCCGAGCTTGACGACACCGGAAACGACATTGCCCAAATAATTGACGTCGTCGTTTTCAAAGAAAATCGTCTCGCCGGCGCGGTATTTCTTTTGCCGCGCGATTCTGTTGATCCGAACAAGGTCGTCTCCGCTCAACGCACCGCAAATCGCGCGATGGCGGATCACGCAATCCTCGCATCGGAGCGGAACGAGATTGCGGATCATCGTTGCCGGCACAAAATTTCTCCTTCAAAAATTTTGTCACGCTTTGATGACCGATCAATAGCTTGCGTGCAACGCGCAAATGGTAGCAATGCGCGCCAGATGCAATCGGCAATTCCCGCCTGTGGTGACAAATTGCGGCACGAAAAAGCGCGGCCCCCCGGTGGAGGGAGGGCCCGCGCTCGTTGCAAGACAGGTTGCTCTATTGCGGCAGTTCGCCATCCACGCCTTCGACATAATAATTCATGCCCAGAAGCACCTCATCGGGTAACCGCTCGCCGGCGCCGATCACCTTGGTTCCGTCCTGCTTGTTGATCGGACCCTGGAAGGGATGGATTTCGCCGGATTCGATCTTTGCCACGGTATCGGCGGCCATGGCCTTCACGTCGTCCGGCATATTCTTGTAGTCCGACATCTCCACCATGTTCATGGCAAAGCCGCCCCACACATCCTGGCTTTTCCAACTGCCGTCCATGACGGCCCTGGCGCGGGAAATGTAGTAGTCGCTCCAGTTGTCGACGATCGCCGTCAGCTGATGGTCAGGGGCAAAGCGGAGCATGTCAGTGGCTTGGCCAAAGGCCGGAATATTGCGTTCCGCGGCGATCTGCAGAGGCGCCGGCGAGTCGGTATGCTGGGTGATGATGTCGGCGCCCTGGTCGATCAGCGCCTTGGCGGCGTCCGCTTCCCGGCCCGGGTCGAACCAGGAATTCACCCATACGACGTTGATCTTGAAATCCGGATTGATCGTCCGGGCGCCCAGCACAAATGCGTTGATGCCACGCACAACCTCCGGGATCGGGAACGAGGCGACATAGCCGGCGACGCCGGATTTCGACATTTTCGCGGCGATCTGTCCGATGACGTAACGGCCTTCATAAAAGCGGGCCGAATAGGTCGCGACATTATCGGCGCGCTTGAAACCGGTGGCGTGTTCGAACATCACATCGGGAAACTTGGCGGCAACCTTGACCGTCGGGTTCATATAGCCGAACGAGGTCGTGAAGATGAGCTTGTAGCCATCGCGCGCCAGCCGCTCGATGGCGCGTTCGGCGTCTGGGCCTTCAGACACATTCTCCACGAACGTCGTTTCGATCCTGTCGCCAAATTCCTTTTCAAGCGCCAGCCGCCCTTCATTGTGCTGGTACGTCCAGCCATGATCGCCGACGGGGCCGACATAAATGAACCCGACCTTGACTTTTTCCTGCGCTTGCGCGGCGCCGGCGCTCAATGCAAGCACCGCTGCCGCGGCGATCAATTTAATCCTGATACCCATTTGTTACTTCCTCCGGTTTGGCTGTCGGTATTGGCATAATCCATGCTTAACGCGCCGGCACAAACGGCTTGCCCAGGCAGGCCGGCGTATTGGCGCGCAATAGTGTCTTGTTGCGCGATATGATGACCAGAACGACGATCGTGGCAAGATAGGGCAAGGCTGAAATGAATTGCGAGGGAACGCGAATTCCGACGATTTGGGCATAAAATCCAAGGATCGTCGCGGCGGCGAACAGATAGGCGCCGACCACGATTCGCCACGGTAGCCAGCTTGAAAAGACAACCAGGGCCAAGGCGATCCAGCCTCTGCCGGCGGTGATATTCTCCGTCCACAAAGGTGTATAGCCGAGCGAGAGATAGCCGCCCGCCAGACCTGCACAGGCCCCGCCGAACAGCACTGCCGTCCATCGGACCTTGCGAACCGATATTCCCAGATTATGCGCCGAATCATGACTGTCACCGACCGCCCGCAGCGTCAGCCCGGCACGGCTGCGCACCAGAAACCAGCTGGTGGCGGCAACCAGGATGAAAGACAGATAGACCAGAGCGTCCTGGCCGAAAAGCACCGGGCCGATCACCGCAATATCGGTGAGGCCGGGAATGTCTAGCTTCGGCAGTTTGATGCCGGGTATGCCGAGGAACGGCTCGCCGACCATTGCCGCCGCCCCTAGCCCGAACAGCGTCAGCGATAGGCCGGTCGCCACCTGATTGGCGGCAAGATTGATCACCAGAAAGGCGAATCCGATGGAAAGCACGGCGCCGGCAGCCGCCGCGGCCAACACCCCGATTGTGGTCGATCCGGTCAGGTTTGCGGCAGCAAAACCGCCGATGGCGCCAACAATCATCATCCCTTCAATGCCGAGATTGAGAACGCCGGAGCGTTCAACGACGAGTTCGCCGACCGCCGCCAGCAGCAGCGGCGTTGAGGCGGTGATGACCGTCAGGACAAAGGCGGTGATAATGCCGGCGTCAACCATGAGGAATTGTCTCCCGATCCGCGCCATCGGTTTGGCCGTCGATCCGGCGACCGAATTTGATCGACACCCGGTAGGCAATCAGCGTATCGCAAGCCAGAATCATGAACAGCAGGAAGCCCTGGAACAACCGGGTGACCTTGTCCGACAGACCGAGGGTGATTTGCGCCGCCTCGCCTCCCAGAAAGGTCAGCGCCAGCGCCAGGCCGGCAATCACGATGCCGAGCGGATTGAGACGGCCGAGAAACGCCACGATGATCGCCGTGAAACCGTAGCCGGGCGAGATTTCCGGACGGAGCTGGCCGATCGTGCCGGAGACTTCGGCAATACCGGCCAGTCCGGCAAGGGCGCCGGCAACGACAAAAACGGTAAGGGTGACGCGCTTTTGGTCAAAGCCGGCAAAACGCGCCGCGCGTGGCGCCTCGCCGGTCACCTTGATGGCAAATCCGTGCACCGAAACGCCGAGACGCCAGGCAACCAGAGCGGCGGCAATCAGCCCGAAAAGCACACCGACATGCATCCGCCCGCCCTCGGCAAGCAAGGGCAGGGTCGCGGCGGCATTGAACAGCCGCGATTCTGGAAAATTGAAGCTGCCCGGATCGCGCCACGGACCGCGAACGAGCCAGTCGAGCATGAGCAGCGCGACATAGGAAAGCATCAGGCTGGTCAGGATTTCATTGGCGCTGAAGCGGTTTTTCAGGATAGCCGGAATGGCGCCGTAAAGCGCACCGCCAGCCATGCCCATGACCAGCATCGCCGGCAGAAGAACCAGTGATTGGGAATCGGGAAAATAAATCGGCAGCACCGAACCGGCGATGGCGCCGGCGGTAAACTGACCTTCCGCGCCGATGTTCCAGGCATTGGCCCGGAAACAGATGGCCAGGCCGATGGCGATCAGCACCAGCGGCGAGGCCTTGACGACGAGTTCTTCCAGCGACCAGGCCTTTGTCACCGGCTCGACAAAATACACGTACAGCGCCTTGGCCGGATCGACGCCCAGACTGGCAAACAGAATGACGCCGAAAAGGACCGTCAGCGCGATGGCGATGAGCGGCGAGACCAGCGCCATCACCGTTGACCGTTCGGCCCGCGGCACAAGTTCAATTCGCATGGCCACTTGTCCCGCCTTTTTTCTCCCCTTGCAGGCCGTCATGGGTGTGATGGACGCCGCCCATCATCAAACCGATCTGCTCGGCGGTCAAAGTCTCGGCCGGGTATGCCGGTGACAGCTTACCGTCGGAAATCACCGCGATCTGGTCGGAGATTTCGAACAATTCATCCAGATCCTGAGAGATGACGAGGACCGCGGCGCCCTTGCGGGCAAGCGACACCAGTTCCTCGCGGATGGTCTGCGCCGCACCGGCATCGACGCCCCAGGTCGGCTGGTTGACGACCAGTATGGCGGGGTCGCGGACAATCTCCCGGCCAACCACGAATTTTTGCAGATTGCCGCCCGACAACGCGCTGGCGCGCGGGTCGTCTGTGGATCGGCGAACATCGAACCGCTCACCGACAAGGTTCTCCACGTCCCGCGCCGCGCGGCGATTGATCCGGCCCGATGGCGCCACGGCCTGGCCGGCGCCGTGGTGGGTCAGAACGACATTTTCCGACAACCGGAACACCGCGACAGCGCTGTGGCCGATGCGTTCTTCAGGAACGAATGCCGCGCCCATCCGCCGGCGTGCATTTATGCCCTTCTCGCCAACCGGCTCTCCGTCAAGGAGGATCGCCGTTCCACTTCCCGCCAGGCGTTCCCCGGACAATGCATCGAACAATTCCGATTGGCCGTTTCCCGCCACCCCGGCAATGCCGACGACCTGCCCCGCGACAACCTCAAGATTGATATTGGCAAGGGCAACCCCGAACGACCCGTCAGCGGCCAGCGAAAGATCCTTGATCTGCAGGCGCGGCGCGCCCTGGCCCATATTTGCCGCCCGTCTTTCAACGCCGGTAACATCGATGCCGATCATCATTTTTGCCAGGCTGGCGGCGCTTTCCCTCTTCGGATCAGCGCTCGCCACGACCTTGCCACGCCGCAGGATCGTCGCCCGACCGGCCAGTTCCAGAACTTCCGACAACCGGTGCGTAATGTAGAGGATCGCCCGGCCCTCGGCCGCCAGCCGGCGCAATGTGACGAACAGCAGATCGGCTTCCTGCGGCGTCAATACCGATGTCGGCTCATCCATGATGATGAGTTGCGGGTCCTGCAGCAGGCACCGGACGATTTCGACCCTTTGGCGTTCGCCGACCGAAAGGTCATGGATGCTGGCGTCCGGATCGAGCGGCAATCCGTATTCGCGCGAGATATTCCGGATTTTTTCCGCCAGACCCCGCCGGCCCTCGCTCGGCGGCAGGCCGAGAAGGATGTTTTCGGCAACGCTCAAGGCTTCAAACAACGAAAAATGCTGAAACACCATGCCGACTCCATGGCTGCGTGCTTGCGCCGGATTGGCGTGGCGGACCGGTTCTCCGCGCCACAAAATCGTTCCCGCATCGGGTTCAAGCGCGCCATACAGCATTTTGACCAGCGTCGACTTGCCGGCGCCGTTTTCCCCGAGCAGGGCATGAATTTCGCCAGCGCCGATATCGAACGAGATCGCATCGCAGGCGATCAACTCGCCGAACCGCTTGGTCAAATTGATCGTCTGGACGATGGGCGCGGCACCGCCATCGGATCGCTCCGATCCGTCGGCATTTGCAATTGCGCTGGTTCCAAGGCCGGCCATGGCAGCAAGGCTATTGTGATCGTCGGCTTTGCGCCAGCCTTTGCCGGAGCTTTTCCCGGCAATCGGGATTCACGCCCCCTGCTGTGTACCGTTGGGCGGTGTGCCGTTACGGAATGAGCACCGTCGCTCCCGTCGTTTTGCGGCCCTCAAGCGCCCGGTGGGCCTCGGCGGCGTTTTTCAGGGCGAAGGTCTGGTTGACCTCGATCTTGACGACGCCATCGCTTACGACCTGCATCAATTCGGCGGCCATCTCCTCCAGATTGGCGCGCTCCGCGATATAGGTGAAAACCGTAGGCCGGCAGGCATAGAGCGAGCCTTTCTGGGCCAGCAGCGCAAGATTGAAATCGGTGATTGGACCGGAAGACTGCCCGAATGTGACCCACAGGCCGCGTGGTTTCAGGCAGTCAAGCGATCCTGGATAGGTATCCTTGCCGACCGAATCGTAGACCACGTCGCATTTCTTTCCGTCCGTGATTTCCGCCACCCGCGCCACGAAATCCTCTTCCGTGTAATTGATCGCGTGATGGCAGCCATGGGCCAATGCCAGCTCGGCCTTTTCCGCCGACCCGACAGTGCCGATGACAGTGACGCCAAGATGGCGGGCCCATTGGCAGGCGATCAGGCCGACGCCGCCGGCAGCGGCGTGAAACAGAATGGTCTGGCCCTTTTGAACACGGAAGGTCTGGCGCAGGAGATATTGCGCCGTCAGACCTTTCAGCATCATCGCCGCGGCGGTGTTGAAATCGATGTCGTCGGCCAATCGGATCAACTTGTCGGCCGGCACCAGACGTTCGCTGGCATAAGCGCCGACCGGGCCGACATAGGCGATCCGGTCGCCGACGCTGATGCCCGAAACACCCTCGCCGAGCGCCACCACGGTGCCGGCGCCTTCATTGCCGGGAATGAACGGCGGGCCGCTCGGTGCCGGATAAAGGCCGGAGCGGAAATAGATATCGATAAAATTGAGGCCGATAGCCGACTGTTGAATCCTGGCCTCGCCAGGGCCGGGGTCGCCGACCTCTTGTTGCTCATATGTCAAAACTTCCGGTCCACCGCTCTCGTGCACCATGATGACGTCGGCCATGTTTGTTTTCTCCTTCTTCTGCCGGTCCGCACGCTCGCCCGCGATGCGTCAAAACGTTGACCCAATTGCCCATCGCGGCAAAGGCGATGAAAAAAATTCTACCTGCAGGGAACCGGAATGACGAGCCTCTTTCCGGCGCCCCGGTCCAGCGATTCCTGTGTTGCGTGCATAAGGGCTTATTGAACGGCTTTTTCGCCCCCGACAATGGTAGAAGATTGTGCCGCCTCCGCCGGAAACGTATCGCCTGCGAGGCAGCGCACAATTGCCGGCTTGCAGTTCGGCGTTCAAGGGATCCGCCATGGCCAGGGCCCGGACCGACAAACACTTTGAAATCGCCGTCATCGGCGGCGGTGCGACCGGCTATGGCGCCGCATTGAGCGCCGCCAAAGCGGGGTTTTCGACGGTGCTCTTTGCACCATCGGCCCGTTTTGCGCCCGGACGCACGGCGGCGCTTTTTCACGATTCCATTGCAATGCTGGAAGATTTTGGCCTCTGGCCGGATTTGGCCGCTAACGCTGCACCGCTGAAATCCATGCGCCTTGTCGATGCCACCGCTCGTCTGATCCGGGCGCGCGAAGTCACGTTTCATGCCTCCGAGATCGGCCTGCCGGCCTTCGGCTACAACATCGCCAATGCCGATCTGGTCGAGGCGTTTCAAAAACAGGCGGCCAGGCAAGCGCGGCTGACGATATACGCCGAACCGGTGCACGCGATCGAACCGCGCAAGGGCGAGGTGAAGCTGGCATTCGGCAAAGGACAAAAGACATCGGTCTCCCTGGTGATCGGCGCCGATGGCGCCCGTTCGCTGGCCCGGCGCGCCGCCGGTATCGCCACGCGCGACTGGGATTACGCGCAGGCAGCGCTGGTCACCACCTTGTCGATTGAAGTTCCGCACCAGGACATTTCGACCGAGTTCCATACCGAGACCGGCCCGTTCACCCTCGTGCCCCTGGCCGGCCGGCGCATGAGCCTTGTCTGGGTCGACCGGCCACACATCACCGATGCCGCCGTAAAATTGGCCGAGCCGGACTTCAATGCCGAGATTGAGCGCAAATCCCGCTCTGTCTTCGGGCGGATGATTGTTGACAGCGAGCGGGCGATCTTTCCCTTGCGCGCCATGCTGGCCGAACGCTTTGCCGCCAACCGGATCATGCTCGTCGGCGAGGCGGCCCATGTTTTTCCACCGATCGGCGCGCAAGGGCTTAATCTGGGATTTCGCGATATCGAAGCGCTTGGCCAGATTCTGCCGCGATTGCGCAACGATCCGGGCGAGGCATCCGCGATCGACGCCTATCACCGGGCGCGGCAGGGCGATATTCGCTCGCGCACCTTTGCCGTCGATCTGCTCAATCGTTCGCTGCTGACCAGCTTCCTGCCGGCGCAGGCGCTGCGCGCCACGGCCCTGGCGCTGGCCGGCTCCGTGCCGCCGCTGCGCCGGGTCTTGATGAAACAGGGCCTGGCGGCGCGCAGCCAGAGCTGACCGGCCCTCCCTCTCCCGGTGGGAGAGGGTGGCTTGAAGAGCCGGGTGAGGGGTTCGGGCCTACCTGATGAAGCACCGCACAATCCCCTCATCCGGTCGCGCCGCGACCACCTTCTCCCCCAAGGAGAAGGAAGGGAGAAGCGCGCGCCCCGTCCAGGCTGTACCGCCGGGCTATCGGGCTTTCTCATATCGACAGGGCGGCGCGAAAATATCATGGGCCAAAGGAGCGGGGATAAGTTCTTTTCCTTAGCCGCGATCGCCACCGCCATCCCGGATGCTGCGCAGCACGCTATCACGGCAATTGAACCATTTCGTGTCAGCCCGCGACTAACGGGTATGTGGGCGACGAAAATCCCCGGAAATTCAACAATTCCGAAGACCTTTCGTCTCCCCGATACCAGATCAAAGGGAGACAAAAAAATGTTGAACATTAAAAAATTATTGATCGCGCTTGCCGTCGCGGCGCCGTTGGCCATCACTGGTGGCATTTCTAGCTCAGCAATCGCTGGGTATACGGTCGTGCACTCAAACGTCCAAAAAAATAAAGATGGCAGCACCACCATTCATACAATCATAAAGAACGATGAGACGGGCAAAGAGGGGGTTTACTGGGTTCAGTTCCATGCTGACGGTTCATATGACAGCGGCGTTGTTATCTTGGCCGACAGCAACCCGCAGCCGGACGGCTCTCCGACCGGCCTGGTCGACCCCAAAGCCCTCATCGAAGATTTGATGAAGAACAGCGCCGCTGAGTTCGTTAAAGAGAATCACTTTCTCGAAACGACGCTAGGCCAGACGCTCATCAAACACAGCAAAACCGGGTCCATCATCCCGTACCACAATCCCGACCCCCTCGCCAACGGCCTGGTTGAGGATCCTCTGGGTGATAACACTTATGAGCAGGAGAATAACCAGGGCTCCATGGGTGGCGGCTGGTATGATCCCATGGGCGGCAGCCTGTTTGAACAGATGATGAAGGCGGGCAAAAAGAATAAGGGCAAAGGTAATAAAGGTTCCGGCGATGCCGCCTCCGATGCGCACAACCCCGGC
>SMVA01348470.1_pt1 | contig 11431 bp, 14 predicted proteins | sample 2456451 | NCBI WGS metagenome assembly SMVA01 (sample SAMN11095933, study PRJNA526329) | marine sediment metagenome | biome: Marine sediment; feature: Surficial sediment; material: Deep marine sediment; isolation source: Hadal surficial sediment | place: Pacific Ocean | collected 2014-05 | depth...
AAAACAAGAATATTCTAGAGCTCACAGCGAAAACAACATTGTTATTATAGCAACATACGGAATCGCCGCTGTTGGATTGAATATACCACGCATATTCAATCTAGGCTTATTCGAACCAGGCAAAAGCTTTGTTCGTGTTATACAAAGTATTGGACGTGGGCTGCGATTAGCAACAGATAAAGATCATGTTGAAATTTGGGATATTACTTCAACGTGTAAGTATGCAAGACGCCATTTAACTCAGCGTAAGAAGCATTATCGAGATGTTGAATATCCATTTACCATAACCAAAATAGACAGAGACTAATATGGCTAAGTTAACTCAATTGCAAAAGAACATTGCCGCCTGGGCTAGACAGCATGTTAAAAACGTGGGAGGCAAATGGCGAGCAGAAGTTCTTGCGAATGCTAGAAAAGAAACTGAGTACATGGTTAAAAAATGACACCAATTGATCGAAAAATTGAAATAATGAACAGAGTCTATGCGTCAAACGTACTACGTTTGACCGAGGATATAATAGAATTGAAAATGGAAATAGAACGTATGAAACAAATGAATGACACAACTATTAAGCCTCGTGTAATCTTGGAAAAAGATTAAAATGTATGAAATTGTGATTACAGTTCTAGTATTAATGTATCTCGGATTATTATTCTGGGAATGGTATGACATAATACGAACATGGATGGCTAATTGATGTTTGACACAGTCTTTTATATAATTGAAACAATACTAATGTCTGTTCTCATATTTTCAGTCTACAAGATTCTTCTTATTCAAATGGATATAATTGGTTTTCAAAAGTCTTGCAGAGTCATGCATAAGTATGCTATAATATGCTTTATATAGGAGAATAGTTTGAATATATTAACACTTGAAAACACTGCGTTCGAAATGAACGAAATACCAGACGAGATCGATGATCTCCGTTTCTGTGTATTAGACAACAGCAACCCAGCGGATGCAGATTATTTCTTCATCCCACTAATCTTTCTGGAAAGCTTTAACGCTCCAGCAGTCGTTCTTTCAATTGGTAATCACAAAGTTAAGATGCCAATTGATTGGCAAATTGTGGTGGCTGATGAAGAGTTTGGAGACTGCGAAGTAATTCCATTGGAAGATGTTAACGACCGTGGATTCACGGCGTTTATATATAATCCTCTTAACGAAGGACGACCAGATTATTTGGAAATTGAAATCAGTGACATCTACCAAGATGTCAAATGGTACTTTCCCAAATTAAAACCCGGGCAGATACTATGTGTTCCATTGGAATCAGGTGCGCGACCAAAATGTGCTTACTTTGTTAAAGACATTAGCAGACAGTGCGAAATTATTGACTTTTGTCAGGTATGGTAATATGGAAGAAATAAGCGAAACAGAACTAGAAGACCTAGAAAAAATCTTAGGCGCTTTTCGTCCGGTAGCGGCGAAACATTTGCAATCAGACGAAGTAAATTCGCTAATGGCACATATGGCAGAAGTGGTTCACTACGAGTTTTATTCTGACGAAGTGAAAATGCCGTGGCCAGACTATGTATTAGAGGAAGATCGCGAGCTTATTAGAAATGCAGTTCGCGAGATGTTGAATGGTCTGATTGCAAAACGGTTTATGAGTGAACTAAAAAGAGTTGTGGAGGCACAATGAAATTTTGGAAATTATTTTGTAAACTGCGCGGGTGCCATGACTTTAGGCTTACTGATGACCCGAAGCTTCCAAAGTTGAAATGTAAAACTTGCGGTTATATATCTCTTTTACACAACTAATGAGCGACGATCCATTCACTACACTGTTCGGAGCTCCTGCTGACGTAGAGACAGAAGAAGAAAAGATAAACAAATACCTGCTTGAAGGTACCGGCATAAATCCAACTACAAAATACAAGTTGAATATGTTCGATGCATTACGTGCAATGGATTTAAAGAACCGCGACTTTTATGACAACTTGAACGAGCAAGAGAAGAAAGGCTTTGCGCCATTTGTAATGGTACGCTGGGCATCTTCTGTATCTCATTCAATGGCAGAGATGGACGAGTGGTGGTTAAAAGCAACTAATCAACGGTTCAATATGAACCTGTTGAATTTAAATAGCGAGACAACTAAGCATCCAAAATTGCAATGGCTAATGGCTACAACTACGTCTCCAGGCATGGGCGCAATGAAGCACCAATGGATAGGCTATAAAAAGAAGACTGGAAAAGTAAACAACAAAATTAAGAATTTCCTTATTTTACAGTTCCCAACATTGTCGGACGATGAAATTATATTCTTAATGACAACTATAACAAACAAAGAACTTAAGCAATATGCTCAAGATTTAGGCTACAATGACAACGATATCAGATCAATCTTCCGTTAAATTTATATGTAAGTATTGCGAGAAAGAATTTCGTAGAGAGAAGACTCTCTTTGTACATCTATGTGAAACAAAAAGACGCTGGAAAAACAAAGACGATGTTGGACCTAGAATAGGAATTCAAGCCTTCAAACGTTTCTATAGTAAAACATTAGCAAACTCCACTAAAGAAAAAACACACGAAGACTATATCAAAAGTCCATATTATGCTGCTTTCACAAAATTTGGCTGGTATGTTCATCAAATACGCGCAGTCAATCCAATGGCGCTAGTAGACTATCTGTTAGACGAAAACGTTAAGATAGACTGGTGGACAAAAGATCGCTACTATGAAAAATACATAATTGCGCACATGACAAGGGAACAGGCAGATGACGCAATTACGCGAACTATTAATGAGCTAAACCGTTGGGCAGCTGAGAACGAAACAACATTTGACCAGTTCTTCAAAGTAGCTAGTCCGAACAAAGTAGTAAACCTAATATCAAATGGCAGAATAAGCCCATGGTTCTTGTTTAACTGTGATCAAGGCGTAGCAGTATTAGGAAACTTTAACGAAGAACAATTGTCACTAGCATTTAAGTGGATCAGCCCGGACTTGTGGTCTAATCGTTTTGAGAAATATCCAGAAGATGTAAAATGGATACGACAGTTATTAGACGAGGCTGGTTTTAATGATTAAGATCGATTGGTACCTATTTGTTCGTCAGCATGTTGTCTTGGGGTTTTTCATAGGAAGACGATCAAACGAAACCGACCATGGCGTTAACACCGGACCGAGAACACTCCATTGGAAGTGGAAATGGGAGAATACCTGCGCGACCTCCGAATTTCCAATGCCATGGCATAGATGTTGGCGTTGGACATATTCTGAATCAAGAGTTAGAACTAATGACTAAGTATAATTTACCAGACGTAGACATTGACTTTTCTGACAGAGACAAGGCTGTTGAGTTATTAGGCGGCATCCCTGCATCAATCATAAAGGACGATAAAGCAACTAAACATAATACTGGAATGTATTATCATGACATTCCAACAGACCCATTGACTGGCAATTCCAGCATGGACCACAAAGTAGCAGAAGAGCGTGGTTACTTTAAGCTGGATTTTCTTAACTTGGGCATATACGATAAAGTTCGTAGTGAACAACATTTAGATGAGCTAATTGCTAAAATACCAAACTGGGACAGGCTAACAACTGACCCAGAATTTGTTAGCAAGATTGTTCACATTAGTAATTATTCAGATTTGTTGGCAGCAAAGAACCCAAATTCTGTAGTCACTATGGCTATGTTTTTGGCTATCATTCGGCCAGGTAAACGACACTTAAGAAGCGAAACCTGGTCGAATATTTCTGCCACAGTGTGGGACAGAGACGAAGCCGATGGCTACACGTTCCGCAAGAGTCACGCCACAAGCTACGCAATGGCTGTGGCAGTGCATATGAATTTAATAGAGGAAGAAGAATGAGTATAGTTGAAGCGTTTGCTTTATGGAGTTTTATTATGTGTTCCATCTGTGCCTACGCACTTTGGAAGAAAAAGGACGGCCGCAAATTTAAGTTTCGTTGGAAGAAGAAATGAGTGCCGGCGACGATACCAGCTGGTTCAGCGAAACAACAAAAACAGTAATCATTACAGTGACAATGTTAATACTTGTTGGTGGAATGGGCTGGGGTTATTATACAGCGAATCAATGGAAAGCAGATCGAGCGGATGCCAAAGCAGCCGCGAAGATAGAAGCGCAATTGGAATCTTTGTTAAATCCTGTAAAAGAGCAGTTAAAGCATTTTATAGAACCAGATGAATAATATATCGTCGACGCATTCTAGACCAGGGATGTCAACCGTATATTCAACAATCAAATGCATGGTATGTGGTTTTTCTCACACGACTAATCTAGGACTAGAGGATTGTCAAGAAGAATTTAATCGGTTACATAAATGTATTGATTTATACAAGAAGCAGCAGGCTTTTGTTGACTTCGCTGCAAAGCTTAGGGCATTTTTCTAATTAGAGTAATTGACTTTTTCTTGGTGCGTCTGAGCGCGATTTCACGTAAATTAACACTAGGACCGAATTCAATTTCAACGTCTTTGCTGTTAAACGTTTTAAGTATAGCACGGAACGGACGCCAATCGTCTTTAATAAAAATATTAATAGGTATTTGACGGTTTGATTGCCACCACCATTCATCTCCTAAAGCCAAAAATAATTGTTTATCTTCGTCGCTTAATAGAGAATCAAAATGGTAAAGACCAGTAATCACAGGATTATGATTTTGTATAATACCTAAGTAGCCATTACCACCATACGTAACGTATGACATAAATGGATATTTCTCGATCATTTCTTTCTTCGTGCTATCTATTTCGCTCATAAAGTTTGGTTAATTTCTCAGTAATCACTAGCGCATATGATAAATATGTTAAAGAAACCATATAAAATGCAAAGTAACTCAATATATTTATACCAAAATAAAACAGAGGTTCAATTATCTGATAACACACAGAATCGGAGGAATATAGTAGTGTATGCAGCAAAATTAATATTACATAAGGGCGTGGACAATGCCTTGTTTTTCCAATTTAAAAATTCTGACCAGCGCAGAGTTCCAATTGGCAACTTAGACTTTTGCTTTGTCGTGTTCGACGAAAGATCAGCATCGAAGCAAATATTGTTTGAACTACCTGTAACCATTGTTGATTCAACTACAGGCAAGGCAAGCGTAACAGTTCCAGAACAAGTTCTATACACTGTAGAAACTGGCTTATATAGCTATGCTGTTACAGCAGTAGAATTGGACGGCACAAAAAAACCAACATACGTAGATGATAATCTTGGTATGCGCGGCGTAGTTGATATTCAACTAGGCGCGGCTCCAGAATTTACATCTTCCAATATTTTAATACCTGATTCAATAACACGTTTGACGCAAGCTGTTTCAGGATTAACAGAACAGCATGAGAATCACTCATTGCACACATTAATAGTAAAGTTTGCCGACGGAATATCTCCTGGATATACAGGTGACTTAGTTATTCAAGCGACAATGGATAATATCCTAACACAAACTACAAACATAACTTGGTTTGACGTAGAAACAATTTCATATGTAGACCAAGAAGACAATGATACTAGAAATTTCACCGGTATATTTAACGGTGTAAGATTTCAAGAAACAGCAACAGACGGCACAATATCAGAAATTCAACATAGATTCTAATTAGCGAGAGTTAATGAACAACGTAACAGATTTTATTCTTAAAACCTGGATGTCTACCCGAAAGACTCGCTTGAGTCCTAAGGGATGGCAGTCTGGCAATGCGCCATGCTGTCCGCACAACGGCGAGACTAAGGACACGCGCGGCAGAGGTGGAACCAAAATAGACGGTATCACTGGCGGCATTGTTTACTCGTGCTTCAACTGCGGCTTTAAAACTGGTTATCGACCAGGCAAAGCATTATTCCATAAAACTCGTAAGCTACTATCCTGGATGGGCGCATCACCAAATGACATTAGCCGGATGGTTATTGAAGCATTACGTGTCCGAGACATGCCAAGTACAATAGTCGTAGAACCAAAAGTACACGAAGAGATATCCTTTAAGCAACGATCCTTACCTAAAGAAGCATTATCATTCCAGGGGTGGATAGAATTTTATGAACTTAAAGGATCAACAGACTACCCGCCCGGATTGTTAACTGCCGTAAACTATGCCGTAGACCGCCTAGGCGACTTATCTAAGATGCCGGAAATATATTATACGTTAGATAGAACGTCTGCGATGAATAAGCGGATAATAATTCCGTTTACGTGGAAGGGCAAGACTGTTGGTTATACTGCCAGAAGCTTTAAGAAACTAATAAAGCCAAAATACTTAATGGACATTGATTCCAATTACGTTTTTGGTACAGACAGATTAATTGAAGAGTCTGATTTTGTTTTGGTATTTGAAGGCCCAATGGATGCGATGTTATTGAACGGCGTAGCAGTGTTATCAAATATGGTGTCTGACGAGCAAGCAGATTTAATTGAAGACTTAAACAAGCGAGTAATAGTGGTACCGGATTTAAACCGCACTGGTATTCCATTAATTGACTCGGCAATGAAATATGGTTGGAATGTTAGCTTTCCAGAATGGGAAGAAGACATAAAGGATGCCGGCGAAGCAGTACAAAGATATGGAAAATTATTCACCTTGAAAACTATTATAAGTAACATACTATCTACGAAATTGAAGATAGAATTACACAAAAGGAGAATTAATGGCTAACGATTACACACCTGAATTTCAAAAATTATTCATTGAACTAATGTTACATGACAATGGATTATTTTCGCGTGTTCAGAATATATACAATCCACTAAACTTTGACAAGAGCTTAAGAGAAGCAGCAGACTTTATTGGTGAGTACGCATTAGAATATAATAGCTTACCATCTATACAAGTGCTCGAAGCAGCAACAGATACGAAATTCCAAACAGTTGATAACTATGACGATTCACATTCGGAATGGTTTTTGGATGAGTTTGAACAGTTTACACGTAAAGAAGAATTGTCACGAGCAGTGTTAAAAACTGCCGACATGATAGAAGAAGGTAACTTTGATCCAGTAGAAAAAATAATAACAGACGCTGTTCGCATATCACTTACACGTGACCTGGGCACGGATTATTTCAAAGATCCAAAAGCAAGATTGCTAGCATTACGCGACAATAATGGACAGGTCAGTACAGGATGGAAAGGACTTGATCGAAAGCTATATGGTGGATTTAATAAAGGCGAACTAAATGTATTTGCTGGTGGAAGTGGGTCAGGTAAGTCATTGTTCATGCAGAATTTGTCATGTAATTGGATTGAAAAAGGTCTTAATGGCGTATACGTTACATTGGAACTAAGTGAACAACTTACATCTATGCGTATTGACAGTATGTTAGCTGGTATTGCGTCTAATCAAATATTTAAGAATGTTGATGATGTGGCAACTAGAATAGCAATCATTGGTAAAAAGTGTGGCACCTTAAGAGTTAAGTATATGCCAGCACAATCAACTGTTAATGATATTAGAGCATTTATAAGAGAGCTTCATATCCAGACTGGTACCAAGATTGACTTTTTGATTGTAGATTATTTAGACTTGATTATGCCAGTCAGCATTAAAGTATCACCAAGTGATGTGTTTATAAAAGACAAGTACGTATCAGAAGAATTACGTAACCTGGCAAGCGAATTACAAATATTATTTGTAACCGCATCACAGTTAAACAGAAGCGCAGTAGAAGAAGTAGACTTTGACCACAGCATGATTGCAGGTGGCTTAAGCAAAATTAATACTGCAGACAACGTATTCGGAATCTTTACGTCCCGGTCAATGCGTGAGCATGGTAGATACCAATTACAGTTAATGAAAACACGCTCTAGTTCCGGTGTAGGACAGAAGGTCGATTTAGCATTTGACATCGACACACTAAGAATTGTAGATACAGGCGACGACGATCAGACTCCTTCTGGACCACCGTCTAGCGCCATTATGGATAGAATTAAAAACAAGCAAGCAACAGTTGATCCAGGTACCGGCGAAATCATCGATAAAGCTCCAACAGCGCAAGTGCAGAGTAAAAAAATCCAAGATATGATTAACGGATTAAAAAATAATAAATGAAGAAAATATTTTGTGCTGCTCCCTTCAAATCTATATACATAGATAAAGGAGAAAATTCATCAGAAGTTTATGCGCCTTGTTGTCACACTGGACATGGGTATTTTGATGGCGCGGCAACACACGAGGAATACATCAACCATCCGGAATTTCTAAAAATGAAACAGCAGTTTAAGGATGGCGTGTGGCCAGATCCCTGCCAATATTGTGTAAAGTCTGAAGCTACTGGAACTGACGACTCGCCAAGGTTGCAACATAACAGGTATTTTAACTATCACGAATACGCCGGCGATGATAAAATTGAAGGCATATCACTTAATATTTCTAATGTTTGTAATCTAGCATGTGGTATATGTTCATCGAAGCATTCCTTTAAGAAAAAGAAAGAAGAACAATATCTCTTGTCTAAAGATATAGATGTTCATTTTTATAAACGAGCTATTCCTCCTGAATCAACACCAACCTATGTAAGATCAGTCCTCAAAATCGATGATTGGCTTTTAAAAACATTACCTAATCTTAAAGGATTGTCCTTGGGTGGCGGAGAACCATTCTTGTATAATGATACCGATCACTTAACGATACTGAATACGCTTAACCTTAATACCGTTGATTTATTGTACACCACTAATGGCACAATATGGCCAAAAGACAAAATATTGAATGAGCTAAGAAAAGTAAAGACTTTACAATTGGCATTTTCTGTGGATGGGGTTGGTGACCAATTTGAATATGCTAGAAGATTGGCTAAGTGGGATAAATTCTCATCTATCATTCTTAAATGGGATGACTTCTTAAATGAATATGAACATCCTAGGCCATGGATAAACGCGGTAGTATCAGTTCATACTATATTGTGGATTCCGGCGGTATTAGAATGGGCTCATGCTAAAAATTATGATGTTCAACATAGATTTTTAAGTTACCCAAAATATCTGAATATACATTGTTTTCCAACCGATATTAAAGACAAAATTGTTGATAATTTAGACCAGAAACGAAATGATATAACCACTAAAGTAATTGACGAAATTATTGCTTGGTTATTAAAAGAAGACATGTCATCTTTATTCTCTACGACGCAAAAGATATGCATGGAATCTGAAAATTTTACAGGGTTGAATTATGCTAAAATGTTTCCAGAAGAAAATAGTATTTTACTGTTAAGTAAATAGCCTAACAGAAGTTATTGGCTCAAACGTATAAATACAACTAAATCGGAGTAAACATACCTTGAGCAAAGAAGTCAGAAGCATCTTAGATGAGCTCAATGCCTTATGCATTGAAAAAGACAAAGAAAATATAGTTGAGAGTCGTGCGATGCATGTTATCTCCGGTGCTATAAACCTTATTGAATACATCCAAGAAAATTATGATGCAGATACTGCCCTAGAATTAGAGCGCAGATTACTTAATAGTATTCGCGGACGCGATTCTAAAAAATTCTCAAGAGCAATTGTTAAGTTAAAAGAAAATAGAAAAGACTAATGAAAATAGTCGAGCTTAACGAAGGCCCACTAGACCGCGTCAAGAATTTTGCCGGCGGTATTGCTGGCGCAATGCGAGCAGGATCTAAAGATCCCAAAGTAGCAGCAAGAGGCAGAGCTCAATTAGCTAAAGCTGGTGCTCGTAAAGCTGGATCAAAAAGTGGACAGAATGCTAAGAAGAAAAAGATGGCTGAACTAATGCTAAGTAAATGGCAGGATCAAGCTAATCAATTTCGACAAGGCGGACTAGACAAGAAAGGCAAAGCAAAACGCGGCGCTCCTGGCATCGAACCGTCATTGGACAATTTTAATGATTGGGTCGGAAACTTTATGAACAAGGAGAAAGGTAGCATCGAACCTTTCAAAGGCAACCAGGGTCGTGATCGAGCAGTTAGAAACTATTTTACTACATTAGTAAATCAATTTTATGGTAAAGATGATTCAAAAGCTACTGATCAGGCTCAACAAGCTACCGATACGCAAGCAGGGTTAGATCAAAAGACTCGCGACGCACAAATACAAGCACTGCGGTCTCGTGAAAAAGCAGCTCAATCTAGTGGCGCAGCAAATCCAAAAACTGTAGCGGCACTTAAGAAAATGGGTGCTAGCGACGAAGAAGTACAAACACTGATGAAAAACGCGGCAGCTAAAGGCGCGAATATGAATGATCCATCTGACATAGTTAGCAAGGCAGTAAAAGAATCATTAGCACGAAGCATGATGGCTAGTTACTTAACAGAATATGCAGGCACTGGCAAGAATGTTCACTTAGAGCATATCGAAGATATGGTGTTCAATCAAGGATACGAAGGTGCTCAAGGCGCATTAACATACTTTGAACAGATTCTTTCTATGTTAGCATCAGGATCAGGTGACCAGGCAAAGATTACAGTAAAGTGGGACGGAGCTCCTGCCGTAGTTTGCGGCATTGATCCAATGGATGGAAAGTTTTTTGTTGGAACTAAATCTGTATTCAACTTGAAAGATCCTAAACTTATTAAAACCAAAAGAGACCTAGAGAAGCATCACGGTCATCAACCAGAGCTTAAAGCTAAGTTAGCATTATGTTTAAAATATCTGCCTGCATTAGGCATAGGTAATATTTTACAAGGCGATTTAATGTTTGATACTGTAGATGAACATCCAGTTCCGACAACTATTAACGGCGAGAAGTTACTTACATTCGGTCCAAACACTATCACATATGTTGCTCCAGTCAAAAGTGAGTTAGCACAAAAAATAAAACGTGCTAAATTAGGTATTGTATTCCATACAGCATATGAAGGCACGGACCTGCCAAGTATGAATGCAACGTTTGGCGTTGATGTAAGTGGATTAAATCAAAGCAAGAATGTTTGGTTTGATGATGCTACATATAAAGACCTGACAGGTACTGCAAGTTTAACACCAGCAGAGTTGAGTAAGATTACAAACCTTATGTCAGCAGCTGAACGCACAATGGAAAAGATTCGCGCACCAAAATTTAACCAAGTAATGGACAATAAAGAGTTTGTTAAATATGTAAAGTCGTTTGTTAACGTATTAGTAAAGGATGCCAGATTGCCAGGAAACCCAACTGAATTCTTAAATGAATTTATGGAATACTACCGCGGCAAGATTATGAAAGAGCTTGAGGGAAAAGGCTGGGAGCCAGATAGCAAACCTTATAAGGCTAGACTAAAAAAGATTAAAGACAAAGAAGAATTTCTTGAAGATAATTCAAATGCATTGCTAGGTGTATTAGCAATTTACAAACGTCTAATAGAAATTAAACTTCTGTTAGTTAGAAAATTAGAAACAATTGAAGGCATAGGAACATTTGTTAAAGACGGCGATGGATATACAGTAACTGAACCAGAAGGATTTGTTGCTGTAGGGCACGATGGCGGAGCAATTAAGTTAGTTGACAGATTAGAATTT
>SMVA01434622.1_pt1 | contig 11428 bp, 10 predicted proteins | sample 2456451 | NCBI WGS metagenome assembly SMVA01 (sample SAMN11095933, study PRJNA526329) | marine sediment metagenome | biome: Marine sediment; feature: Surficial sediment; material: Deep marine sediment; isolation source: Hadal surficial sediment | place: Pacific Ocean | collected 2014-05 | depth...
ACACGAGGGTTCCAGTTGATCGATGAAGAACCCCGGTTAGGCGCCCGAGGGCACCTGGTAGCCTTTGTACATCCCAAATCGACCGGCGGCACCTTGATCGAGCTGGTGCAACACGGCCCCTGAGTGGCGCCGGCTACTCCTCCGCGGCTTCGGTGATCCTGTCCACCTCGATCTCACGGATCAGCCACCGATTGGACGACGCGAACACCACGGTGAATCCGACGTCCCGCACCGTTATGCCATTAGGCATCAAGAAATCCACGCCGATCCGGTTGCTCGGAGCTACCGCACCTGCCACGCGACGCTCCGAAACGATCTGATAACGGTCGTGTCGCAAGATTTCGACGAGCACATCCATTCGTAATTCGGTCTCCACCCTGCCCCTCCGGTCTATGAAGGGTCCATCTTCGGTCCCGAACAGGCGCCCCATCGTCTCGAGATCCCGCATGTTGGCCGCCTGCAGAAACCGCTCTACGACCAAAGACGGCGCGACCTGTAGTTGGGATTGATCCACGACCGTCCGCGTGGTGCACGCACCGGCGGAGGTGAGGAGGAGGAGTAGGAAGCAAATTGGCAGGCGTTTCACCGGTCGGACTCCAGGTTAAAGACAGAAGCTCGGCCCTCGGAAGTGCGAACGCTTACAACGTTATTCGAGCGGGCCGAGAGGTCAAGCTAATTGTGTGCGGGACTATACCCGTCAACGGTTCTATATCCGTCAACGGTTCTAGGGCAGGCGCCCTCCAGCCACTCGCTTCAGCAGGGTTCCGCCGGCAATGGACTCATCCAACGTGCGGCGATTGATCATGGCGATCTGTTCGTCGTCCACCGTCGAAGGATATCGGTCGATGAATTGTTGCAGCGTCATTCTCGACGGAAGCCGAACGATCTCGATACGTGACGGCTCGACGCCGAGAACGTCGGGATCGCTGACGGGCCGAAAACTCTCGATACTCGCGAGCACCGTGCGTTGGTGTGAACCCCACCGAGAAGCAGAGGCATAGCCCAACAGGCGGAAAACCACACCCCCGTGCTCCACGAAGAGGACCGCGCCCCGAAGTCCGCCTCCTTCGCCATCGGCGCTGAAGTTCGCCTCCCACCCCGAGAGGCCGTTGACCGACGTTCGGCGAGAGTCTGTGCCCCGGACGTCATCCTGCCTCAGGAAGGTGGAGAGCGCCCGTTCCGCGTCGGTCTCGCCCGCTTCCACCGTCAGGACGATCAAGGCCGTCTCGTCCGAAGCTATGGCCCCCACCTGGGATTTCTGGTTCACCGTCGACCACCCACGGGGGAAATCGAGCGCGAATGCCAGGTCCGGATGGAAAAAGGTCTCCTCCTCGAAAAAGCCCTCCCTGGGGTCCTGACCGAAGGTCATGCCGTCGAGACTCTGCAGGTACTCGTCACCCCGTCGGGTATATCCCGAATAATCTTGCCCCGAAGCTGCGATGATCTCGCGGATGTCCTCCTCGCGGTTCACGGGGTCGGGGTGGGTCGAGGCCCACTCGGGAGTGCTCCCTCCTCCACCCCCCGCCAGTGCGAGCGTCTGGAAGACGCCCACCAAAGCGTTCGGATCGTATCCGGCCCGCGTCATGTACCGCACCCCGAGCTCGTCCGACTGAGACTCGTCCCCTCGGCTGTACCTCATGTTGAGGAGTCCCAGGCCCACCTGTAGGACCCCTGCCACGGACGCCACGTCCGAGGACAGGATGGAGCCGACCCCGAGGCCGATCTGCTGGAGCTGCTGGCTGCTCATTCGGCTCGCCGAGTGGCGCGCCGTGACGTGCCCGATCTCGTGGCCGATGACCCCGGCGAGCTCAGCCTCGGAGTTCAGGGCCGCCATGATCCCCCTGGTGATAAAGATGAATCCGCCCGGGAGTGCGAAGGCGTTCACCATGGGGTCGTCCACCAGCTTGAACGACCAGGGCAACGCGGGGCGTTCCGACCGGGAAGCCATTTCGTGCCCGAGGTTTCTGACCATGGCCTGAAGCGCCTCGGACTCGTACAGGCCAAGGGACTCGGTAATCGGCCCGTCCGCCTCCCGCCCCATCTCGATTTCTTCGGCCTCACTGATCAGCATGAACTGGCGCTGGCCCGTAGCCGGGTTCACTACGCACCCGGATACCGTCACCAGCACCAAGATCAGCAAGGTGGAACCGAGTAAGGAGGCCTGAGCCCGTTTCCGAATATTGGTCATGAACGCCCTCCTCTGCTTCCATACGTGCTGCCTGAACGCTTGCTTGGTGTGCTCAAACATAAGGCGGATGTGTGTCGAGGTGGTACGGCCAAGCCCGATGCCTCTTTCTTGACGCGTGCCACAGGCTGCACGAGGTTCCGCTCACCGTCCGGCTTGCTGGCAAACACCCGGTGTAAAGAGATGACTAGGCAGATCGAACCCACGTCCGTACCGGCATGAGGGTAAGTCCCACCACCGTTGGCTACCGCCGTACGCTCAGAGTGCGTCCTCCACGCCATCGACCCCGTACCATGGTGTTCGCAATCGCCTTGACGGTGGGCTGGTCCTGCAGTGGTGACGCGACCGATGTATTCGACGATAGCGTTGAGCGCGAGGCGTTCATCGGTGCCTACGTCGACCTGCGAGCCGAAGTTTTAGGCTCCGGGACGACCGAAATCCAGGACGACGTCCGGGACAGCATCCTGGCGGTGTATGGTGTCACCGGAGAAGAACTTCTGGAGTTCGTCGACATACACGGAGAGGACGTCGAGTTCATGGGCGGCCTCTGGGGCGAGATCGAAGGACTGCTGACGGAGCGGCTCCAACAGGACGCGCGAGACGAGGCAAATGACGGACTCGAGTAATACTTGAGAGTTGAACAATGGGCATGCCGGAGTTTCGCCGTGGCTCCGGTCCTACTCCCACTCGATGGTGGCGGGCGGCTTGGACGAAACATCGTAGCACACCCTGTTCACGCCCACGACCTCATTTCCGATCCGGGATGAAATGCGCCCGATAACCTCATGGGGGAACGGATACCAGTCGGCCGTCATCCCGTCCCGAGAGGTCACCGCACGCAGAGCGATCACGTTCTCGTACGTACGATTGTCCCCCATCACCCCCACCGCCTGCACGGGGAGAAGCACCGCGAAAGCTTGCCAGATCTCGTCGTATAGTCCGGCCGACCTGATTTCTTCGAGATAGATCTCGTCGGCTTCCCGGAGCACGTCGAGTCGCTCCTTGGTCACGGCGCCGAGTACGCGGATGCCCAGCCCGGGACCCGGAAACGGATGCCGGCCGATGAATTCCTCCGGAAGACTGAGCTCCCGCCCAACTTGCCGGACCTCATCCTTGAAGAGTTCCCGAAGCGGCTCGATGAGCTCGAACGGCAGATCGTCCGGGAGGCCGCCGACGTTGTGATGGGTCTTGATCGTCTCTGACGGCCCTCCTGTCGAAAGGGACTCGATCACGTCCGGGTAGAGGGTTCCTTGAACGAGGTGGCCCGCCCCGATGCCCTCTTCCCTGGCGACCCGGCTGAACACATCGATGAACACGTGGCCGATGCGCCTGCGCTTTTCTTCGGGTTCTTCGACCCCGTCGAGCGCCGCGAGGAACTCGTCCGCCGCGTCGACGACCACGAGTCGGACTCCCATGTGCTTTCGGGCCGTACGCTCGACATCCTCACGCTCGTGTTTTCGCAGCAGCCCGTTGTCGACGAAGATACAGGTCAGTCGGTCTCCGATCGCACGGTGAACCAGCGTAGCGGCAACGGAAGAGTCGACGCCACCGGACAAACCACAGATTGCGGTCCCCTCACCTACCGTCGCTCGAATCCGTTCCACCGACTCCTGTATGAAGGCGCCGGCTGTCCAGGTGGGGCGGCATTCACAGATCCGGAGGAGAAAATTCGAAATGATCTCCTCACCGCGGGGTGTATGCGCCACCTCGGGATGGAACTGAACTCCGAAGATCGGACGCTCCGTGTGCCGAAACGCGGCTACGGGTAGCGTCTCGGTGGAGGCTAGAGCGATGTAGCCCTCCGGTGGCCGATCGACGTGATCGGCGTGCGAGCACCATACCTGCGTCGGTTCCTCTGGAAGAAAGCCATGGAACAGGTCGCCTGATTCGGCCACGTTCAATTCGGCCCGGCCGTACTCCCGGCGTCCGACGGCGACCTCGCTACCCTCCAACTGCGCGATGATCTGCATGCCATAACAGATTCCCAGGACCGGAACGCCCAGGTGGAGGATCTCCGGGTCCAAGGTGGGGACACCCTCGTCGTAGACCGAAGCCGGGCCCCCTGACAGGATGATACCCTTGGGCGACCACTCACGAATCCAATCCAGGGATCGAGTCGGGGGGTGGATTTCGGAGTAAACCTGCTCTTCGCGGATACGCCGCGCGATCAGTTGTGTGTACTGGGAGCCGAAGTCCAGAATGAGAATGCGATCGTGCTTCACCCCAATTCCCCCCGGAGCAAGTCGTCGAGACTCTCGCGGCGCCGGGCCAGCGTTACTTCGGCACCGTCCACTACGACCTCGGCTGGCTTGGGCCGGGAATTGTAGTTGGACGCCATCACGAAGCCATAGGCGCCCGTTGTATGCACAGCCAGAAGGTCGCCGGAAGCAGGCATCTGAAGCATCCGGTCCCGTGCGAGGAAGTCCCCGGTCTCACAGATCGGCCCCACGACATCCACGACTTCGTGTGTCGCCTCTTCGCGCGAGATCACCGGCTCGATCCGATGAAACCCTTGGTAGTGGCTCGGACGTATGAGTTCGGTCATCCCACCGTCCATGACCACGAAGGTTTTCGCCCCTGAGTGCTTCACGTACAGTACCTTGGTCACGAGGATCCCCGCCTCGCCGACGATGAACCGGCCCGGCTCCAGGATCAGGCGCAACCCGGCCTCGGCCACCCTCGGAACGACGATGTCCGCCAGATCCTCCACGGACATCCCGTCCCCACCGTCGTAGCTCACGCCATACCCGCCGCCCAGGTCCACGAAGTCGAGATCGATCCCCTCCGCCCTTATCTGCGCGGCGAGGCCCAGGACGTGGTCGAGTGCTCTTTCGTAGGGCTCCGCTTCGAGGATCTGTGATCCGATGTGGACGTCGATCCCCCGGATCTCGAGCGTGGGTCGGTCGGCGGCCCACCGATACAGGTCCATGACACGATCCACCGGGATCCCGAACTTGGTGGCCCCGCCCCCGGTACGCGTGTACTCGTGGGGGGTGTCGGCGACGATGTCCGGATTCACACGAAGCGCCACAGGTGCAGGCTTACCCACCCGCTCCGCCACCTGGCTGAGCAGCTCGAGCTCCTCGGCACTTTCGACGTTGAACGCGAGGATCCCGGCTGCCAGGGCCGCCTCCATCTCCGCTTCGGTCTTGCCTACTCCCGCGAACACCATGTCCTCCGGAGAGAAGCCGGCCGTGAGGCACCGGTGGAGTTCCCCCCGGCTCACGATATCGGCTCCCGCACCGAGTGCCACGAGCCGCTTGAGGATCTCCAGATTGGAGTTGGCCTTGACCGAATAAGCGAGCAGCAGATCCACACCGGCGAAGGCCACCTCCATACGCCTATACGCGGCTTCGATCACACGGGCGTCGTATACGTACAGGGGCGAGCCGAACTCGGCGACCAGGTCGGCAACCTTACACTCGCCGGCCCACATTTCGCCGTCGATGCGGGGGAAGGGTAGCGTCACGGCCGTGTGATGCTGACAGGAGTTAATACGCTCTGGCCCACACGACCTCCATGGTCGCGTCCCCTTCGCCCCCGATGCACTTCGCGGGGGCTTCTGCCGATCGAAATTCCTCTCCCGGGATACATCGCAGTGTGGCCTTCGTCTCTTCCTTGATCCGCTCCTCTACGGCGGGATCCCCGCTCCACCCCGTGTAAACGTAACCACCCGAGTCATCCATGATCTCGGCGAGCTCGCCAATGGTCTTCACGCCGCGATAGGAATTCTCTTCCCGGCGGGCCGTCGCCGCCTCCAGAAGCTGTGCTTGAAAGGCGTCGAGCCGCTCCGGAATCGTCGCAAGTGCCTCGGCTTCCGGCAAGAATTCCTTCCGCGGATCGTCCTCTGCACGCACGCGCTTGGCCAGCACTACCTGCTCCTGCTCCATGTCCCTCGGCCCGATCTCCATCCTGAGGGGGACGCCCTTTTGCTCCCATTCGTAATACTTTTTCCCGGGATTCAAGTGAGCACGGGCGTCGACCTTGGCACGCACGCCTCGATCCGCCAGGGAACTCCGGAGAGACTCGGCCTTTTCGAGCACGGGGCCGACATCGTCACCCTTGAGGATCGGCACAATCACCACTTGGGTCGGCGCCAGCTTGGGAGGCAACACGAGCCCCTGATCATCGCCGTGTGTCATCACCAGAGCCCCCACGAGGCGCGTGGATACACCCCAGGACGTGTTCCAGCCGTACTCCTCCTTGCCCTCTTCGGTTTGGAAAGTGAGGTCGAACTGCTTGGAGAAATTCTGACCGAGAAAATGGGTCGTACCTGCTTGGAGCGCCCGATTGTCCTGCATCATGGCTTCACACGAGTAGCTGCGAACGGCACCGGCGAATTTTTCGGCCTCCGACTTGAGGCCAGTGACCGGCGGCATGGCCATCCACTCCTCCATGAAGGTCCGGTACACACCGAGCATCCGCAGCGTGTGCTCCTCGGCCTCGTCTGCCGTGGCGTGCACCGTATGCCCTTCCTGCCACAAGAACTCGGAGGTGCGAAGGAACAGCCTGGTACGCAGTTCCCAGCGCACCACGTTCGCCCACTGGTTGATGAGAAGCGGAAGATCGCGGTAGCTCTGGATCCACTTCGCGTACATATGCATGATGACCGTCTCGGAGGTGGGCCGCACCACCAGTGGCTCTTCGAGCTCTTTCCCGCCCGCATGGGTTACGATCGCGAGCTCCGGTTTGAAGCCCTCGATGTGCGCCTTCTCCTTCTCGATGAAGCTCAACGGGATCAGGAGCGGGAAGTACGCGTTCTCGTGGCCCGTGGCCTTGAACATGTCGTCCAGAGCTCGCTGCATGTTTTCCCAGATCGCGTAGCCCCACGGCCGGATCACCATGCTCCCCTTGACCGGAGAGTGATCGGCGAGCTCCGACCGGAGCACCAGTTGGTTGTACCACGCAGAGAAGTCCTCTCCGCGGGGGGTCAACTTCTTATCGTCCGCCATGGTCTCTCATTTCAGTGACATCTTCGGTACCGGTAGTAGCCGTGCCGGCGCTAACAGCGTTGTCTTCTCGGACCCCCGCAGCCCGGCGCTCCCGCCTGAACACTACCCAACCGGGCACGACAAAGAAGAGGAGCGACGAAAGAGCCCACGCGAGCCGGAACGACGCACCGGTCAAATTCGCGACCATCCACGCCGCGAGCGCCCCAGCGAGCAGCGAAAGCACCATCGCAAAACCCAGGATCACATACTCCAAAGCGTTTAATCGGCGGATGGCGGTCTCCATCATCCGCCGTGTCTCGGGATGTGCGTCACCGTTCGTCATTGAAGGTCCTTCAGCGGGACCTCTCGCTCTTCGCCGGAGGCCATGTCGCGCAGCACCGCACACCCTCGAGCGACCTCGTCCGGTCCCAACACGATCACTTCGCGAGCTCCCGCGTTACCCGCCGCCGTGAATTGTTTCCGAACCGGTTGCTCGCGGAGCGCGTACTGCACGCCGACTCCCTTGTCACGCTGCGTACGCGCGATGGCGTACGCGAGTTCGCGGTGCTCTTCGCCGATGATCACGATGAAGTAATCCACATGAGGCTCTAGCGGTGGTACGAGATCCCGGTCACGAAGTAGCTCGCCGAGCACGACGTCACCCATCCCGAAACCCACCGCTGGAAGGGGGTCCCCCCCGACCAACTCGAGCAAATTATCGTATCGCCCACCACCACAGATGGCCCGCAACTCTCCCTTGCGGTCGAAAATTTCGAAGACGATCCCGGTGTAGTAGGCCAAACCCCGGACGATGCGAAGATCGAAATCGACAAACCCCCCCAGCCCCATGGCTTCCAACGAGCCGAGGTACTGGTCCATACGCTCGAGCTCTGCGCCGACCGCATCGAGATGGCCGAATCCCCCTTTGACGCCGTCGAGGCCACCCTGGTCGAGCAATTCGAACGTGGACCGCGCCTGAGCCTCGTCCAAGCCCACCTCGGTCCGAAGGCGAGCCAAAGATTGGTCCGCGGGTGTACGCTCGATTTTGTCGATGATGGCAAAGGCCGTCGGGAGCCGTGTATCCTCGACGCCGATCGCCGACAAGACCGCGCTCAGAAGCCTTCGATCGGAAACCCTGGCGTGTACCTCGTCGTGTTCGAGCCCGAGGTCCCGGAGCCCGTCGAGCGCCACGGCAATCACTTCGGCATCCGCTCCCACACCCTCCTCGCCGATCACATCCACGTTCCACTGGAAGTGCTCTCGGAGGCGCCCCTTCTGTTGCCGCTCGTAGCGAAACAGCTGCGGGACCGAAAACCAACGAATCGGCTTCGCCATGGACCGGTGGCGATCACCGAGGATCCTTGCCAAGGAAGGTGTCATCTCGGGTCGCAAAGCGACGTTACGATCCCCCTTATCCTGGAAATGATAGAGCTGGCCGACGATTTCCTCGCCGCTCTTCTCCACATACAGATCGAGGGGCTCCAGCGGCGGGCCGTCGTACTCCTGGAACCCGTACTTGGCTGAAACGCGGCGCCAGGCGCCTAAAATATGCTCACGGAAGACCAGGTCCTCAGGAGGAAAATCGCGAAATCCCGGAAGCCGTGCGAAGGTCTGCTTGGACATGCGGGCGAATCTAAACTCACGCTGAGGAAAGTACAGTGGAGAGGAGAGGGTCCAGCCCCACGAAAATCTCTATGAAAGCTCCAGACCGAGCCTCCTCAACGCGTCTCCCACGGTATGGGCCGATCCGCTCACGACGATCGTGCCCGAGCCCGCGAGTTCCCGGGCCCGATCGAGGGCGTCGTCGAAGTCCGTCCGGATCTCCGCGATTCCCGACCCGGCCTCCGCCGCCGCCACTTCGGGGTCCCATCTGCGGGCCAAGGGCGCGGAGGGAGCCTGCGTCAGAATCGCGTGGTCCGCTCTCTCGAACAGAGGCGGCAGCATCTCACGCCAGTCCTTGTCACCCAGCACAGCGGTGAGGACCACGATAGGACGCGGAAACTCCAGCCGTCCCAGTACCGAGGCGAGCGCCGTGGCACCGGCAGTATTGTGGGCGATGTCGAACACCCAGGTCGTGCCGTCCAGGTGCTCGACCTGAGCGCGGCCCGGCCAGTGCACTCGTGACATCCCTTCAACGAGCGCGGCGCTGTCGGGGCGAAAGCGCGCTGGCATCCGCTCCAACAGGGCAACGGCCAATGCACCGTTCACGGCCTGATGTTCACCAACCAGCGGTGTCCGGAGACGGAGCCTACCCCACGCCGTTGTCGAAACATCGAAGGCTGTGTGGTTCTCCCCCACGTCCACCGACATTTCTTCGGCATCACATCCGACTGAGGTAAACGGAGCCCCCAGAGCCTCGCACCTGGCCGAAAACACGGATCGAATACGGTCATCCGGCTCGGCCGTCAGCAGGGGGATGCCGCTCTTTATGATGCCAGCTTTTTCCATGGCGATCTCATCCAAAGTCGAGCCGAGATAGTCACAATGATCCAGGTCGACATTGGTGATCGCGGTAAGGAACGGATCCACGACGTTGGTGGCATCGAGCCGGCCGCCCAGACCGACCTCGATGACCGAGACCTCGACCCCCTTCTTCCGAAATAAATGAAAGGCGAGTCCGGTTGCGGCTTCGAAAAAGGTCAGGGAGTGACCTCTGATTTCCGGATCGAGTTCCCCAGCCAGCTCACGAAGCTCATCATCCCCGACCGGCACTCCTCCGATCTGAAAACGTTCCCGAAAGGAACAGAGGTGAGGTGACGTGTAGAGACCGACCCGGTGGCCCGCGCTGTCCAACACTGTCGCAACGGTCGACGCCACCGACCCTTTGCCGTTGGTCCCTCCCACATGGACACAGGGGATTCCGAGGTGGGGATCTCCTGTGTCGCGAAGAAAGGCCTCCATCCTCTCCAGGCCCCACTGAATGCCGTGTGGTGCATGCGGAAACAGTTCGTCGAACAGCGGGTCCCCGGGCGAGGTGGTCAAGGCATGGGGCGGCTGATCCGACAAGAGTCCAGGGAGCCAGTCGGGACCCACCATCAAGCGATCATGTGCCGGAGAAGCACTCCAAGGGTCGTCTTCAGTTCCCGTCGATCCACCACACGATCGATCATACCGTGCTTGAGTAGAAACTCGGCACGTTGGAAGCCGTCGGGAAGCTCCTGGCCGATCGTTTCGGTGATGACACGAGGGCCCGCGAAACCGATCAGGGCGCCAGGTTCAGCGAGGTTGACGTCCCCGAGCATGGCGTGGGACGCTGTGACTCCCCCCGTCGTAGGATCGGTGATGAGCGAGATGTACGGCAATCCCGCCTCATGGAGGGCGGCGAGCACAGTCGAGGTCTTCGCCATCTGCATGAGCGAGTAGATACCCTCCTGCATGCGGGCGCCGCCGGAGGCGCTCACGACGATCAACGGCTCCTTCCGGTCCAGCGCGGTCCGACCGGCACGGGCGATCTTTTCTCCGACGGCGGAGCCCATCGATCCGCCGATGAAGCGGAAGTCCATCACTGCGAGGATTACACCAAGACTCTCGAGTGTGCCGGTCCCGGCGAGGACCGCGCTCCTTCTGCCCACTTTTTCTTCCGCGGCCGTCAGACGCTCCTTGTATGGCTTGAGGTCGTTGAACTGGAGGGGGTCCTCACTATGAAGACCTTCATCGATCTCTTCGAAGGAGCCCTCGTCGAGCAGGATTTCTACATACCGTTCGGCGGGAAGCCGAAAATGATGCCCACAGCTCGGGCAGACTTGGAGGTTCTGCGCGAGCTTCTCGGCGTATAAGATTTCACCGCAGCCCTTGCACTTGTCGAAGACGTCGGGCGGCAGGTCCCGCCGATCTTCCGACTTCAGAGGCTTTTTATCTTTACGAAACCAAGCCATCTAGGGACCTGTTGAGGAAAGTGGCGCGAGCCCCGTTAGAGCGGGGCCTCGAGAAGGCTCTAGTCCTCGCCTACCAGTCTCGCCGCCACGGCTACGGCCACCCAGGACATCAGGAGGAAAGTCCCGCCGTAACTGACAAAAGGCAGGGGGATGCCGGTGACCGGCACAATTCCGACCGTCATGCCGACATTGACGAAGACGTGCACGAGCCAGGCTCCGAAGATACCGAAGATCACCAGCCCTGCAAACGGATCGGCTTCCCCTTCGGCCATCCTCACGAGCCGATAGAGGATGAACGCGAACAACGACAGGGTGAGGATCGTTCCCAGGTATCCCAGCTCCTCTCCGATGACGGAAAAAATGAAGTCGGTGTGCTGCTCGGGAAGAAAGTCGAAGCGTTTTTGTGTCCCCTCCGTGAACCCCTTTCCAGTCAGTCC